>Ga0065711_1002418_pt1 | contig 34059 bp, 15 predicted proteins | sample Hoacrofraction12_FD_59098 | JGI IMG/M metagenome (GOLD analysis project Ga0065711, IMG submission 59098) | Hoatzin crop microbial communities from Cojedes, Venezuela - Epithelial fraction 12 v2 (version 2) | ecosystem: Host-associated > Birds > Digestive system > Esophagus > Crop | place...
TTCCTGAGCTTCCCTAGGAGGATATCATGGGAGACTGTGTCGAAAGCCTTGCTGAAGTCGAGGTAGACAACATCCACGGCTCTCCCTTCGTCTACCCAGCCAGTCATGTCATCATAGAAAGCTCTTAGATTGGTCAGGCACGATTTCCCCTTGGTGAATCCATGCTGACTACTCCTGATAACCTCTCACTTCTTACAATACTCTCGCATCCCTCAGGACATGTCTGTCAGAGCGTGCGCTTTTGGGGGCCAAACATGAAGACTAAGAAGGTGAGTGAGGTGGAGCGTTGCTCATGCTCTTTACGGCACAGAATCCTCCTCTGTCCCCCTGCACATCTCGGAAAAGGGTGTTGGAAAGACCCTCCGCCTGATCGCACAGCAGGGCCCCTGCTGGGAAGTTACTTACGGTAATAGCTGGGATTTGTAACTTTTATTTCCAGGGTTGCCCAAGAGAAGTGCACTGGGGAAACTGAAAATAAATAAAGCAACTGCCCTAGTTCATGGCAACCGATTCCCAGAGTTCCCTCCTCAGCCTTTAAAAGCAGTAAAACTTTATGGCTCCGACCTTCAACCTCACTCTGGATGCTTTGTCTCTGCAAGGAAGGGTGGAGGAGAAAGGGCTGCAGCCGTGGAGAGGGTCTTCAAGGGCTGCTTGCGGCCAGGACGCCCCTGCTCGGCTGCAGCCCTTGGCATGGCAGTGCTCTCGGGGAGAGCCGCACTTGGGGTGCCTTGGGGGAGAAGCCACCTGGCGCCTCCCCATCCCCCTGCCCAGCTGTGAGGTGTGGTGGACTCAGCAAAGCAGAGCAGCGCAGCCCGGAAGGCACTGCGCAGCCCCCCGGCAGCCCGGGTCCCTGGTGGCACAGCTCGGGTCTCCCAGCCCCCGCAGACCTCACTCCCGCCATCCCCCTGCTCCTCAGCCAGCTCCGCTCCCTGAATCAAGGCAGCCTTTTCTCTGTGTCACCTTCCAGGGTCCACAGGTTGTAGTCCTCAGCAGCAAAGCACAGCATTCACCCTAGGATGCCTCTCCCCCTTCGGAGGCTGCTCTTCACATGCGTGCTGTGCACGCACACACATATCACGCAACGTGCGAATGTATGTGTGATTAAACAGTAGCGGCAACGATGTCCTCCTCCTTCCATCTTGAGGACTGCGAGGGTCTGGTGAGAGCCTGGAGGTGCCAGGAGACACAGGACTGCCTCGTAATTTCTGACCATCTATCCCTTGCCGATTCAGGTCATTAGAGTTATTTTGCAACATTGTCTTAATAACCTGCAGATGCTCTCCCCCAACGCTGAAATCATACATAAAAGGCCAAGGTTTAGGGAGATGAAGACAACACTGATAATGAGTCCCTGATTGATTAAAAGTAAATACTTTTTTATTCAGAGAAAAGGGCATTTGTTACCACAAACATTTCACCTTCAGCGCAAATAGGAGTTGCGCTTACATTTACTAAGGGATTATAGCAGCACTACAACTAATTACTTCCCAGCAGCTATTGGCCTCGGGTTAGATGTAAGCTACTTCTGGCAATATGTGGTGTGGGTTCATGTAAAAAGGGGCCTGTATTTTCATTGTCTTGGTAGAAAACAGTGCAACGGTGAGACGTGAGTGAATATACTATGCATAATGCAATACAAAATAAGAGCTTATTACAAGGAGAAGACTCAAAGAGATCAAATAATATTAGTCCATCCCACCATTTTATGTTATGAGGGAGATATTAATTATTCTGTTTGTATTTCGTAGATGGCCTCAAGTTGTACAATTACCACATAGGAAGGTGCACATTATGTGCTGGAGACAGATTCCAGATTCAGATTCCTTGATTACCTTCAGTTGCATGAAGTCAGTTGTATATTCCTGATGTGATCCATGCAAATTCTAGTATGCTTTTGATCAATAGAATGTTATTTGTCCCTGAGTTATTTGCCAGACCTTTGGTGTGAGATTTTTTTGTCTTCTGGAATCCCAACACAGTCACAGCTTTGCTATTCTTACATGAATCTCTGAACTCTCTACTCTTCCATCCTGTGATATATAATTTTTTTCTAAGCAGCTGGCAAGTGATGAGATTATTTTAAAATATCTATTAGGATTCAAAGAAGCAGGTTCCTCCAGGTCCAGGCAATGAACTGCCCTGAAATTATGGAGTTATTCATAGCTTCGAGCAGTTACAAATTACTGCTATTTACTGAATCCTGTAATTACAGCAAGACACTAGGTCTTGTAGCATGATATCTGGTGTTGATAGTTTTTAGTGCATGTCTTAGGGAGTAGAAACTCAGGGCATGTGGAGAAATGGCTGTTGCAATCCTGTAATAATATGTGATGTTTCCTAAACTGGATCTGCTCTAGATCATGACGAAACAAAACATTCACCTCAAGTGAGGGACAAGTCCTTGCTGTGATTAAAATAGTAGAGGGATGGTGTCTTCCAGCCCAAGTGAGTACTCTCACTGGATGGACTATTTTTCACCATTACATGAGGACAAACCTCCTTGAAGGCATCTCACCAGAAAGTTTCTTTTGACAATTGTCCTGTAGCATCAAGAAATTGCTCACCAACTCTAGATAATGCCTTTGAGGCAAAGTCTGGAGTGACTGGCCTCAGCAAAAATATCATGGAGCAAGCAGAGACCTCAGAGCACTTCAGAACAAGTGTCCAGTGTTGTCACTAAGAAGAAATGTAACACCGCAGAATGGCCACTTCTTTCACCTATGCAACTAGTGCTGGCATCACTGCGTCGCCTTCTGTACCGTGTGTTTTGATGCATCTTGAGCACAGATAACACTTAAGAAAATTAAGAGCACTTTAATTGCAAAAACAAGCAGATATTCAAGCTGTTGGGCTTATTACTCTAATTCCTGGTGGTGGAGGTCAGCACACAAAGTATTGCAAAGTATCTTCCATGGCTGGGCGTAGCAGCTGGGCGTGAAATTTGTGTTCATTTTCGTGCTTCCTAGGTGTAGTAATGATGACTTCAGCCTTTGTTTGCTAGTAGCCATACGCCATCTTTCACCATAGCTTGAGAAGGGGGTCTTCTGGAAGGTATTTAAACCTGAGATATTCCTACACTTGTATTATCTTTCACACAGTCAGTGAGAGGCAAATGGCCCTACATCCAGTGAAAGCAGAATGAGACAGAGTGATTTAGACTGTGTACCGTGTATTTTTTGACCTTTCTGTTGGAAGAATAACACTGAGCTTGTTTAAGAGTAAAAGATTGATGTATGTCTTGTTCTGAAAGCAATGTTATAAAAATGGTACCTTCTTACTCAGCAAATCTGTTCCTGTTGTCTGTTGAGAATCACTGTTTCTTGCGTTCAAAACTAAAAAGTTTATGGATTTTAGCCCTGCAAAACCAACCCTCTTCAGGACAAGTGAGCTGGTTCTTCTTTATTGTATTATTAATAAAACTCCGTACTCCTTATCAGTTACCAGGCCAGTCCGTGCACACACTGATTGTTATCAAGTCTTCCTGGATCTCTCCCTTTTTCACCTTTAGTGCTGGCACGAGTGGAATTTCTCCTTGTGGAAGAGACCGATAATGTTTACACAGTCATAATTCTTGCATATTTGGTCTGGCAGAGATCTCATGACCTGCAAGAGATGCACTGGAAGGAAAGAACCTTGCACAGCTGAGTTTGCAGTGAAAAAAAAAAAAGACAGGTAAATAGTGGAAATCCACAAAAAGCAAACTTCCACTAATGCAAATGGGAATTTAAATGGAAAAGAAGTAAGCAAAGAGCTCAAGATTTGGCCCTGAGAAAATCTATGCACATGAAGTGTCTCTTAAAACCTTACCAAATGGACTATCAAATACAGATTTGTTAGTGGAGGTCACCTATTACAAGAGGGCAAACATGCAAGGCAAACTCTCTTCACTGAGTGTGGTTTTATTGTAAACTTGTTTGCTTAGGTATGGATTAGCTTTCCAAATCAAGAAACCCAGGAAACTGTTAAAACATCATCCACTACTGCTGGAGCAGATTCAGAGCTTCTCTGCTTTCTCCCTCACACAGTTCTCCATAAGGAATTAGCAATCTCTGTGAGCAAAGTGATGCAGAAACCTTGATCTTTCCTATGCCAACCTGGAGAAACTGTCCCACTGAAACCAGGGACGACAAATAACAGTGCATGCCTGCACACTAGTTGCTTGTTGAGGTCTTCATATAGAAAGGCTTTCTTTTAATGAAAACATAACATTTCCATCTGTTTTGGTTACAAATATAGATGTTTCTATGATCTCCATTAATGACAACTGTTGCAACACCGTTAATCAGTATGGTCCTTTTACTGTTCTGTTCCCATTAGAAGGTTGTTCACTCTGTTGTCTATGGTGATCAACGTGAGCGAGGAAGTACTCCTCCGTGTGCAATGGCACACTGCTGACTGGAGACTTTGACAGCATTTCAAGTCCTAGTACCAGACAGATTCTGAATTCAAAAGCTGTAAGAAAGGCTTAATGTGCTGAGTTGTCAGGCTCTGAGGAATCCAGGTAAAATCCTTTGTGGACTCCTGAGTTTTAAAAAGGCAGATCAGTGCCCTGCTGCTATTACAGGGGTTTCCCTAGGACCAGTAAGGGTGAATCAAGGTTTCCTCACTTGCCCAAGCTTGCAAAAGGTCAGTTAAAAAAGACAAAAACATTTCCCTGTCACCTTGTCCTCCAAACTTGATTAGTTGTCCCCCAAACACTTCTGTTGAATATGGAGAGACAGAGAAGTTTGGAGGAGCAAAGCTCTTGGAGGGACTGATTGGCACCGCGACGTGTTTACACTGCTTACAGGGTGAGATCACTTAGGCGCTGCGACCTCTTGAGATACACTTATCGCAGTCTGAAGTGTGCCTTAAACAGCACGCAGGCCTCTGCGGGCCCCCCGCCATGGCATGCCGTGAAATTCATCTGGATGTGATCCCCACAGCTGCAAATCCACCTTCTGTTTCCATCACGCTTTCTATTACCCAGCCGTGCTTCCCCTTTAGCATACATTAGCGCAGCTCTTTATTTTAGCGCTATTAATTTTTGACATGAAGTCACTCTAAACATGGTAAATACAGAAAGTAATTGGTATGTTAAACAGGGGAAGCATAATGAGTCTCATGTACAAACGCGACTCGCTCCTGCCGCAGAGCCGGACTGAAACAGAATACACAATCGCGCTGCCAATTTCAGCAGGAACTATTTTACCAAGTCCCCATGGTTCACAGGCAGTGCCGCGACCTCTCCTGTACTTATGATACATCCAGACACAGTTTAATGGCTGAAATGACTTTGAAGCTTTCCCAGTGGAGCCAATTTTCACCCTCTGTGAATACAAGCTCCAGCCTTTCAGCAAAGAGTTTAGTTTGGTGATAAGTTAACATGTGAGGCCAGCCTGAGAATAAATTTTGACTGTTGCCCTGATGGTAGGGCTTTCACATTGCGACTCATGGCGCCGACGTAGGGCTTTTTGGGAGAGATGCACTCTCCAGACTAATACTGGCTGATGGGATATCTTGTCAGCAAGGAGAGATGTTCCCTGCAGCTGGTGAGGCTGCTGCTGGCTTGTCAGCGCTGATGGCAAATCCTTTCTAGGAGGAGCAGGTAGAGAGGTCGTAGCTCATCTCAACCTGGGCTTGTGGTCATAATGAGTTGATTGTGAAATACAGGGCATGAGTTTTAAGGGTACATATGAGAAATTCTCCTCTAAATTTGCCTAGAATTCAGTGAGAGAGGGAGATACATTAGAAAAGGTGAGGAGAAGAAGAGTTAGAAAAAAATGCATACCAACAACTTCTACATAAGCTTCAAAATAATACCAATAACAGCTTGTCTCTTTCTCTTAATTTTAACCTTTTAAAATATTCTAGATTTCTAGTTTTGCATCGGGAATAATACACACTAAATACACCTATTCCAGCTCTTGTACTATAGTTTCAAATCCAATCAATTTTGTCCTGAATCAAGGCTGAAGGATCATATCAAAATTATTCCACAATCCAGAACTAACAAAACACAAGTATGCTGCTGGAGGTGCCATTTTCCTGCCAGCTCTATACCTATTGCTTTAGTGGTAATTCACAAATAAAAGACAGACACACTCGGCAGCAGGATGCGACCATAATATTTGACCAAGAATGGAGCTGACTCACATCAGCAAAATGCCCACAGACAGCATAATCAGGAACCTGACCTGTCTGCTTCTCTACCAATGGTACTGCATAAATAATTAATGGTACCTGCCAATGTAACATATAACACCAGGTACTTCTTTCTTTTAGTTTTCTACGACAAGCCTTGATCTTTTTCTGTGTTAGCTGTCGCAGAAGAAGAAACTGGAAGAAAGAGAGCAGACCCTTGTTATTTGTGTAATAGCCTACCTGCTTTCTCAGGTTATTCTTGAAGAGGCATTGTTGACAGGATATAAAATATCTCAGCAGTGCCTGGCAGAAGAGAATCAGCAGAAAAAAGCAGTATCTGGCTATCTTAATCTGAGCTTGGTGCATGAAGCAAAAGAACACATAGATACAATTTTTGCTTGGGACATTTAAAATCAGGTACTATAATGTCCCATAAAACAAGTACTAGGAAACAAGCTGGAGCAGATAGCAGGATAGATTTAATGGCACAACAGTTTCTTTCAGTTTGATTTTATGATCTGGGTTTCAGAAGAACCCTGAAAAGAGTCTGGAGACAATTTTTTCCCTTTCTGTTTGTTTTTAACACCTTTGTGACTTAGTTTAAGAATGACATTTCATTCTGGACAACAGGCCCATGGTATAAGGCTGGCAGCTGAGACCTGAAACACACATTCTGCCATTCAGCAAGTGCATAAATCACAAGGACAAGTTAGCACCAGTATCTTCTCTGAGGAAATACCTGAGGTAAGTTTCAAATGCTGAAATGCAATACTGAATTCAGCTGAGGTACCTATAGAAAGCTTCAGGCGAGCAGCTAGCTGATGTGTCCCCCCTCTTCTTTGGTTCCCCTTCTAGGGGTTATACTATTATTACTATTTCAACCTAACATATGTTTTCTGAAGGAAGGTGGAAGCCTTGCCCCCTGTAACTCACATAGCTCTGTTAACGAGACCATAAAGCTCCCCCCAAAAATGAGCTAGAAAACCCAGCACAGTGATTTCAAGATTAACTCCCAGAACCTACATGAATACTGTGCCTTAATGATGTAGAAGCTGGACAATAGCATATGATCTCATAAGGGATACAGTTTCAGCCTGGGCCTGATAAACTCAAGTACATAAACTTGCACCTGCACATTCCAAGTGGAAACACCTGGCTCTGCTTTATAGAAAGAGTCGAAAGCCTGCATGCTCTCTTTCAACAGCCTTTTTTAAGTTCAAGGATTGGAATCTGTACCTGTAAATCACATTCCTGGACTACTCCTACCAATACCCTAATAACCACAGTCCTTCTGGCTACGCTGTCTTCAATGCTTCACTAAACATTAAATGCATTCCCTTTAGAAAAATCACAGAGAATTCAGCTTTGATCGGAAAGAAGGAACAAATCCTGAATCTGAAACTTTGCTCCTGACAGATTTGTCACACCTTCTCCTTCCAGCAAATAAGGGTTACATTTATGTACCAGATTACTGACCACGAGTTAGCCGACACTGTAGAAGTGTTTTACAACTTGTTCTCAAGCAGAAACCTTAATCTAGGACCTGATCTGTGCTCAGACATCACTGTACCTCTCAGCCCCTTCCCTGAGCTTCTCTGAATGTTGATACCAGCCCAAATGCCCAAAATCTCATGAGAGAGTTTGAACCATTTCTGAATTTTACACTTAAGTGAAGGCTCTTCAAATTTGGAACTTTGGTTCATGGGTTTAGAAAGATACAGAATCAAGACCTGAAACTTGGGATTAGGTTTTGTGTTTAGACTCTTCATGCATTTGTAATGCACGACCAAGATGATCGATGGTACTAGCAACGGTGGCTCCTCTTTGTCATCCACAACTACTCTGTCTGCAGGGCAATAGGCAATAGTATCAGCGGAAAACACCCATTTATAGAGGTGCACAAGCATGCCAGGTGGAAAATGAACTCTTCTGAAGGGGCTTAGCTCCTTTTTAGATGCCATCAAAAGCAACTAAAACAAAGCTTTCAGAGCTGGCTGCGCAGTACCCTCCATGAACAGCTTGAATCACCCGGCTCATGGTAGCGGTCTGCCACAGAAACTCTAATCAAGAGCGTGCGTGTGTTTTCTTTTCATGAGATGACAGTTCCCAAGTGAAAGGACACTTCAGCTTTGATAAAAGTTTCCTTCTATTGTCTGAGTTTTGTTTGTTTTCTGGCAAACCCCAGCACTGCCTCTGCTTTCTGTGCAGGCATACATTTCCCATGCTTGTGCGAGGAGGCCAACCAAAGTCTTTGGAGGTTTCTCAGTAGCATTGCCTGAAGCAAATACCACAGCTCAATAGCAATTTAATATTGTAATCAGGGAGCAAACTGTGCAGTTTTGGCACATTGTGATAATTATTAACTACATGTATTAGTGTTGTGATTCTAGTAACTAATATTTACAAAAGGTTCCCTGTGTGGGGAAGAACTCACCTAGACATGAGCAGTTGAGCTATTCCTGAGTGATTGTCAGTGGGCCTTGAAGCCTGTGCTCATGTTCGCTGTTTAAAGATAAAACGTCAATACTTAGAAATTGTACTTCAAAAGACCTATTTCATGAATAATAAATTCTCAGGGTGTAAAACCATACCAAGCACCAGAACGTTTTGTGAATTTATGGGGAAGTTTTCCTGTGGAAAAAAAATCCTGGAAGATAAGATTAAAGAAGCACGTCTCAAACTCCCTACCATAATATAAAGGAGATTGGATTTAAATGTTAAATCATTGTTGCTCTTAAGATTTTTGGTTCATGCCATGACGTGTCTCTTTCTCCTGCTTTCCCATTGCTATTAGAATTAGTGACCTTACAAAGCCCAGTTCAGAACTCACAGATACAAGTAACAGCAAAACGTTCTCTAAATTTTAAATCTGTAATTGACAAAATTAAATGTCTCCATGCAGTCATTATGTTGAGACTGACTCAAGGTTGAAGCAAAGCTGTGTTTGTGTATAATGCAGCTCTTGTTGGTCTAATAGTTCTTCACACAGCAGAGCATGGTGGTAAGGAGTGAAGGTGCTTGGGTGAGTGCATGAGTATCAAACACAGATGACCTGTACAGTATGCTTGGCTAAGTTTTAACCGCATAGCGTTCCTATTCAGAGTACATAATAGTATGTATTTCAGTAATCTACTGTGTGCTTTTCCAAATAGGTGGGGACACAAACAACTACATTCTTGACATGAGGTCCCTTCTAGTCTGTGAGCTGTACCACATCACTGACATATATATATGCATAAGAGAAAAAAAAGCCCTTTATTTTCTAATCAGATCATAGTCAGGAGAAAGACCTTCTCATGCGACTTAACCTCTGTGTAGTTTCCTCCCTTCAAGCTCACCCATATTTCACACAATTTTTCTGGCAGTATTTAAAGTGCCTTGTAATTATGTATGCTTTTGGCTAGTATGACAGACTTTAGTCTAAAAGACTGGACTGCCCTACAAAGAAGTCATGATTGACATTGTTTATTTTGCTGTATAATCACATTAGATAAGGTAATGTCATAAAGATGACATGAAACAACCATGCCATACAATACACTGCCATTCCTTTACCAATTGTTTAAACAAATCAACAATTAAAATAAACCCTTAGCTTCAGGTAGTTCCTGTGTCACAGCAGCCACATGTTAATACATATTTCTTAAAATTCAGACCAGTACTCAGGGTTATATCAATGTGGAAGACAAAGATGGTTCTTCCCATGTGTTTGCAATATGCTTACCAGCCAGGAGACGACTGATGGATGCTGGCAGGGAGTAAAAGTAACCAGTGAGGCAGTGGTGGATAACATGGTCAGTAGCGATCGCAAAGCACTACGACATACAAAGAAAGAAATTATGGAGGCAGAATGACAGGCAGAAGGAGACAGACAAGCCAAAGAAAAATAAGATTTCAAGAAAAAGGTAGGGGAGTGATGTCTGAAGTTGTTCACAGGTTAAGGAGTGCAGAGCTGGCTATGAAGAGGTCAATGAACACTTCACCTGACTGCAAGGCACTGGAGATTGTTTGAAGGATGTTTTCTGGCGAGGGGAGGAGTGAAAACACTGGAGAATGATGCATCCGATGTGTATAGGGACAGGGTAGTAGCTGTAGTGGCAGCTGGGGTCAGGTATACAATTTTATGAAGAAAATAATATTAGTATAGTGTATATATAGTATTAAAGGTCTTGGTAATGTTTACCATGTAGCTTTTGTCCATATCAAAGGTCAATCTAAAAGATTTCTATCAAAAAGCAGTAAAATAGCATGCTTTGTATTTATTTTTATATTTTACAGAAAAATGAAAAAATATGTTTAATGATAACCAGCTACTGTATGCCCTTTATGTTTGTAAACACAACTCATCCAAGTCTAAATTATAAAACACAATACTCATGTGTATTGCTTCCCAATTCACAATTTTACCTGTTTTGTTCCAAGTACAATCAGCCACTCTAAATTCTATTATTCTCACATGTTACTGCTAGGGCATGTAGGCGTAACATTAGTTTTTATAAATTCCTTTAATTAAAGCAATTATGTCAAAGATAAAGATGTGGTAAGCATATTAATATTTTAAGTAAATATTTGTACTTGTTTTCAAAATTAGTAGAAACCGGAATTTGGCTACAGTTAGGGTTCTTCACTGGTTCCGAGTGCTGTAATAAAGAACAGGAAAGGTAAGTGTATGCCTATGTTTAAGTACGTGCTTAGCCTTTCTAACCTGCTGTGAAAGCAGCAAGTTAAGGGGACTAAGTACATACCTAAAGGTAAGCATGTGCTTAGCTGCCTTGCTGATCTGAGGCTAGAGACAGTAGGATGACGAGGTTTCTGAAAAGGCTGCTGGCACACCCCCCACATCAGTTCAGGAATAACAAATAACTTTTTCACAAGCAACAACAGAAGGGACCAAGGATTCAGTAATGCAACAAATTGGCTTTGGCAGCAAAACCAGTTAAAACCCTTTTTTTCTTTTAAGTGGAGACTTAATTCTCGTGAACTAGTACAAAGCATGCCAGTGGTACCATCATGACTGCAGAGATGATGAATTTTGGCATAAGAACAGATGCCCTCCAGCGTGCAAGAGGTTGTTAAGTTAGGTTCATGGTCAAAGCTGTGGAGGTGTATCCTATGTCCCTTTAAAATGTACCTAAATACACAAAACCCCTCAGGTACCTAATACTGGCCCAATAACCTGCAGGTGCCCAAGTCTGGATTTGTGATCCTAAAATTCTGGGATAATTCTGTAGGTGCTGAAGTTGTTGATATTAAAATGCAGCTTTATAGTGGATTTCTAAAGTTCAGCTTCTCTGTGTGGGCAGAAACACCTTTATCATCCTCGGCAGTGTTTGGCTTCTATTTCAGCCTAATCTCTTTTGAGATCCATGAAAGAAGGGTTTTCTCAGTCTCTAAGTGGAATGCTGCTGTAGATACCTGCGACAAAGATTAGAGGGAAGAGGAAGAAAGGGGGAATTTACTGTCATCTAATAGTTCAGTGATTAAAAAACTCAAGCAGCATACAGCAGAAATTGCGTAAAGTACTGAATAGTTAGCATAAGCTGTTGCCATTACTTCCCTTGTACATATTGTAGTTTGATAGTCTATGATATGAAACAAATGGTCTAAATTCCACATTATACTATACCGGGCTACATGATGAGGTAAAACCCAAATGAATAAACAAAAAAAATTACAACTGAGAAACCTTCAGGAGATCATTACAATATTGAAATGTTGTGAGCTTCTTGAAATCTTGAATGTTTACCTCAACAAGCCCCCCAGATCTCCCTGTTTTTCCATAAATGTTGAGAAAGAAAGCCTGAATACTCTTGCCTCTCAAAAGAAATTACTCACCCCAGGCAAATAGATGGCTAGGACTTTGCAAAGCTGTGATACACTCTGTTGTTATTAAACTGTGTATATACAAAAGACAATCTGCCTATTAATATTTATAGATGAGAACAGTTAAGCAAACACTGAAGCTCCAAAACTTTTTACTTTCAAATGTCAAGCTTGCTAAACATGTGTATACCCACATAAATAGATTGCATTTTCGGCTGGGGGGAAGGGTCAGAGGTGGTGTCTCTGAATAAACAGCTCTCAGACCAGTTCTCCCCATCTCTTCCACTGCTGCCGCCTTGGGCTCTGTCTTTTTTTGCCTGCTGAGGCCAGCTGCTTCCTCACCATTTGGATCCTTTACCACAGCCCGGGCTGCCTCGGGGATGGCGAGGGACCACCTCCATCGGGGCCAGCCGGGCTCTCCTGGCTGTGTGCGCGTGCTTTATCTGCCCGACGGGCCCCGGCAGCAAGGCAGAGCCGCTCTTCTGTTCTCAATTTCTTATCTTTCCCTCGCTTCCCCAGCAACAGTGACCTGCATCACCTTGCCTGAGTGCATCGGCTTTGCTACCGCCGGGACCCGGCGCAGGCAGTGGTAATCAGGTGTTCTGCCCAGCTCCCGATGTTTTTGAGTTTATCACTGCTTACCCTCCCGGTCGTTCCCGTGACTATCGACAGCACAACATCCGGAGGCGAGGCGTGGTGCCTCCTCACGTCTCGCCTTTCATGGTGCTACGTCTCAACAACGCTGTACAGACCGGGGCTGCTACAGCAGCGTTATAGATCCCTGGGTTTAGTTGCAGCTATGTCTAACTCTGCAAGAAGTATGCAAGGGAAGGGGGCATTTACAGCGCACAGAAGCCTTCAAATTGCCCACTAATACTCCAAACTCCCTGGTTAAGGGAGCTGCTGGTCTAGGTCAGTGCCTTGTTTTGTTTTCAGTGGGGCTGCTGTGGGGCTGCCCCCATCTAGTGCTCTGCACAGAGTCCCTTTGGTACTTCCACTTCAGCTCACCTCTCCCAAGGAACAGATTTTGCAAACGGTGTTGTCAGTTGAGGATTTTTAGTCACACCTCCTCAGTAAGAGATCATGGGTTTTATTTACCATGAGAAGGGTCTGAGAAATATTTTGTGGGTCGCAATGAACAGCCGAGACCATGGCTCAGTGATACAAAGGTCATAGAAGACAGTGGGAGACAGATAGTTTTGGCAATTCTAGGAAGCATCCTGGAGTGGACCGGAAAGGACTCACTGGGGCTGCCCCAGGTCTGCTGCGATGTAAGTTGTGGGAGTCCTGCCTGCCAGATGTAACCCGGAGCTCCAATTTGTACGTGTGCAACTGGCACTCAGAAGAAGTGTTAAACATTTCCTCCCTGCTCTGAAAAATGCTAAAATCATAAATTGTTAAATCAGAAGTGTTCACAAAGCAAGAACTTTATTGAATTATCCTTATGGAAACTGCTTTTTTAAGAAAATATCACGACTGTTAAGCCATTCTGTTTAATTGAAGTGCCAGTAAATTAAGGCCACTGAAGTTTTATGAAAACTGAAATTGAAATGAAATTTTTACAAAAACATCAGACCAAAATATCAAGATTTATCTGTACAGAGTTGTTGCTAGGTTAGTGGTTCATGCAAAATTTTTGAAATATGAGTTTGTGACAGGAAAATATCTCTAAATCTCCAATCTTGACACAATAGAAAGCCTGTTTCCTAAGTAGTACTGTATGTGACACAGGAGCATCACAAGGTACTTTCCGCCATGTTTTCACCCAGTTAAAGTCCCTTTTAACAACATGATGATGCTAGATGTTTTTCAAAGGACATATTGCCAGAATTAACATGAGGAAAATCGTAGTATCCTTCCCAGACTCTCAGAGAAACAACAACAAAACCATATTGAACAAAGAGGACTTTCAGTTTGCATTTTGTGCTTGCACTGTCTAGATTTCCATACACAAAACTTCTTGCAGTGGATCCAGTGTGGAGTGGATTACTGAAACACTCCTTGGCATGTGTAGAAATTCCCTTCAAACTGAAAAGCTGGGGCTAGGGAGGAGTAATGTTGCCTCCAATGATTTCTGAGTCTGAACTGAGTCCAATGCAAGGGCAGATCTGGCAGGTAATATTTTGGCTGCCTCCCCGCCTCTGCTGGTGGAAAGCTTCTCTTCCTTTGACAGGTCAGAGGACCTGCAAGGCCACCTCACCACTCCGAGGAGAACGGAGCATATTTCTTTTCAAGATGAAATAGGTGATACAGCTAGAAATAATGCCTGACATCTTCCAAGTATGAAACCCTTTTTCAGTTGCCCAGAACTCGGCCAAACTTTGCTATCAAAGAAGAATACCTTTTTTTCCTTATATCAAGACAGAAAGTCAAGATTTTGCACGCTTTCATAAGCCACGTATTGAAAAAAGAAAAAACTTGGGATATTTCACAGCAATACTCCAGACTTGTGTCAACAGATTCTGACACAAATTCAGGAAAGGCACTAGTTAATTTTGATTTCTCAGCACTCTTCAGTTCTCTTGTCGTAATTAGAAAGTCAACATTTACCCACATCTATCATGAGACCTAGGAAAACTATTAGTTGCAAACAGCTGATTTGTTGAATTTAGCTCTCTTTCCTGATTGTGGTTCATCAATCACATTTTAATTTCTATTAATTTTATTCACTGTATAAATTCTTCTGTGACTTGTTCATGTGAATATATTTCAGCCTACATATTGCTTACAGATTGGGTGGCGTATGAGAGATTTTGTGAGTTGTAATTCACTGTTCAGTTTGTACGTGAAGGAGCATTTGAGTCCCAGTCTATTGTTTCTGACGTCTGGGTGAATAGTCTTCAAAAATACAATATGATTTCAAGATGACTTCTGCAGACAGTTTGGAAGCTTGTTGGAAACAAAATTCTCAGGAACATTCATTTACTGTCTTTTTTAATATAAATTTATGAACAAACATTTCTCCTATATACGTATATGCAGAAAAACCTGATGAGCTCCTATTGAAAACAAGAGAAATAGCCTGACTAAAATAAAAAAGAATCCCATAAAGTTCACTGTGGACAAAATGAGAGAAATTATTGTTGAATTAAATGTGTGGAGGGTTTTTGTTAATTTTTGTAGCCCTTGGATTCTTAAAACTGATCCCCAGAAAGACTATCCTTCTTTCCTCCCTGTCCCCATTACTCACCCACCCGCAGGCACCTCTCTGCTCTCTGCGACATCTCAATAGTTCTTTTCTGTTCTTTCCAAACAACGTCGTGGGAGAAGGCCAAGGTTTTACAAAAATCCCTCAACATGCAATGTTATTTGAGAAATGAAAAAGCAACGCAAAAAGCAGCTGCGTATCTTTTCCTGAAGCGTTCGAAAGTCTGTCGAGCAGAGGGAAGCGTAAGGCTGAGCAGAGCCCAGCAGACACCTGCTGGCGCCTGTGGTGAGATGACTGAAGAGCATCAACCCCAGGGCACTGCTGTCCGCAGCCCACACCAGAACCTCTCTGCCCGGCTTGCCGGCACGGGCATCGGCGGTTTTTAATGGCAAATTCTGTGCATTTCTGTGAAGCGGTGGCATCAGTGTGGTGTGCATTAATCCCGAGTTGCCTTATGATTCTCTCGCTGACTGCCGAGGCCTGCAGAGAAAGACATCCCCTGCCCAAGGGGTCCCAATGATGTCCTGCCACCGCCGTGTGCCGTGAAGCTTGGAAACCTCAACAGAAATGGTGCTTTGGAAACACGTTCTTTGTAAAAGTGTGTATAGGGGTATATGTACAGCCAGAGCTGGGCTTCGGGCCTGCAACCTGGCAGCTCAGTAACGGCAGCACCCGCGAGTCCCGGGGGCCGCCAACACGCGGCGCCCTGATGAAAACCCACACAGCGGTGCCTGCCGCCATGCCCCTCACGCCGTCGTGGCGGGGGCCGGGGGGGGACCTTGCCAGGGCCAGCGGGGCCAGGGCCCGCGGGGTGGCCTCACACTGAGAGCCAGGAGCCGTTGCCATGGCGACGCCGGCAGAGCCGAGCCGCGGTGCGGGAGCGTGGCCCTGAGAGCGATCGTATTGATTAAACGAGCTTTTTGCATTATTATTTTTATTTTTAAAAAATTTTTTTTTAGGGCAGAGGGGCAGTGGGGTGAGTGGCCCACTGCAAGCCACGCACAGGGAAAGCAGTGAGCAGAGCTGATACGGAGGGCGGCCATCAGGGCCCTTCGCCATGCCTGGGAGTGGGTGACTCAGCTTGAGCGGTTGTTCTCCAGGGCGAAGTCTCCCCTCTGCACCACACAGAGTAAATAAACCATACTGTCCTGGTGCAAGGCCCCCAACATGCGCTGTCCTGGCGGTGGGCAAAGAGGAGCGCTTGAAGGCAAAATTAATTTGGTTTAGTGATGTTTAGGGACAGCATTCAGGCACTTGCCAGTGAGGCAACGCTCAAGCCCTGCTTGCCAGAACTCCTGAAGTGAGTCAGTCTGTGGCCACCTCAAGTCTTCCCATAGGGATTCCTTGGATGGAGGGTAAAGACCTTCCTGCTGGAGGAACAGCTCCTGTAATATTCTTTATCCTCAGCCTGACCTCAGCGTGAGGATGCAGTGACCCCCTCGTAATAACAGGACACCCCTTGCTCCCAAGCCTGATGACCCACGTGGGTGCATGCATGCCTGTGCGGTCCTCTTGCCTCCCCCATCTCGGGAAAGCAGCACAACACGGTGCGTCGGTCTGCCGGCGAACCTGTTACTAAAGGAATTCATGCATCTTGCATCTTGAAGATGCATTATTAATGCCTGGACAAATCACATCAGGTGGAGCTCAGCAAGTCCCTGGCACTGCAAAAAGGAACAAAGGCTGGTTCTACAAGAGAGAGAAGGATGAGACAAATTATAACAGCTGGGAGTTTCTTGTCAGTAAGGTGGCATAAAAACAGAAATGCTAAAATTGTTTGCACATACGGCAGGTTTATATTTTTATTGGGAAGGAAATTACACATTGCACTGTGAAGAAGATACTTTAATTGTGTCCTAATAAACATCACATTGTTGGGCATCTTTGAATTTCACGGCAAACTGGGCCAGCTTGCTGGCATCCAAATTACTTCCAAGCACAGTTTTATTTAGCATCTGGAAAGGACTATAAAGACTGGATTTGCTCACAGAGGACCTGCTTCTCGTCTCCTTGAAGTCAATGGCAAAACTCCTGTTTGCTTCAGCAGTAACAGGCTCAGGCCAGAGTTTGTAGCAATCTTCCAAAGGGAAGGAAGAAATGCTGCCTGTGACAGCACAGGGGAAGGCAAGGACCCCAGCCTTCCAGGCAGAGAACGATAGTTCTTCATCTCTCTAACTCTTGATAAGAAGATCTAATTTGTGCAGCACAGACTTTGATGCCAGCTAATATTTTTGTCGCCATGGTGCAAGCACTTAGAAAAAATCTGGGCCTTGCTGGCTTTGTTGCATTAGGAAGGGGAGAGGTTGACAGGAACCCAGGATTTCTTTCGGAACAGCCCTGTTTTTTACAGAGCATGCACACAAAGTGCTATCACATCTAGGCAGGAGCAAGCAGTGTAGTTTCTTGCTTGGAAGTGTAAGTCTTTTTTTAGTGAGCGCTCAGCCAGGAAGAACTATATTTTGGTTCCACCCCATGACAATGCACCATTACTTATTACTCTAGCAGGTGGCTTTCCCAAGGCCTCTCTTTTTCTTGTTGTTTTTCGCTCCCGCACACATCCACCTACAAGCATACAAACCCCCAGCTGTTTTTACACACAGTCTGCACCCAGGAGAACTGCTGGGTCTGCTCTCTGCTCCTGCCCTTTCTGCTTTTGCGTTGTCAAGCTGAGCCATGTGACTTCAATTGTTTCTGCTGCCACTGGATTAAAGAACTCTTAACTGTTGTTCCAGTTAGTCTTAAAAAAAGTTCATTAAAAAAAACTTCTGACTTTCACTCACCCTGTGTTTTGTGATTGCCAGTTCAGCACATCAGTTCATTATTTTTTACTTCAGACTGACCGACTGGAAAGCAGTATTTTCTTTCCTAAGAGCCTCTAAGGGCACACTGGTAATTTGTGCTTAGCTGACAAAAAAAACCCAACAAGCCACTTCCAGAGACATTCTACCAACTTGCTATTTTTTTCTCCTCGATATATGACTCTATAGGATTTCTATGAAAGCTATCTAAATTTTAAAAAAAGACGATCAAAGTGCTTAAAGGGAACCTGAAGTAATTCTTTTATCACTAAAACAGTATGAAATGCATTTACACTACGTCACTGAAAACAGATCTAGCCTTTGGTATGAAGCGGAGAGAGAAGAGTATTTGTTAGGGATCTGCATGAGATGGTAGGAGATTATTGAGATATCTCTAGTCATCACAATACTGATAATCACTCCCTCAGAGCAAGAGATGAAGCTCTCCATCAGATAGGACCCATGAGGAGAGGGGAAAGAGAGAAAAGACAAACCAGGCAGTTTTCATTATAGCAAAAAGTAAAAAATGGGTCCCTCTCATTGTTTAATGTATTGGCAAGCTGATAGTGGGAACCTTATTTTGTCAGAACTGGACAGAAGAGTCAAGACCACAACAGAAGAGCATTGGTGTGAGGGCGATGTCCAGGCAGGCATGCATTAAGGATGCTGCAGGGTTATAGCTTACGTACACCCAGCCGGGAGATGGATCCATGGTTAGTGAGAACATCTGCTCAGTGCTCACAACAACCAAAAACCTAATGTTAGTGCATAAAAGGAACGGACTCAAGAATAACATTTCAAATATTTAAGGTACTGTCATATAGGGTGGTGAAGCATCATGGCGTACAGCACTGTATTCAGTATTAATCAAGCACTATTAAGAAAAGTTAGTTGTTTGGAAACAGGAGAGATCTTGATCAACACATCAAAAAGGACGGAAATCATAGGGAGGCTTCGTACAAAGAGAACCTGCAAAGATGAGGCTGTTTAGATGTGGCAACTCTTAAGTAAGCAGTCTTTAGTCAGCCTTCCTTGGGATCAAAGAATGGCAGGGCACTTAAGGCTGTTAAAACCATCTAGAGAAGTCTTCACCTGAAGACTGTGTGCGCACACACATGGCATTTGCTCCGGTACTCGAGGCCCAGGCAGAGTTAAAGCACTCTCATCAATACCTCTGTTTCCTTCAGAAAAACTCTTGTTTGATTAGACCCAAAGTGCATCTTGTGCTTGTAGCCTAGATTATGAAAAGATTATTTTATTTTATTAAATCTCAGACTAATGATTTCTTGCACATTAAAATGGGACCTTTTTCCAAAGGTACTTGTGTGTAACCTGTCTGTTAAATAAGAATCTTCCTGGTATCCTGAAGGAAATGACATTCTGTTTAAATATGTTACCTGCTGATCTACTAGAGAAGGAGGCCAGCAGTTTTTTTCGTGTGGTTTGTGTATGCATGTGTGCGTGGTTGTTTTGTGGCTCCTGAGTAATGTTATCCATATTTTTCTGTTTGGAGAATCATTTTTCCCTACGCACTCACGAACCAACATGAAACCACCTAATTATATTTTCATAATCATTATTAAAAACCACCTAAATTATCCTGCTTGATGTACTCAAAGAGTTTGTTGATTGCTTTTTGATGTGTATTAGAGCTTTTTGCAGAGCCACATCAAATGGTTTGCTCCACAATGAAATAAAAAAAATCTTGTAATATACATATGCACATCTTTAAAAAAAACATATATAATTTATATTCTGCTAATTAAGCTACATCAAAACCAAGTCTATCACTATGAAATAATTGTGTAAAAGCTACTCACCTATTACAAGAACATTAATTTCCACTTTACTTTTTTTTTTCAAAATATCGATTTTATCTTATACAAGGCAATTCAGCATTTCAAAGCCTCAGAGTCTCAAAGTGTTTTTCCACATCCATGGAGACCTTAAATCTTGAATACAAAATCAAGATTTAGAATAGAAAACTCAAGTAAATAATGTTTTCATGTAGAATATGCTCCTTCTGCATAATGGATCACAAACATTTTAATTTTTTCTCTCTGTTGTTTTCACAGCTAAAGTATGCCACACCAAATCTTGACAAAAGTTCTGTCTGCTGCAGAGTAGGGGTTGAAGAGAGGAGAGGAGCAGGGAATTTGCAGAGTTTACCCCTGATCCTGGGTTTGAGACTGATCTATGGCCCTTTTTACCAGGAGACCATCACGATGTACAGATGTGGGTTTGGTGCTGGTCTTATTAATCCTGAAGACTGTGTTGGGACAACATCATGCAGAGGGTCAGTATTTAGTGGAGGCTGGGATTCCTCAAAGCAGTGAGGGACTTTATTAGATCAGTCCATGAGCGTGTTGGAGTTTAGGTTTGCTTCATGGCTGTCCATCACCGATCACAAAGTCAGCACTCATTAAATAATAAAAACAAAATATTCTAGGAAAACAATTAAATAATTGAAACTCTGCCTACTTCATATCAAATCTGTTGTCATATCAAATATTCATGCGAAATAAATCTGTAGGTGTGTCTGTATGAATGGAGTGCAAGCACAGATGTCGATGCTTTGCTACAACTTGACAGCCAGAGCTCTAAGGCAAGAGTATGAAGGTTGATCACACATGCACACGTGTCCTCCCCCACTGTCACCTTCCTTAGCTCTGTTTGTGTGTGTGGAGGCTGTCTCTTCTCTCCTAGGAACCTGTAACACGCTGCCACTTAATCTGTGTTATCAGTGGCAGCTATGGGGTATTCAAGTACAGCTCAGTTCATCCATGTGTTTCCAATTTGACTTTCAGTAAATGTTTAATGATCCTTTTCAATTACTGGACCAAACAGTATTTGACAAGAATGCACCTTGTCTAATACTAGCACTTAGACAGGAGTGCATTTTTTAGATAGCACTTAGCGTCCACAATGTTGTCATGATATTTGTGAATGTACTCTCAGGTTGATCTTAATGACCCCATTACAAAGGTCTTCTCATGCCTTGCTGTGTTATCGTCTCTCTTTCCTTGACTTTACTGATAACGACCTGTCAGAGTTCACCTGGGAACACTCTTACATGCAATGTCCTGGATTCACGCCCTGAAAGGATGTTGGCTTTCCTACATGGCTCTAACTACTGCTGGAGCAATAGGTTCCTTGTGTGAGATCATGTCAGACTGATCCTTAGGCTTCTCTGGCTGCATGTGATCTCACCTGTGGCCCGTGTGTATCGTACTCCCCTCTGCTGTATGTCTCACGGATCCCTCAGCCTTCTTGTAGGGGAATGGTTTCAGGTACAGTGTGGTCCCCCTCTGGCCGCTGGTCCTGGCTTGGTGTCCATGGAAGCCAGGGCATGCAGCAGGAGAGGCTATGTCCTACAAGGTCGGAATGGGCCTAGGTGTCAGGACATAGCCCAGACAGAAGACACACAGGTATACAAAAGAAGACAGCTGAAGGAATACAGCTATTCAAATGGCTTGGCCAAATACTTGGCAAGAAGGCAATTAAATGAGCCGTTGTGGAATATGGTTACAGAGCTGTGGCTGCCCTCTTACGTGGCATCCAAAAGTACTTTCTGTAGTTCTGAAGACAGATGATGAATTCCCCCTCTAACATTGCGCTCACACCCTCTCTTGCTTACCTACCTTCAACCCATGAGGGTATGAGGACAGATCAGCTGCCCGACCCCTTCCTCTGCAGCAATGAACAAACAACGAGACATGGCAGCCCCTTGACGGGCTCTGAAGATGATCTTGGAGCATGCCCAGCGTAGCATGGCTAGACTAAATTCCTTGTATAGCTCTCTGAAGGCTTCACTTTCTTTTAAAAGATTTCTGGAAAAGCAACCACCACCATTTCTATCTTTCATCAGCCTAGGGGTTAGGAAGTAGGAAACCCACGTTCAATTCCTTTCCTTGTTGGAAAGAATTCAAACACACTTCCAGTCATTAGACTACAGGTTTTTCTGGGAATGCTTTACCGCTCCTCGTGAAGCTGCACCACTGTGCAGAAAAATGGTTTGAATTCACTGACAGAAGGAGAAAGGGCGAGTGAAAGCATGACTCCCCAGGCTAATGATTAGGCAGCTTTTTCAGAAGTAGGAGGAGGTAGGCTGCAGTCATTCCTCCTGTTTTCTGCTTTAGCTCATGCCTGTTTCATATCATGTCCTCATTCTTTCAGTTAAACTGGTGCATTTCGGTATTTTGAACAAGACATTGTAGCCTGGTACCTACCTACTGTGCATGCTCACAGTGTCCTGCCTATGCAGTGATTTTATTCTGTGTATGTCAATGAAGGAAGCTGAGGTTTCGTATCTATTTCCATTTATATGGGATGGGATCTATGAGGCTGATCCAGTCGCAGTGAAAACTCCTTTTTTTTGTCAAGTGTTTTTTCCCCCCAGCCTTTTTCACAGTGTCATCTTCTATTAAGATCACATTAGCGTCTTCTGGAACAGCCATATTTTATCAGGATCTCTGAAAAGAGGATGAGTCAGACCATCTGATTTTATTTTGTTAAGTTCGTTTTTGATTTGCTGAGTTTAGTTCAGATATGAACACATCTTGTCCAATTTATCTTTAATATAATACAGATGCTGGCACAGGCGCTGATCTTGGTTACACGTAGTGTAAATTTGGGGACATGCCAATGCGGCGCTGCCAAGGCCATATTAAAATTTTGCTTTCAGCATGGCGAGAAGTGCTAGCTTCTCAGGAAGCAGGCTGCCGTGGTTGGACGAGCCAAGGTACCACTTCTCAATAGCTCTGCAGTTCTCTCTTGGTTGGAGAATATCCCAGGTAACATAATACAACCAAAGTCAGACAGGGCCAAAAGGCTGCTTTACATAGCTTGAGGCTGACTGGATCGCTAGTTCACATAAGGCTTGAATGATGGGGATAAGCTGGTGGGATTTAATCAATAAAGAGCGAAAAATGAAATAAACTTTGTACAGATGGCAGAGCCCTGACTAGTCAATGTATTTATCACCTGGCTATTTCCCAGAATCATACAGTAAAACAAAGAAGAAATGAACAGCATCCAACCTGTGCAAACTGCATTTGCTGAGAATTAGCACACACTGCAAAGCCTGTAAAGGGAAAAGGCAAATGGAAGCTGCCATGTCTTTACCCAGAAAACAGGAATTCTGTGTAATTCCCCCAAGTTTAGGTGTGTGCCTCGATATTCTGCCTTAAATACGAAAAATGTAAATGACTTACTGATTATCCAGCCACCTAAGTACTCTGACAGATCAGTATTCTGCCGAATTTTCAGATTTTGGCCCACGCAACGTAACTTCAAAAAACCCAGCTGATAGTAGCTTAGATTTCCTGGAGGCTCAGAATGGAAAGCATGCACTCTATATCCAGTGAAAGCCTCTGTATTTTTTTGTATTTTGTAGGTCTGAAGGCTGCTTGGCATCTCTCACTCAACTGAAGCTGGAGCACATGATACAAAATCCTTTTAATATGAACTTCATAATAAAACAGTGATAAACACAGGGTCGAATTGACCCTGCTTCTCTGGAATGAATCATGACAAGCCCGGGTTGGTGGGAAAGGCAGCCTGATGTGAACGTTGATACCTCTGTAATTATTGATTTATGGGACTCTCCTGTCTTTGATCAGTTATCTTCCTACCCTTTGCACGTTTATTTGGTTGTTTAATATTGCCGACGCTTTAACTTGTGAGCTCTGTGGGTTAGCGATTCACTTTGTATAATTTTGTAGTGACATCTTGTACTCACTTATGAGTCCTTATAAACATCTGCAAAGAAAAACACTGAGGTGTGGGTTTGCAGTCTTTGTGTCGACATTCATGCCATTGAATATATGCAGTGCTTTCGCCATCTTATCCTTATTATTTGAATCAAGTTTTGATTTTGCAAACATTTTACAAATGTTTAATCCTTTCAACAAATAAAACTCACCATCAAAATACACAGCACACTTTACTGCCAAAAGTAATAGTCTGGGATGAAGCCAATGCTATAGATGAATGGCGTCTGCCAGGCCTCCAGGCTGTACATGGGACCTTTTGGGGCTGCCTTACTGAAGGCCCCAGGTGTAGCTCCTTGTAAGGTAAGCCCCACAGCTCTGGAGACTGGAGCCCTGGCTTCCCTCTCTTCCCAAATAGAAGACCCAAAGTCTGACCTACATTTTATCCCTGCCTTAGTAAAGATGGAAGTTTTTGTGACAAAGCTTTTTGAAAGACTGTAAGGCAACTTGAAAGCCCCTGGATGTAAGCAGACATCTACCTGAAGCTCTCAGTAGACTTGGGACTTTGAAGGATGGGTGGGCACTGAGGGTGGTGGGGAAGAGGTCATGCTTGACTTTCTCGGCAGGGATCGTGGTGGGTACACAAAGCCCCTGGACTACCATGCTTAATGGGCTTGTGCTCATGCAGCAAAGCAAAACTTAATCCATGTATGCCACAGCGTAAGTTTGTCAGCAGAAGGCTTTCTGCTGGCATGGCTAAACTGCTACCAATATACAACCTCATGGGTTTGACTATCTTTGCATTGTCCTGTTTATGCTTTAGGACTGTATTGTCCTTGGAGAAACCATCTCTTTTGCCTCCAGGGCTCTTGTCAGGTGTAGGTTATCAGAAGGTCCACAGGAGCTTTGGTCCTCTTTCCCCTGCTGTGTGACCTCTGCCTGGCACAGTGTCCAGCCCCATGTCGAGTGGCTGAACTGTGTCCATGTGGAGATGGGGGTGGCTCCATCTGTGTGGTGTCTGCAGAGAGAGGGGGCCTGTGCCTTCTGTGCCTGTAACTCCCTCCTGTCCTTAAAAGACCCTACAAAACCTTAGCTTCTATGTCTTACCAAAGTAGATGGTAACATCTTTTTCTCCAGTTGTCACTGCTTGCACTGGATACTGCTAGAATCAGATGAGATTTGGGGTTGGATGCCAAGGGCCTGGGGGCTGTGATGGGTTGCCACTCACTGAGTTCATGCCGACTGTTGGGATGCCCAGGCAGATTGAGGACCATAGGCAGAGCCCACAGATGGGTCCTGCAAATTCTGTCATTGCTCAGGTGTACACCGGCAGCAAACTTCTTTCTCCAAGAATCAAAGTTATTTCAGTGTGTTCTCACCAAAGGTGATCTGTTTTAGTGATGATGGAGCAATGAGCATGGAGCCAGGGATGGCAGCCCTGTGATGGTGGTGGATATTTGACTTTGCGCCTCTGATCCCTGCTGCTGAGGTGATGGGGTGGTTTTCACCCTGGGAGGGGGAATGTTCCTTCACATCTCCCAAGCCGTTCTTGGTGAATTGCATGACTGGGACACCATTTACAAGTTTCTTGTACAGGAACCTGACCCTTACACACAGAGAGGTGCAGCACAGACTCTGTGATAAGAGCGTTTCCTAGGTAGATAGTCAAAAAGATTGCCAAAGCTAGCTGATGGCTCTGAAATAGAAACAAGATAGTATTTCCTTTCTCATCTCCTGTGGTCTGTGGGGAGGGAATAGAGACAGCCACCACTCATTTAGCAAGAGCAATTCAATTTTTAAGAAATGGGAAGAGACACTAAAGAGCACTCTACAACTTAGGGTCATTTAAGCAGATAGCGCTGAAGCAAAACCTATGATTAAGAGCAGCAATTATTTTTATATACATTATTACGTATTCAAATTCATGGCAACTGGAAAATAATGCATCTATCACATTCATTTTCTATTCATTTTCTTTTAAATAAGCCCTACAAATGTTATAAAGAGTTTGAAACATACTTGCTAGCATGATTACCCTATCTGCAGTCAAATAAGCATTTTTTTGTTAGACCTCATTTTATAAATGGAATGTGGCGTGTGGAATGTTGAGTTCAATCCTTCTCTGCTCAGCGCTAAGCCATATATTGGAGAGGTACAGCATTTAAATGTTGCCAAGATACCTTTGCAACCAGAAGGGCAAGAGAAAGTTCAGTTCTGTAAGGTGAAGGCTTAGATGCTGGAGAGTACAGCCAAATCTGTGGAGAAAATCCTAAAATTGCTAATACTGTGGATTTAGATTGATCCTAATAATGGATTTTATTATTTAGATGCAATAAAAATTCAAATGATGTGAAAAATAGTAAAACCTCTAGTTTAGTGAGAGAGATTGAAGTGTTTCTAGACTATGCTGCATGAATGCCAATATAGACAATAGAGTTTTCATAACTGTTCGTCTAATATTTGCAGAAAGACATTAACAATATATCACCCTTCACTGCCAGCTGCAAACACAGAATATCATTCACAAATTATGTATTTAAGTTTTGGGAACAGGAGACTTTTTTGTAATGCTAATACCAAGACAGTGTGTCTGGAGATATTGGACAGAGAGTGTCTGGCCCAATCCTGATCTCTTTGATATTTCTGTTGACATCAAAAGCAAGAACTGTATGCAAAGGGTTTAACACTTCCATCTGCAGACTGCTATCAAATTTGCTGGGTTTTCTCACTGTTACATGACTGTGTTTTCATTTAGTAAATCACAACAGTTAAGTCCTTGCCCTCTCCGTTCTCTGCTGTTACCCGGAAGTCCGCTGGACATCTTCTGATGGAGTTTTTCTAGTAATGCTACTCCAGGCTTTAAACACGAAGTCAGTTTTGTCAAAATATGCTTTTTTGTCATCATGCCTCATTATTGACCTTTTCACCCGTGAGGGGACTCTGAGCAACCAACCCGAGCCAAATAAGCATGAGGCTATTGAAGATGATGTGTATGTCCTTTGTTCTAGGCTGTGTGAGCAGATGAATTAGGATCAATAGATATTTTTGATGAGCTTTCTGAATTGGTTATAATAGAGAAGGCATTATAGCATATTTGTGTCCCCACAATGCCCCCCCAGCATGAGAAAGATGGAAAAGCGCAAAGACTGGACACAAATGACTTTATGTAAATAGGCAGTTTGTACAAGAGAGATAGCAAACTAGCAGACTCTGAAAATCCCTGCACCGAAGAGCTAATCCCCAAAGCGACATCCCTGGGACGCTTTAATAAGGGTGAGGCATGTCTACGTCAAAACTCAGAACCTGCTGCAGAGATCCATGAGCTGAATAAGCAAGTCCATGTGGCACAGTTGTAATGTTGTAGGGTGTCACCAGCTTGGGCTTCAGTCTGGGATATCCTGCATTGATATTGTGCTGAAGCTGAGCCATATAAAGATCTGCCTTGCGCGCAGTCAGCTTTGGAGTCCAAGCACGTTGCCGTACTTCTAGTGCTATCGTGGGCAATATCTGCTGGAGAGAGACAGACCCAGGCGATTTCAATTCTATTGCAAGCTCTGGCGACTGTCTACAGTGTGACATTTAACACAAATTGTTTCGGTTCTTTGTTTTCATATCTAAAATTAGTATAAAAGGATAACAATATCCCTTTGTAAAATGTATCTGATTTTTAAAAAACCAAACTATATGAACTCATATTTGAATCATTCCTTGGTTATTAATTTATTCTTGATAAAGATTCTGTGTAAGGATTTAATTAATAGAGAGAATAAGTAAATAGTCCAATCGTGAGGATTGAAATAAATCAGTTTTAGCAAGTTTCATGGTCTATCCATTCTTAAGGGCTGATATTAAACTGGGCATTATTCTGCTTCAGAGAATGTGGTATAGCTTTACAGGAGAATTTATTTTTGTGAGGGAAGAGCAGACCCCATAAATGAGATATTAATATTTTCTTCATTACAGCAAGGTCACATGCAGCTGAGTTTTCAAAACCCAGGTGTTCTGCACTTTAGGCAGTAGGTGCTTAGACAGATCTCTGCATACGGCTCTGGCTAGGGAGTTTTCAACAGTTCTCTTAAATGCTGATCTCTTCTAAAAACATGGCCGTATAATTGCATGCTCAGATACTAAGAATTGTGATGATGGTGACTGGAGGCATGTGTACTGGTTCCCTGCTGGACACTTGGAAATTAGCAGTCCTTGCCTTTACTTCTCAACAGGATTGCTACAAACATTGGCCTGTTGTTACAGATGGCTTCCTTATTCTCTGCCTAGCAGCAATAGAAAAATGATGCACCCAATTACTAGTTGCACTAAAAAAAAGTGCACAGTTCATTAGTTTGAATGAGTGTGCAGTTCTGACCTAGTGTGTCATTTACATATTATAATGATCCATTAGCATATGCTAATCACAAGCCTGAGCCTAGCCCTGGCACTTCTAAAAGAAGCTGGATGATGCTTCACAGATTCTGGCTAGTGTTGGCTGTGCGGCTCTCTCTTCAAGCATTTCTCTCTGTGGGAAGGACTGCTGAATCAGGTTTGACCACAAGTAGAGGGTTTCTGAGGCAAAGTATGCTGCAGGATGGCAAAGGGTATTTCTGGGGACCACTCATAAATGGCAACCCTCTGTGATCACTGAATCATAGAACGATTCGGGTTCAAAGGGACCTTATAGATCATCTAGTTCCAACCCCTCTGCCACGAGCAGGGACACCTTCCACTAGACCAGGTTGCTCAAAGCCCCATCCAACCTGGCCTTGAACACTTCCAGGGAGGGGACATCCACAGCTTCTCTGGGCAACTTGTTCCAGTGCCTCACCACCCTCAGAGTAAAGAATTTCTTTCTTATCTCTAATCTAAATCTACTGTCTTTCGGTTTAAAGCCATTACCCCTTGTCCTATCACTACATGCCCTTGTAAAAAGTCCCTCTTCAGCTTTTTTGTACTTTCAGGTACTGGAAGGCTGCTATAAGGTGTCCCCAGAGCCTTCTCTTTTCCAGGCTGACCAACCCCAACTCTCTCAGCCTTCCCTCACAGGAGAGGTGTTCCATCCCTCAGATTGTTTTTGTGGCCCTCCTCTGGACCCTTTTAAACAGGTCCATGTCTCTCCTGCGCTGAGAGCTCCAGAGCTGGACACAGAACTCCAGGTGATCGACAAGAAAAGTTGGTCAAAAATAGATTAAGACCTGCAGACCTTTCCCAAACATGACAGCAGTGTCTAGTACATTTAGCAAGAAGATCAGAAGAAAGGCAAAGTGCCAAACCCCTGGAATGTTACCTGAAATCTATGTTGCAGACCTTGAAAGTGCCATCGGTAAGAACAAAGCATGTCAAAGCTGAATTTTATGCCCCACATTTCTAAAAATGTTTTGAATGGCTCGCTTACCTTGGGGTCCGGTCTCAACAGTTCCACCTACATTTGGTGCAGGAGGGACACCTGGTGGCTTACCTTCCACCTGCCACCAAGAGCAGAGAGCAGGGGACCCGGGATGCCCCTCATCTCCCGAGGGAGGGCAGGGGAAGGATTCGCTTGCCTCCACCTGAGCCTGCAGGATTGCCTTGGCTGCCTTATTCTAGCATGAAGGAGTCACTTCTGAGCCACTTGAATTTCTTTTTTTCCCTTGAGATTTCAGACTGTCCCAACTGGTTCTAGTTAGTGGCGCTCCTGAGATCATTTACCCACTGGGTTTGGCCACAGCCCCTCACCTTTCCTTCCTGGGGTACATCCACCATACCATATAACATTTTTCTTATTAGGAAATACGGTTTAGCAAGCATGAGAGCTAAGCATGAGAACTGGAGTTAAGGGGAGATGTCTCCACCTCAGTAGACACATTGCTGGTGCTTCCCTTTTCTTTTGCGCTGCCCACAAGGTACCAGGGGCATGCAGCAAGGTGGTGTCACCTGCCCTACTCATAATTTTGGGGGATATGGTCCCTTCTGCAGGCTGAAAATGGTGGACACAAGAGCAGATTTCTCCTGCTTCATGCCTATAGTCGTCTCCCACCCGTAGTCTCCCCTATCATGCCTCTCCAGGTGAGAAGTATGTTGGTTGAAGTGTGGAAGGTGCCCAGCTGCATGCACAAATCTAAATCAACCTTTTTGATACACACCCAGTCCTTCCAGCCATGTTTTCCTCTCCTGTGAAACGGGTGGGTAATGGGGAATCAACTGGAAGTGGTGCTTCCCGTGTTCCCAGCACCACAGCTGCTGGATATCTCCTTCCCAGTTGCAGGTACCTCTGCCCACCTTCCCTCTTTCCTGGAGGGGGGAGCTACACTCAGTCCTGTCAATGCTTATTGCTCAGAAATTCTGTATCGGGTGCTTATTAATCATGGGATTGGCATTAAAATCACATGATATTAAAAACAGCACATTCTTTGTGCCTTCTGGCTCTGGAGCCACCGGGGGTCAGGGTCCCTAGGGCTTTCTCTGCAAGCATTAGACACTGCTGGAGAGGAGAAAGGCAGAGAGAAAGGGAGCAGTCTTCTGACTTCAGGGGCTGGAGCTGCGAGAAAACAGACAACAAATGTTGTGGAATTGATTATAAAATTTGGCAATGCTGCACATATTTTTGTCCGTGGGCAGAATAAAACAGGCACCTAAGAGCTGAGCCTAACTGAAGCTTTTATTTCTTTCTGTTGGATAAGTTCTTTCTAATTTCTGCTGATCCCGATCTCCATTTTGTTACACACAACCACCCAGAAAAACCTGCTCCTTGTGCGTATTCGTCTTTAAGTTCACATTTGCTCATCCTGAGATTTCACTGTCCACTGCCAGAGATGATGGCTGTTATTACGGGACTCTTCGTACAGGTTTCACTGTAGCCGAAGTATCCTGTTTTTCAAACAAACTTCTATCAAGTAGAAGTGATTAGCCAAATTAATGTGAAGTTAATGTCCCAAAGCAGCACAATTTGTTCTCAGAACTTCACGCGACATTTAGCTAACAGCTTAAAGAAAGGGTTCCATTTGATAAAGCGATCAGAAAGAGTCACAGCGATGAGCTCAGATATGCAGGGCTTGATATATTTTTTTCACTGCCATAAATTAAAGAATAAGTATCAAATAATGTATTTAGCCAGGCAAGAATATGCAAAAAAAAAAAGCAATTTGGAAAGTTTCTCACTGTTTCCATGGTGCATCTTTGAAACAGTAGCTCTGAGGGCCACCAACAGAGAACAGTGGGGGAAGGTGTTAGAAGCTAGGCACGGGAAGGCCGAAACGCCAGACTTGAGGTGGAGGTCTAGGTCCTTCAGGTCTTCAATGAAATAGCTCATTTCTCAGCCTTATGCAATAGCCTTTCGCTTATGGAAACCTATGTCAAAATCATGTTTGGAGCAATAGAAGTCTATCATAGCACAATGGATGTCAGCTGTTCGCAAAAAAGGTCTCAGAAGAACCTACCCTAAAGGACGCTGAACACTTGTTAGTGATCCTTCCCACAGAAAAACCCAGTGAGAGGCAGGACCGGGCTGGTAGTCCTTGTGCAGGTGCATTGCCTGAGCTGCATGGGGGAGCACACACAGCACCTGCTCAGACACTACCTGACTGGAGTTGAACTGCTGCAATTAGTCCCTCATTTTAATGAGCACCAGAGTCAGTCACATCTTTTCTAAATCACCCCCTTGTGATTTTTTCCTTTGAAGTGCTGTTAATCCTCTGCTACCAGCAAGACCAGTGAGGAAATGGCTCACAGCACCACTCAGGTGTGCTGGGCACCTCACAAGATCAGGCCAGGTCTATATGGCTTCTGCTTGATAGTTTTCAGGGACTGCAAACGGGACCCCCTCGGAGGGACTGTCCCCCATCTGCCGGTGGGGGTAGATGGCTCCTATAACCTGACTGACTGACTGACCTAGGGTGGCCCGAACTGGCAGTGTGGCAATTCCGGATCGATGGGTTTACATTAACTTGTAGAAATTTCCTTTCCATTTAAGCATGCATCTTCTTTACAAGGACAAGTCCATGTTCTTTAAACCTAGGCTTCACACTTGTCCCACATTCCTAGGGCTCATCACACAATTGTGAATTGCCCTGCCCGTTCACCTCAGCTAATGCGATAAAGTACAACAAGGCTTTTAGTATAGTAAGTGTTCAGAGGATGATTGTCTGTCTGTTGAGCCGAGCAATCCTGCTAGCACTTCAGTATTAAAGAAATCCTGCAAATTAACATTCCATCAGCTACAAATCCAGCAACTTTGTGGGAAGCTTTTAAGAACATACTCCGTGGTCAGATGATTGCATATTGGGCTAGAACCAAAAGTGATTAAACATTGAAATTAGAAGCCTATGAAATAAGCTGGGATCCCTAGAAAATCAGTGCACATCTTATTGTAAATTTGATTATGAATTTTTTAGGCACTAAGTAGACAAAATTACTGTTAATCACATGTAAATTGAGATACTGGAACTAATCCACTGAAATTAGTGGGATTTTTGCCATTGATTTCCACAAGAGCAGGATCAGGCCTGCTCTGAGCAAGCAAGGGGAGGTGGAAAATTAACGGCTTGAAGAAGGAAGACTTAGTCCAGGTCTTACTATCAAAATGATGGATGGCTCAGTAAGTAACGAACCCTTGACTAAATCTGTGCCAAGCTCAAGTGCCACTTCTGTTAAAAAAAGTTTAAGTTTTTGGTAGTGTGATGTGTTAATATCAAAGGTCAAAACCAGAAACTCATTCACCAGTTATGTGCTGATGAAATGCTGGGTAACTGGCACAGGGAGTAGAAATCCTGTCTGTAATGGGGTGTCAGTAAAAAGGTTGCATTTGCTGGAGTGCTGCAGTGGGGTGCCCTAGTCTTTTCTGCCTGCCACGTTCGAATGGCAGAGACATTGCAGCCTGAAGTCAAGTAAGCATCCTTACTATGGACAGAAGTTTTTTAAGAACAGCAAATATGTTCAGATAATATAGGGACAGAATCTCAGACTTCAAAGTAAAAATCAGCTGCATTTCAGAGTGAAACAACTGCAAGCTGAAGAAAGACATTTTTACTATCCAGACAGCCTCAGTATGTATTTACCTACAGTAGCATTTGGGAATAAGTAGGCACAGTTTATGAATCAATTATTGATGGTGCTGTAACCCCCTCCGTGGTGGGCCAGAATGCACAAATGGCCTTTGCACTTTAAAGGTACAACCATCCAATATTGATCACTGTTTCCTGTGCTGTTTAACCTCGTGGACAAATCATTATCAGCTCACATTTATGGAGGCAGAGATTCCCTAATTCTCTTTCTCCCTTTCCTGGACTCAGCACAGCAACCAAGGGCAGAATGAGGAGAGAACTTAATAATCACTTTAAGCTGCCTCTGCACCATATTCTCAGGCTACTGTAGATCCTTGGCAAAAGTTAATCCTGGGCCTGGCTCTGTACTGCTCTAGATGAGTCCTCATTCCCACGGACACATTTGAACAACAACAGCCACCGGCCATGGCTTACCAGCCACACTGCTCCGTCTGTTTTCTCCTGTTGTGTATGCCAAAGCCTGGTGGAAGTGTCTTTACCCAGCCTGAGAAATCCCATACATAAGGTAAATTCTCCAGAGGCCCTTTATGCATGATTTACAGCATCATTATGCTATCACGCAGCCGTAAACCCCATAAAGTCCCAAGCACTGAAAGCCAGACGCACACAGCCTCACGCTTTCCTGTAACTGCTCCTGTACCTCCTGAATACGTGCAGCACGAGCTGTCCCTCGCCGCCTCCACGACACACTGCGATGCCCTGGCAGGTAGCAGTGGGCTGCCAGCTGGTGGCACGTGGTGCCCCTGAGAAAGAAGGGGGTTGGAGAACCCTCGGCAGATGCGGGCATGCCTGCGACGTGGCAGGGTGACAAGAGGTCACATCCAAGCGCCGTGGCTCTTCCCACATCATCTGATGCTTGAAAGCTTTCTTCTATCAGCAGATAAGCCACTGGACAGTCTCAGCTGTCAAAAAAGAAGAAACCTGAGAGACTAGGCGAATGTGAATTAAACACGAGTGCTCAGGTATGCTGTTATGACAAGCAGAATCCCATCCATTATTTCCAGCTACCCAACAAGAAATCATTTTGATGTCAGTGGCTAACTCTATATACTCACTCATTTGAATATAATGACTTTGGTTTCATCTGAGGACTTCAAATTCCTCTGGGTAAATCGGATATTTTTTAAAAATCTTTGTGAATCGAAAAATTTAGTAGCCATGGTTGATTTCCCATTTTGATGAGTATTAGCTATCTCTCAGGCAGAGTATATCACCTGAAGTGTGAAGTTCTATAAGCACAAATTATGCCTGATACTGAGCTGCCTTCTTTTTTTCCCCTAATTAGTAAAGTTAATTTGATTTAAATGGCAGTTCTGCTGAGGTACTTGTATTTATTCCGCTTTGAATTCATGAACGTTCTGAAAATGTTTTCAAAATATTAAATGAAGCTATATGTTTCCTGTGGTCGGGCAACCCCCCCCCCCCAA
>Ga0065711_1007920_pt1 | contig 34059 bp, 30 predicted proteins | sample Hoacrofraction12_FD_59098 | JGI IMG/M metagenome (GOLD analysis project Ga0065711, IMG submission 59098) | Hoatzin crop microbial communities from Cojedes, Venezuela - Epithelial fraction 12 v2 (version 2) | ecosystem: Host-associated > Birds > Digestive system > Esophagus > Crop | place...
GTCACCTAGTTTGGGATGGAAATTAAGTTTTGCTCTTTCTACCTCTTTAATGACTTCCCCTTTCAATCTTTTAAAAATAAAACTACTGGACTGGGACTAAAAGTCCACAAGCAGTTCTAAAGCGTCAGTCCAGAAAATTTCATTTATGTTCTTTCCTCCACTTCCAGTTTGAAAGACAATAAAAGAAGTGCAATTTGTGGCATAAAGTGTGGTATGCTGATTTTCAGGGAACTATGAGTTTGGTTATCTAGTCTGGGTTAAGCATACTGTGTGCTATTTAACTGCTGACTTTGTTGCTAGGAGAGAATAGCGACTGCTTGACACTTCACTGGTTTCATGTTGTAACGGGGTATGACATCAACGAAAAGTGACAGGCAAGGTTTAATAATTCACAAACAGAAGATCATAGGAGTCAGAATTCTAAGCCCCTGTGGATCTTGCTTTGCTCTTTCCTTGGGTAGAGCAATTTCTATAAATGAAATGACCCTGGAGATTTGGAGTGTGTAGTTGAGAGGACATCAAGTAGAAAGCTGGTGATCTACTTATGGAATATATGTCTCTTTCTTTTCCTAACAAAAACAGAAGTTTCATTAAATTCACCTGAATAAATGTGATTTTTGGAAGCATAGCATTCTGCAGGTGTATTGGTGGTTAAGAGCTGAAAAGTNCTTACTCGAGCTGTGTTGTGAATTTGTATTTTCCCTGTTAATGTCATGATCACTGGCAGTCACCACCTGTGAACTCTCAAAGGNATGGGCCTGGCAGGAGATTCCTTGTCTCGCTTTTCTTACAAATACTGTAATAAAAATCCAGTGTAAAACCCTCTGTTTAGCTACACACTTAAAGGTAAGTTTATGTGCATATTCTTATGGTTGTCTTCCTCTGTGCCACCCTCCCAGCATCCATGGTGGCTTTAATGGTTAATGGCCTGTGTGGATTTCTGGCTTCTCTTGGCCTTCCTTCCAGGAAAATAATACTCCTTTCACTTTAGGTATGCTGTAACGAATTACTGGAGACTTTTCTGGCTAAGGAAGACAAGAATCTGTAGTGGGAAAACAGAAAGTAGTATAGCAGAGAATGACACAAGCTTTTGTTTGCACTCTTCTTTGGAGTCCAGATAGATGATCTACTAGCTTCTGTCCATAGAATGCTGCTTTATTTTCCTTGCTCTCTTGCCTTGTTCCAAGTAGGAGGAGGTAATCTTTGGTGCTTGATGAGTCAGTTTTTGGAAACACAAAGCAGTACGATAGTCAAAGTAGTTGTGAGCTCACAATTCAACCTTTTTGTGATGCCTGTGTTCCTGTTGCCTTTTCTTGTAACCACCTGTGTTCTTTATTGTCATCTAGTTTGTTCGCTCAGACTCGGGCTCTGAACTATCTGCATTTATCTTGTGTACCTCCAGAACCCAAACACACAGAATCATGGAGGTTGGAAGGGGCTGACCCCACTGCTCAAGCAGGGTCAGCTGGAGCAGGTTGCACAGGACAGTGTCCTGTCAGGTCTGGAATATCTCCAAAGATGGAGACTCCACAGCCTCCCTGGGCAACCTCTTCCAGTGTTTGACCACTCTCTCAGTAAAAGGTTTTTCTTGTGTTTGGATAGAGTTTCATGTGATTTAGTTTGTGCCCATTGCTTCTTGCCCTGTCAATAGGCACTACTGGCTTCATCTCCTTTACACCCTCCCATCAGGTATTTGTACACAAGGATAAGATTCCCCCTGAACCTTCTCTTTTCCAGTCTAAACAGTCCCAGCTTTCTCAGCCTCACATCACATGAAAGATACTCCAGTCCCTTAAACATATTTGTGGCCCTTTGATGGACTTGCTTCAGTATGTCCACATGTTTCTTGTGCTGAGGAGCCCAGAACTGGACACAGCTCTTGATGTGTGCCTTCACCAGTGCTCAGCAGAGAGGGAGGTGACCCTACCTGCTTTTCCTAATGTGGCCGGGGATGCTGTCGGCCACCTTTGCCTTGAGGGTGCATTGCTGGCTCATGGTCAACTTGTTGTCCACCAAGACAGTATTAATCCATTTCTGAAAAAGGAATCTCCTCACAGCATATGCTTTATTCTTTGTTTCAACTTAACTCAACTTTTCTCCCATAGACTGTTCATTTCTTCATGTTCTGTTACTTTACTGGCAGGTCCCAGTTTAGTTTGCCTGACAATCTCCTGCCACATTAGTTCTTCCTGTTTCAAGGTGTGTTTGTGTAGGTACGAATAGTGCGGGGCATGTCCCATTGCATTTGCAAGAGAACAGTGTTATACTAGCGTTTTGTGCTTCCACAGATACCATTTGAAACTGAAGATGGGGCTGATTGTTCTGAGTGCTTTTTTCACCTTGCCTACACCGTACTGTTCTACCTTACAAAATCACTGGAACGAGTACTGTAAAGAAAAGAGAAGTTTGTGCCTCCTGGACTGATAAATACTCTTTTCTGCATTAACGTAGCTGCAGTCAGTCAGTACTAGACTGCATCATTATTTACCTAGTTACATTTGGCATGTGAACAGTCACCCCAAAATGGGTGCATTTTCAAAGAAATTCCTTTAAGCCAAATGTAGTGTCTTCGTGCTGAGCTGTTTTAACCTGAACAGCCTGTTACCTTCGGCTACACTCACTTGCTATTAGGGCGTTGTGCTTTTAATGGCATTATTGCGTTATGCAAGGAAGGAGAACACGGTGCTACAAGGATAGTTTTGGATTAAATTCACTGCCGCCTTGGTTTTAGCAAAAAAAAAAAAAAAAAAAAATTAACCTGTTCATGTTTTCTAAGAAAAGATTTTTCTGTAGCACATGTATATCTCGGATTGTTTTTTCTTGAATTCCTTTCTTCAGCATGGTATTCCTATTGCTCTGAGTTGTTGGGGCAGCTGCTGTGCTACAATAAAGGCAAAACATATCCATATATATACACACAAATAATATATATGTGTATACGCACAAAGAAAGAAAATATATCTATTCTTCAGAGCACCATCNTTTTGGGGNTTTTCTGGGGGGGAGTATTTTGGTTTGNGTGGTTTTGGCATGCTTCTAGTCTATGTGACTTTAAAGAAAAGGACCTGATAATTCTGCAGTGAAGTTCCATTTTTAAACTCAGAGGTGGGTAGAAGCAGAAGTTGTAAACCACTGACTTGCCTTTGTGTTTCTTTAGGATCTTCTTTTGTAAGTTGTAAATTGTTCAGATAGTTGCTGCAAGGTATTGGCAGGAACATGCCTATATGTGCCTAGAGGATTCAGGTGTATTTTAAAGTGGAGTAGGAGGTGCTTCCTTTCTGCTCCCCCACCCCAACCTGGTCTGGCAGTTGTCTTTATTGTCCTTATTAGTTCATTTTATACTTCTTTTCAAATATTCTGAGATAATTCTTGTTCAGTCTGTATCATGTGGGCCATAATTTGTGGATTAAAGCATATCCAAGACAGTGTTTTTTCACAATAATACATTCACTCATTCAGAATTGCTTCCAGAATTCAGCGTTTGTTCTTGCTGCATCGTTGTTCTGATAATGTAATTCAATAGATGAAAAACCTGCCAAAAAAAAAAATCTGTGAAACCTTTCTCAAAACAGTATGCTATTGGCATTAGAAATCTGTGTATGTTCCTTTGGGGTGGGATAGGAATAAAAGTTAAAACTGATTTCACTGGAGAAAGTTTTCTTTTTGTAAAAAAGCCAGGCAGAGGCTAAAACTTGCCCTTGTTGAAACATTGACTGCTTGAAAATAACTTGTAACTGAAGTGTTGATGCAGCCTGAGCTGTCACTTGGAAATGGGTGTGGTATTTTATGGCTGATTCGCAGCGGGTCCAGTTTACTGTGGAAGATTTACTGGTAGTTAATTATGAAGGAAAGAATATCCCGTGTTCGCCAGAAAACCCCACTCCTGCATTGGGGACGGCAGAAAAATTTGATGATCCTCACTCCTCTGAATGCTGTGTTACGCATTTTCCCAGAAGTGAATGATTACATTTGTGCCCATCTGAAGGAAAGCAGATGGGGCTCCTCCCTTTTGTGGACTGGAAGATGCATTAGTGATAAACTTTGTTCCTCAGCCAGTTTCCAGAGACAGTATTGCAATTTTTGTTTGGAATATGTCTTTTAAAAGATAAGATCTTTTTTTTTTTTTTCTTCAAATGATTTATTTTCTACAGGTTTGCTTTCCTTCACAGCTGTAGTTTGGATGAGGAGAACAATTCCCAGCAAAGCTCTTTGGAGAGTTAAGAGTGAAAACCCTTTCGTACCAGCTGACTCCACATTTCTTACTGAAGTTGCTTTTACTTGCTCTTCTACAGCTAAAAATAAAATCTAGTGGACAAAGATATGTGCCACAAGCCACATTCTTCTCATTCCCTGATTGTTGAGCTCTGGGAGCATTGCTTGCAGAAGTAATTGCTGCTGCCACGTTAATAAACTGTCTGGCAAAGGAAAAAGGAGTTACGTGAGCTTTGTTAGACTCCTGATGAAAGCAGCCCTCTGTAGAGTGAGAAATAGAACTGTGTTTGTTAAAAGAAGGATTTATGTGTCAGACATATAAAATATCAAGCTTGTTTGTAACAAGGCACAGGGAACTCAAACTGTAGTCTAATTTAAAATGAGCTACAAAGCTTCTGCTGGAGGCTTTCCCTGAATCTCTCTGCCCAACTACGGAGTATCCGAATTTTTAGTATCTTCCCTAGAGCTGTGCGCAAGTTGCTGATACTTCCTGAATTTCTCTCACCGAGAATTCGGTGCATATACAGTGGTAATATATGCTCTGTAGAAGCTTACAACCATTAAAAAGCAAAACAAGCTCTCTTTCCTTCTCTTGGGTCAGATTGTCTTCTGAGGTTGGGGTGGGGTCTGTTGCTGTCAGCTGGTCTGACCTTCTGCTTGAAAGAGGCCAGAGAACCTTACTCGTTACTTCCCAAGCCTGTAACTACTTGAACTGCAGAATAGCTTTAGCTGTCTGGGAAACACTTAAATCTGCAAGGCCTTGCTATGTTGCTGGTTTAGGAGGGAAAAACTGAGTATGGTGGACATACGAGGAATGTACCTATTTTGCTGAATACACGAAAAACTATCATGAGGTTTTTCCTTTAACATATTCCAAATCTGCCTTTCCAGTGAATTCTGGATCATATAGAACATTTTCTCTCCACAGACTGCTCTCCATGTGGCTTTTCTGCTTCTTGCCTTTCACTCGCAGCTGCAACCAGTCAATTCCTTGCAAAACTAGTCTGTAATAAAGGCAACCTTTTATTTATCTCTTTTACAGCTTCAACAGTCAGTATAGAAAGGGAAATCAATTGGTCTCTTGATGTAACTTGAGAGAAGGACGCTTAGCTCTCCCATCTGGGGTAACCACGCCTGAAATCTGAGGTAGACCATAGCCTTACTCTATGACAGCAATTTTTAGCATAATAATATTCAACCTTGATTAAAACCTGGTGTTTTCTGTTGAAAATCTGCAGCTCCATGAAGTATCCCAGTGGTTAATTGTTCACAGTATTAAATAAAAATTTTATTTGCAATCTGAATTTGTTTAGCTTCAGTTACATATGACTGGATCTTGTAGTCTTCTCCTCTCTCATCAGTAGTGATTTGTGGCCTCAAATCCATGGAATACAGTGGAGCATACTAATCAATTTTCTCTTGAATGAACTGTAGGGTACATTCAAATCTTGCTAAGAGGTACATTTTCAGTTCTTGGTCAATTTATTCAGCTTTCTGCCGAACCCTCTTTAGCTCTTCAGAATCCTTTCTCTTGTGTGTTCCTCGGACAGAACGGGAAGACCATTTTCAGACTGGTGGATTGCTTTCTCTTTCCCTATTTTCTGTATGCTGGATAATCATTAGTTTTCATGTCTATGTTACATTCTGGGTCATTTTTTTTTTCCTCTGTGGCATGTGTCCATTACCCATCATACAGCTTTAGTAGGAGAGCTAGTGGATTCTGATGAATGTGGCAGAGGAGTTGGTGGGCAAGGTCTCTGTAGCCTGCTCTACTGGAATGGTTGGGAAGAGTAGGATCGTGACAGGCTACTTGAATATTTTCAGTTCTTATTTATCAAAGGTGAGTGAGTGGCTGGCTTGGGGGTTGTATTTTTTTTTCCTGTTTTGATCCATGTTGTAGCTATGGAAATGCTTCTTCTCTTTCCTGTTCCTGAATATTTAACTCCTCCTATTGCGTGTAAGCCATTCAAATGGAAAAGCATAGCTAAGAGCAGAGTGCTTTTGCGTGGACATGTCTGCAGAGCACGAAGATGTGCTGGTCTGTGTAGTCAGTCCGTCTGCAGGAGGATTTATGTTTGAAGCCTGCAGCTATATTAGCACAGTGCCTGCATTCCTTAGTGGTGAGCTGCCGGAGTGACTCTGGTACAGCCTTTTCCTGTGTGGTCTGGAACACCAGCCCTGCTGAGGTGGGTAGAAAAACGTTTTAAGTGTGTGCGTGTGTGGGAAGCTCATTTTATATCTGGTTATTATGTTACAGTTTCTTGCAGAAGTAAATAAAAATAGAGTGATTTTTTTTTAGCTACTATTTATAATGCTACAGTGCTCATGGCTTTAATTTTTTCTTTTTATTTAACTTGTGTGAACCCTTGCACTTCATAATGGGAAGGATTGATGGCTGCTTTCATTTTGTGGCCTGCTACAAGGTGATTTGGGTCTGTGTTTAACAGTAAATTGTAAAAGAGAGCACTCTTGTTGTCTTTCGCTTTATCAAGCTCTGTGACCTGTTAGAATCTTTATGTAGTTCAGCCATGATTGAGTCTCAGTTAAGCAGCCGGAGGTGAGGCGTTGTGTTGTCTGCGTTATCGTCCTGTTCCAACAGTCTTCAGACCTGTCTTTGACGTTACGTAACTTTATTCCAGTGTGGGAAGAAAATAATTTAAAAATACAAGGGAAATAATTTTCATTGAGGATTTCCAGAAGGCGCATATGCAAGTCCTAGTATTTCAGCATTTTGCTGTCTTCCAGGTAAAAAGGAAAACCTGGAAATTTATTTCCAAAAGTGGTAGTGGGTTTCTTTCTTTTTATTTTCTGCAGAAGAGACTAAAATTGTTGGGGATGAATTTTCTACTAGGAAAAGCAACAAAACCTCAGACAGTGGCTTGTATCTACACAGGACACTTTGTAGTTCTATTTAATTGTATAAGAATGTGTCTGTAAATCTAATATTGATCAGAGCTACATTGCTTTATAACAAACTCTGGACTGCAGTTAGCAAATGTTATCTATTTCTTAAGTCAGTAGGCGTATGAAAAGAAAAGGAACATTCGCACACACACCCCCTTTCTTTTTTTGTCATGAATATTTGAACTGGAGCTTTTAAGCATTTTTTGGACTTTGCCAAAGATGGCCTTTTCCGTCACCTGTGCTTTAAATAAAAAGCATGTCACATTTAACTTTATGTTGAAGTTTCATGGGGCAACTAATGTGTATCTTGCTGCACTCAGCAGATATCTCTCTGTGTGTTTCTTTCTTAAATTGTGGATATTTTCAGGTAGAGATGAGTGTATTACTGTAACTGGTGCTGTGGGGACACACAATAGCTCTCCATCCCTCTTCAAGACAGACATGAATTTTTCCAGGCCCTCCATTCCCTTTGAATCCAAGGTGCTACGTATTACTGGTCCATGTGCAGAGCACCATCAGTTTTTAGAAGCAAGGTGCTTTCAAGGTCCTAGACCTGTTAGGTGATGACACTTGAAATACTTCAGAAAAAAATTGTAGAAATAAGGAAAACTGCAAAGTAAAAAACAACAGTAGTGGTAACCTGCTTTAAAATACCATTAGTTGAGCAGTAAGCATCAATTTTAGAGTGTATAAACTGTTATATTCAGGGTGTGTGTATACAAAACTCTTTTTCTGCACATTTCAGCCTTCCAGAACAGGGCCTGTATTGGTTAGGGTAATCTGTCTGTAAGGACCTCTGATCTGTCATCTGCTTGTCTGGAAGTTGAGTCAAATGTGGGTTTACTAGGGGTTCAGGAGACTCTGAGCCCTTTCTCCTCATGTTAGGTCTACGTGCTGTGATCCAATTTCTGTGGCATGTGTTTTGCAGAAACCTCACCCCACCTTTTTCCCTTGTCTCTCTCCAGCTCTCCAGTTTTCCTTGTTAGGGTTATATTCAACACTGTCTGCCAGCTTGTGACTTCGTATCACTGGACATTTCTGCATACCTGCACCAGACAGGGAATTTCCTGCCTAAATTGAAATTTTGGCTATCCCTGCTTTTCTGTGTGCCATTAGTAAAATATATAATGTTTCTCTGCTTCCTGTGCTAAGTGTCTTTTTCCTGACGCTTTCTCACTTCCAGAGAGGTCTTTGTCAAAGATGCGTAGGAAGAAAGCGCACAACTGTGGTGGGCAGAGTATGTGCTTACTTGTCTGTTAACTTGTCCCCTTTGTAGGGTTAACTGCTCTAAATCACACTTTATGTAATAATTCATTATTGTACAAAAGGAAATGGGAAGTTTGTATGGAATGCAAAGCTAGAATTCTTATGAAAGTTATCTATAAAACACTTAAATAGTGAAATAATTATTTTTTCATGTCTAGGAATTAATATCAGGTGTTGCAAGTACAGATTCTCTCAGGTGTTAACAGGACTTCTGGGATGTCTGGTAGGAGGAGAAAATGGTGTACGTTTGACTCCAAGACAAAACTTAGAATTCTGAGTTAATTTGGAATTGGGTATTTTATGAAGGAGCAGGGACTTTACTGAATTGGTTTGAACTGCATTAAGCCTGTAGACAGAAATTGTCTCATAGCCCACCTCAGTAGTGGCTCATAGTCTCTCCATTAGTAACGAAGCCTTTTTTGCTTACAAAATGTTTTTGGAACAGTTTGCTAAGGTGATTAAACTACAGTTTGGTCCTACTTATGGCACAATATGAAGTATGTTTTATTTTTTTAATGCCTTGTAACTTGGTCCTCTCATGGGATAGAAGTTATGTCTTACAGTTGTTTTAAAGTCTTGATGGTGAAGTTGTAGTCTGTGAATATCCTGTGCTCTTATAATGCAAACTATTTACTGGCAATAATTAATTTGTTTCTTTCCCTTTCTCAGCATCTTTGAGGATGAAAGCATGAAAATACGACAGCTGAAACTAGAGAATCAGGTAAGTGACAGTGCTGAAGCTGGTAGAAATAAGTACAGGAAAACAAACATGAGCTATCTTATTGTAGGAAGGGAGGAGGTAAAAGTGTTTGTGTTTCCTCTTCTGCTCCCTTCCCCTCTCTGTCCCCCTACTTTTTCTCAGGATGGCTGAGCTTGTTTGTGTCTTCTACATTGTGATCTGTTGCCCAGAGCTGCATAAGGTATATGGGAACAGTGAAACCAGCCCACATTCTTCAACTTCTGTTCTGATATGCAGTGTCAAAGAGAGTTGAGAAATGGGGGTGAAGTGCTAAAAATGCTTTGTCTAAAGAATACAAACAGGAACTCATTGCTAACATTTTTCTTTAAAGATTTTCATGGCTTCCATTAGTTTAAGTCAACCTCACTATGGCTTGTAGGCTTGATTTCTTTGATACATTTATTTTTCATCTGTCCTACTCATTTCATTGGGATTGAGTCACCACAACACAGGAATGAATCAGAAGAGAGGAAGACTGCAGGAAATTATCCACTTTAAGCATCAAAGGAAAAGAAAAAGTTTCCCCGAGCTATAGAAATATCTGCTTAATGTTGCTGTTGAGAAGGATTTCCAGCATCTTCTGACTCTTTTTGTTTCCTACAAAGAAAACATTTACAGCCAAGCATTTGTCAAATATTAGGTTATAGGTCTCAGTTTTTAAAGTGCTGTTTGCTGGGTGCTTACATCACTGTATTCTTCAAAGCAATGAAGCATCCATCCTTGATATTCTTCCTCTGTGAAATTTTAAATGCTTATGAATAGATTAGAAGATGTGAGATTATTATAATTCTCTAGTTGGCCCTTTCACATGCACCACAAATCACTGTCTTGCATTAAATTAATGTGTGTTCAAATTGAAGTATGTATTTTTGAAAGCACTCTCTCAGCTGAGGATCTTTAAATCCAGACATAACAGTCTTCAGGGAACTGTTGCAGTGGGTAATAACCCTCTTTACCAGAACTTGTTCATTATTTCTAGTCTGAGTTTGCTTAGCTATGACTTCATTCGGTGGATTTATTACCAGCTTTAACTGTGTGTAAATAGATGCTTATCTAAAACACTTCAGAGTCAAGGAGTAAAATTTATCTTTGCTCATATTTGTGGAAGCTAGGATAAGCCTTTTACCTGTAGGCTACCCAGTAACACCTGCTTTAAAAAGGAAAAAGAAAAAAAAAAGGCATTTGCTCAAGTAATCAGTAAAAGAGCATTTAATGCCACATGCCACTCAGTAAGAAGTTCCAAAACTAAGCACAAATTCATCACCGCTGCTTGGTGATGAACCTCAGCACCTGTCTCGGGACTGTTCTCTTCGGTCATAAACCGGTAGCAATCACTGGCTCCTAGTGCTAGGCACTGTGGTCAATGTATGCCTAGTTTTAGACCTTGCCGTGGGGATGCGTTGCTGTTCCTCCAAAACAAAGCTGCCGAGCTGGGTGGAATTCCCTCAGAGCAGCTGACAGTTGAATCATGAAGAGGTGAGTTTAAAGAGTTCATACATTTTGCAATTTTGTTTCAGCCTTTCTTGGCTTGGTTGAGGTTGTAACCATCTGCAAAACCAACAGTTAGAAAATTTCACTAAAACTTATTTTAACACCAGCACCCCTCCTGGCAAATGAGATTTGTTGAGAAATGCTAAATCTGTAATTAAGGATTGTATATTTAGGTTTGAATATTAACTTTGAAAGTCCACTTTTAACTTTTACATAAATAGTACCATGCTTTCTGAAGAAATAGAGGTCAACAGGAGATCACTACCAGACATGACGGACTGGTTGTAGCTGATGCCTCACTTGGTTAATTTGTCCTAAACATTTATAGGAATTGGGATTAAAAAAATGCAAAATGTTTTATCCAGCAGGATCACGTTTAGCACCTTCAGCCATACAGAGAATCTGGAATAGACATTTGCCACAGCAAAGACATATGCCTGTCATTTGTCTTTATGATGGGTTTGGAAACCCTGTAGTTGCAGTGAAATATTATTTATAAAAATGCATGACATCAAGTTCCATCTGTGGGCCAACTGTGCCTGCCAGGATGATTTTTATCTAGGCTGCTGCCTTTTTCTCGAGGAGAAAGCATGNGGCTGCTCNGTTAGTGCTTAATTCCCCANCCGCAGAAGATGTTTNCNTGCCTTTTGAGGCACCTGCAGCTCCAAGTGCAATGCTGCCNTCCCCCTGCGCATGGGGAGCGGGAAGCTGAAGGCATATTTCTGAACGCACCTCACATGGTGTATACTCTTGACACGGTTTTGTTAGTGCCATCACCACTAGCATTGTCACTGCTGCCTCAGTGTGAACTAAGGAGGAGCTGGAAGAGCGGAGGGGATGTTTCAGAGCTAGGATCCGTCCCGCTTGGCCTGCTAAGGTAGGACCATGCCAAATAATAAGTAGCATGGTATTACACCTTCAGGGGTGGAGTGGCTGGAGTCTTCCTCTATACCATCTTCCTGTTCATCACAGTAGCAGAAAGAATACCAAACTAGTTGTTGTCTTAGTCTGCTACGATATATTCATCTGACGCACCTGACTTCTTAGCTTGTTGGAAACTCGTTAGAACTGGGGTTGGTGGTTTGTGATCCTGTAATCGGCCTGTATTCTGATGTTATGCTTTTCTGTGGTGCAAAAAAAGTGTTTCTGAAAGTATTTAATACATGGAGTTCATAAAGTCCTGAAAAATCACCATAATCTGTATCTATTATTTATTTAATGGCTTATGTGTTCTGGTGTCCTGTTCATGAACTACCTGATTTTTTTGCTGTAATATTCTATGAATTTTAACACAGAGCTGGAGGAAAAGGCTAGTTAGTAGGCAAAATGAAACAACATACAGTTTCCTTTTTTTTACTTTATCTTAGTGGAAGGTTTGAGAATACATAGTACTGAAGGTAAGGCTGCTCTGCCACCTTATGTAGAGAAAATGAACTGCTACTATCTGTCCTGTCAGTGGGCTTGTAGATTCTTTTTTTTGTTATATTTTCCATCTCAGTAAGCAAAGTAGTAGAGAGAAGTCTTTTTAAAACAAATTATTGTCAAGTTTTGTCACTGATCATCCTGAAGTTCTTGCAAGAAGGTTGGTCACATCTACCAACAGTAAAGTATATGTTTCAATGTAAACCAATATGATCCTGTTGGATTGGTGAGTCCTAGAAACTCTTTGATGAAACAGAATGTAGTATGATAAGAAAAAAAAAGTTTAGACTGGTGAGCAGTGAAATTTTTAAAAAACTCATCTAATGGAATAATCAGTTGAGTAGGTCTGAAAGCTGTTGTATCCCATATTGGTCCCAAATTCAATTTCCCATTCTAGCAGTAGCTGTGTACTTTCTTATTGCCTTTAGGATGTGTCTGTTTTATTTTTTTCTCGTCTGTCTATTTGGCAGGTAGAGAAGCCTTGGAAACAATTTTTCTCAAATCCTTATTCTGAGTATAATGCTTTGATTCTTGTTTTCCCTGTCTCCTTTTATTTAGATTATTAGAGATTTATAAATGGTCACAAAATTTTTTTACTTTTCCGCAGCATTAATTTAAAAAACAAACAAACAACACAAACCAATTCTTCTGGAGGGTCTGACTGCCTTTCTAGACAACAAATTTAATCTGTAATTAGCGTTTTTCTAAGAATTTGACTTCTGCTTATTTTTCCTTTCTTATTCTAGACCGATGTGATAATCTCTTTGTAATTCTATGTAATTTTTGCCCTGCAGGACAATCCTTGCAAGTAATTCTGCAGTAATAAACAGTACCTGTATTGCAGTCCATTCTTCAAAGTGTAATTATGAGTTTAAATAAAAAAAGTCAGTTTAGTTTAGTTGATGTTATTCTTTCTTTTGTTTGTTTGGTGTTGTCGTCTTTGAGTATTTTTAGATAAGTGCTTGAAAAGCAGAAAGAATAAAGGACCAAGGGCTGAGTTGTGTTTGAGTTCCTCAGGGAGAGGTTGTCTGAGAAACTAAGAGAGAGAAAGCCTAATAGGAGAGGGAAGAACCAACGAGAGAAAGAAAAAGCGTAACAGGAGAGGAAAGGGTTCCAAAGACGTCTGTGTCTCAGGTGGATTGAATTGTTGGTATCGTTCATCTGACGGGTCCTTGGAGCCTGAAAGGAATTAGATGGAGAGAGGGTTTCTATCACCAAGAACAGCTTTCAGGGGTGTTCAGGTACCTAAGAAGCAAGCATGCATAAACTGCATCTACCGCAAGGGGCTTGCATATTGTTTGCATAGTGGTGCATTACAGAATATTAGAATATGATTTTTCCTTATTCTTTGTGCATCACCTTAACTTTTGAGGATTAGGCATGGCTATCTTTAAAATGGTGCAATGTCCCCATTTGCCTTGATCTAAGTCTAGAAGTTGTTTCTATTCTTTTTCAGTAGGAAATCATAAGCGTCAAATGTGTATGTAAGTTGGAAAAGCAATGTTTTATTTTTTAACATTTGGGTTTACTGTTTCTTTGTAAGTCCTGACTTGCTTTTGCCACATTGTGACAGGATTTATAACTAAAATGGCAGAGTGAGCCCTGATTAAGGATTTTTAGAGATGTTATGCTAATACAGTAAAAGACTTAATTGCCATGTAATACATAGGGGAAGGGCTCTCATCTTTACTCTGGCGTTTTCAGATATTCTTGGAGATAGTTCTTTTAATACAAAGTTAGCTTAATTGTACAAAATGAGGAGGAAAAATTATACATTCTTGTGTGCAGAGGATGTTGTCCTAAATGGTGGAATGTTTAGTCCCATCACAACTGGAGTGGAAAGAGCAGAGAGTCCTTGTTCTCTCTACTTTATCAGCTTCAGTAAGTAGGATACATGGAGTAATAAAATCACATGAACATGCTGTATATTATAAAATTTACTTTGTGAAATGTTTCATATTGGATTATAAATGACTGCTGATTGGTCCGTTTATATTAAGGATTGCTGCAGTTTAGACTGGATGGAAGGAGTTAAAATTTAAAATTATCTGTTGATGGTCTCAGGACAGATCAGAAAATAAAAAGGTGTCCACATCACCCGTCAGCCACTGACACAGAATCAAAGGCAATGTCTCACTCCAAAGACAAAGTGATATCCGCATCTAGGATTTTTGTAAGGGATTACAAGCATATTTCAGGTTTATTGGAGATCCTGATCGGTGACATGTCATTGCCAATGGCTGAGGCATGGCTTCTGCATCTCTGGATGTGGTTACTCATCCTTATTTCATGCTTTTTCTTTGTTTCACAGAGAGCTCTGCTAGAGAAGAAGCAGAGGAGGAAACGTCTTGATCCTTTGATGGTAAAGTCAAATCCTGAGGCAAAGCTGCATAGGTCAAAACCCAAAAGGTGTGAGGAGCAGACTCCGTTAGTAGAAACTCCTACCTCTTTCCACAGTGATGTTGTGTTACACGGTAAGTAATCAACCTGATTGCAACAATGTTCCCCAAAATGTCAGTGCATGCATTTTACGTCACAGATGGGCACCTACATTGCTGTGACAGTGATCAAGTGATAAACAAGATTGATTACACACCTTTCTATGTACAGAAGTAGAATTGTAGTACAGGGTGGTTGAGCAATACTGAACTGTAAAAACAAACAAAAACCTTACCTTGCTTGACAGCTGAGAAGCTTCATGAGCTTTTTGAGTCATCTCTGCCTTGTGTTAGGCTAGGAAGAACTGTAGAAATGGGTGAGGAACTTCTATAAAGGTAGGGAGATACAAATCCAGAGTAAGAGAGTCTTCTGAAGCTGTATGATAAAGAAAAGGAAATAATCCAGTAGTGACTGCCTGTACTTTTCTTCATGGTATCATGGCATTACTCTATCTCAAGATTGCATATGACTGAATGATAAAGTAGACAAGAGCAAGACAAAAGTCTTCTGAGTACTGAATTAGGTTCTTGCTGTTTTTTAGCTCATCTGTTGTTTTCGGTGGGCTGAAACATGACAAACAATCTGTAGTGGTCCAGAAGGTGACAAGCACAAAGTGATATCAGAGCCAAAGGCAATAACTCAGTGGTCTCAAAATATTACAGTGAAATACTGACCATTCTGTTAGTGAAAACAAATACAGTAGTGAGAGCCTTAAGACTTGCATATCACAGGGAGGAAAAAAAGAGCAGCAATGAAACCCCTGCATTCCAGCAGATGTGTCAGGAAGTAGTTTGAGAGCCAAGATCCCATCAGCCTGTCAAGAAAGTAACAGGAAACATTCTAAGACTTTGAGATGCATGCTATAGCAGGATGTTACAATACTGGCATTATATTAACAGGGAATTAATGTGTAGAGTAGAATTTTAAAAACCCAAACAAACCAGTGTTACATATCACATTTGGAACTGTTATCCCCTGCCTTTTGAATGTTTTCTTGTTCTCCAGTTGTCTTTCAGGATCATAGGATGGGGAGGAGAGTGGTGATGTGGATGGTAGCATTTATGTGTCAAAATGAGGTGGGAGGAAGCTTCTGTTAAGAGATACTTTTAAGTCAAAAAGAGAGTGAGAGAAAAGATTAATATAACTTCTGATTTGGAAAACTTCGGTAGTACTGAAACTATAAGAAAGAAAAACCAAAACTACCTGCAGTGAAAACTAACTGCTCCCTCGCTAGCTTCCATAGTTCTGAAGCTTCCTCGGTACAAACAGATTCTGATAATACGTGATAACAGCAGTAAACATCTCAGAAATGTGAGAACTAGATAAAGCAATAAAGTTATAAGAAGGAAAACAGTGGGAAAGCAAGAAATCCAAAGCTAGAACTACACTTAAATATTGTGTGCTACACAAATATCTATGAAGTGTTATGCCAGACCCTGACATCAAGATGTCGCCTCCAATTACAGAGTGCAGTGCACAGCTGTGTTGCATGTTTAAACATGGAAAATTCATTTCTACCAAAAAGATAGAGGGCATCCATTTACAGGTTTTTTTGGCCTGTGGCTGTATATATTTTTATCAGATGGATTTGTGATGCTCACTGTAGAGCGGTTGCTTATTGGCACAGGAGCAAACAAGGAACCTGAAGGAAAAGAAAATAGAGTAGTTGCCCATAAATAAATTGAATGATATCAGTATGCATGACAAATGCAATTTGTTTTAATTGCTTAAGCCCTTGTAAAAAAGTAGATACAATAACTATATTTATGAATGGAGAAACTGATGCCTGATATGTTTAAAGTAATAGGCGGTCTGTACCAGAGTCAGGCCCGATTCTTTCCAAGTCTCCTGAAAAAAGTTGAACAACTATACGTCAGTACGTCTAGAGATGTTTACATCTCTAAATTGGAGAGACTTGGATTGGATGGATGGACCATTCAGTGAGTTAGGAATTGGCTGGATGGTCACACTCAAAGAGTTGTGGTCAATGGCTCGATGTCCAAATGGAGAGCAGTGACAAGTGGTGTTCCTTAAGGGTCAGTACTGGGACTGGCGCTGTTTAACATCTTTGTCAGCGACATGGACAGTAGGATTAAGTGCACCCTCAGCAAGACTGCCGACATCACCAAGCTGTGTGGTGCAGTCGACGTGCCAGAGGGAAGGGATGTCATCCAGAGGGAGCTTGACAGGCTTGAGAAGTGGGCCTGTGCGAACCTCATTAAATTCAACAAGGCCAAGTGCAAGGTTCTGCACATGGGTCGGAGCACTCCCAAGCACAAATACAGGCTGGGCAGAGAATGGATTGAGAGCAGCCCTGAGGAGAAGGACTTGAGGGTGCTGGTTGATGAGAAACTCAACATGACCTGGCAGTGTGTGCTCACAGCCCAGAAAGCCAACTGTGTCCTGGGCTGCATCAAGAGAAGCGTGGCCAGCAGGCTGAGGAAGGTGATTCTGCCCCTCCACTCTGCTCTGTGAGACCACACTTGGATTCCTGCGTTCAGCTTGGAGCACCCAACATAAGAAGGACATGGACCTGTTGGAGTGAGTCCAGAGGAGGGCCACAAAGATGATCAGAGGGCGGGAGCACCTCTCCTGTGAGGACAGGCTGAGAGAGTTGGGACTGTTCAGCGTGGAGAAGAGAAAGCTCCGGGGAAACCTTACTGCAGCCTTCCAGTAGCTGAAGGGGGCCTACAAGAAAGCCGGAGAGGAACTTTTTACAAGGGCATGTGGTGAAAGGACAAGGGGTAATGGCTTTAAACTGAAAGAGGGTAGATTTAGACTGGATATAAGGAAGAAATTCTTTACAATGAGGGTGATTAAACACTGGCACAGGTTGTCCAGAGAAGCTGTGGATGCCCCCTCCCTGAAAGTGTTCAAGGCCAGGTTGGACGGGGCTTTGACCAACCTGGTCTAGTGGAAGGTGTCCCTGCCCATGGCAGGGGTGTTGGAACTAGATGATCTATAAGGTCCCTTCCAACTCAAACCATTCTATGATTCTCCTTCAAAGGGATGCTTGAGCAAGGGAAGATGAAAAGAACCATCCTGGGATGTGTCTTTAGACCTAAAAAATAGACTTTAGCATTCTGTTTCATTTTGGCCTGCAGGCATAGATGGACCAGCAGCTTTCCTGAAGTCTGAAGTGCAAAATTTGGGGACCAAGCTCCAAACTCTTTCTGTTAGATCTTCCAAAACAGAAGACAGTACAGATGAGGAAAATGATGGAGAGGCTGTAACAGACACAGCAGGCAAGCCAGATCTGCAAGAAATCTTACAGAAACGAGGTATGCATTGATAATGGGCAAAGGTCTTTTTCAGGGCACTTCTACTTGTAGTAATTTTTTTCAGTAGCATTAAAAAAACTAAAAAATATGAGGAATCATGAAACAAGTGTCTGTAGGATATTACTTTTAGATACAGACCTAGTAGATTCTGCAGCATGTAGAAATGCAGAGCTGCAGTCCCTTCTTCTGATATTAATTGGAATGTACCAGTTATGTTTTAAAGATTTATCAATGTGCTGTATAATTTCTGGCCTTTCCAAGGAAGCTGGTGACAAAATTCTATACTTGACTTTTTGCAAAAGTTCAGGGTATTTTTATTCCAGATACATTATATCTGGATATGATGCATGAATATTTTCACAACAGCAGAACCCTCTATAGCCAGTAAATGCCGTAATTTAACAGGAAAGGTGTTGTTCCTGAGTCAGAGGCTGTCACAATCAACAGTTTATTATTTAGAGTTTTATATTCAATAGTTATATCCCATTGAGTAGTTTCCCAGTGGAGTGTCCATTGCTGTCTGCCAAGTATCTTATGTTGCTGCCAGTACCACAGGAAACCTTTTTTGTTGCATGCAGCCTAAGACCTTGCACAAAATAATGGCTAGTGTTTAATACGGTACACAGCTTGTTTTTATTTTGTAAAGCCTGTCTCCCAGAATGTTTCCAGTACACTTTATCTGTTGAGGTACTACCATATTTAGAAATACTTCCATTCAGTTGTCAGATGCTTACGCATGGATAGCAACGTGACACATGAGTTAGGAAAGGAAGCAGGAGAGAATATCCAGAAACTTCAGGGGAAATCAGTGGAGGTAGAACATAAACAGTGAATTTTGAAATTGGCCAGAGTACTAGGGTTAACGCCTTTCCTCTTTCCAAATGTGCTTTGAGAAGTTTACTGACAGGTTGTTAAGACTACGTTTTTCATCTGACACAAAGAACTTCCAGCAGTGCCCCTTCTATCCAGTGCCATGCTGGAGCAGTGTTATAATATTGGCTCTCAGAAAATAATTCAGCTTAGCAGGCTGAGTGCGTTCATTTTCTATAGTGCTTTATGTGCTTTTCCATTCTACAGCCAAATTAAAGAATGGAATTACAGAACAAAATGATGCAGTTCCAAGTGGAAGGGAACACCAAACAGTGATGTGTACGGAAACTCTTTATAAATGTCTTTTTTTAGAGTTGTTTTAGTTACATAGCCACAGTCATCTCTACATAACTGTGTTTAGGTTAAGATTAAATAAATAAGTCCTGGAACTACTCAGTCTGTGCTTCCGTTTTGTAAATCAAAGCATTAGTAGTATTCATGAGACCTGAGTTAGTGCTACTGAGGAGCTCTTACTGAAAAATTATCATACTCCATTTCAGTGTGTGTAAGACAAAGGAGAAATGGTAAAAGATGTAAACTGTATAGAGTCCAACTTACAGGATAGGTGTCAGCGTATTGATCTGGATTTCCTTTTCTTGTCCTTAAGACATGGAGGGCTTTTTTTCATGAAAATAGGCAAAATTAACTCGATGACAGCATATACTAAGCGATATGTTACATCATGTAACATCGTGTAAAATGTGTATCAATAAAAGCCTGACAACTGCTTAATCATCTGCACAGTTGCAAAATGTCACTTAGGGGTTTGAATTACAAGGCTCAGGAAGCAGTATAGCACATGAGGAAAATTAGCAGTTGAAACAACAGAAAATGAATTAAAAGAACAAGAGCAGGATAGCTATGCAAGCGTCATATGTGAATTAGTGATGCCCTGAACTCATGACACCTCCTTTCAGAGGTTACATGCTTGATCCTGTATTCTGACAGGCATTTCAGGCAGTTTGAATTTTGATGAGGAGGACACAGAAGAGGAAGAAGCTAGTAAGACACCAGCATCTCATTCGCCTGAATCCGAGAGGCCTAGCTCTGCAACCAGCGAGAAATCTTTTGCAGTAAGTGTCTTGAAATCCGTTTCTGTTAAGGGCTGGGCACACGCTTGGTTTTAGTACTAACCGCTTGAGCACTGGGTTAAAATATAGTAGTTGCAACTACAGTAGCTAGTATGTTAATCCCTGAAGGCAGAGAAAGGGTCATGATTGTCAGGTTATCTGACTGAAGGGCTGCTGAGTTAAACACAAAGACCTAGTAATGATCAAAGGAACAACGGTGGGCGGAGGAACCCCAGTAGCCTAATCAGTGAAGATGGGAACACAATGGATCAGCCACTGCTGTGACCCTCAAAGGAGACAGATTAGGCCATTGTCTCTGGTGTAACATCCACCGAGATGACTCAGAGAAACCCTGAAATGCCATGCAGACTTAAGGGGGATCACTGCCTGGAGGTTTATAGCATTTATTGTGGGATGCAAGGGGTAACAGAATATAGGGATGGAACAGAGAATTCTGGAATTGGTCCAAACTTTTTGACAGTGTTTAGGGGAAGGGAAAAGAAAGGGGTCAGGGTGGATCAGGGAGTGATAAGCATGGGAAAATAGGGAGTAAAGGGGGTAAAAGGCACCAGATGCATGTGAACAGCTGCAAGACATTCTGCTTGTCTGGACAAGCCTTGTGTGTGATTGCTGCAGCATGTCCTACCATCTTCTAAAACTCCATTTCTGACTATTTCCTGTGTGAACGTGTTCTTGTATGTGTGTGAGAGAGATACATACGTACGTACATATATATGCTGACAAACTGTATGGTGGCCTAGCCAGTGACTTGGAAGAGATTAGCACCAGGAAGACCCAGGGTCTGAGCTAGTGACCAGATAAAGGGCACAGGGTTTGGGCGTGGATGCGGGACAGCCTTAGAAGTCTGTGCTACTATTCAGAAGACCCTTGTGAATCTGTGAAGTGACTGTGTGTATGTTGTGCTACACTAGTGGGTGAATAGTACAAGAGGGCTGGGTGTTAGCTGCTTGGGAGACTGGGCTATGGGTGCCAGCTGCTGCAGATACTGGGTGGGGGGTGCTGGAGGCAGGGAGGGGTGACAGCCACTAGTGCACTTGAAGTCTGTGTGTGTGTCTCTGTGTGTATTCACTCAGACTTCCTACTGGCCGTACCTGGGAATGGGGATAAAACAGCAACCTCATCTCCAGGCCCCAGTAAGAGAAGAATCTCCAGGGTCCTACAATCCACAGAATTCAGCTACCTCTCAGAAAAAATTACTTTAATGACCGTTAAATAACCAGATTTCTGTTAGCCTTCCTTTGGTGACCATAACTCGCATCCTGACTCTACACATTGTTCTAAGGTTCTTCAGCATTTAGTTGAGATGGTTCCACCGTCAGCTTACTCTGTTTCTGCTACTATTTTGAACCAACATAATCTCAGTGCCCATTTCAGTTACAAAAATCCCAACCTGTCTTATTGCAGCATCCATCAGTCCAGCTTATCATGCTGCCTATTTCCCACTGAGTGTTTGAAGTTCTAATAGAAGAGAGGCACTTTGCTTAGGATGTTTACAATGTCTCATCCTATTTTCCCCTTCCTAGCAATTCGGTCATCTCTGGTTAATGGGTACTTTTTCTCCCCTCCCCTTGGAGGGCTAGTCTTTCCTCAGAGTGAAAGTCTTCAGCCACTCCTCAGAGAAACACAGGTGGTCTCTCATTTAACTTCCCTTTCCCAAATATCTTCTTGAGGCATGAGATCTTCTGTTTCAACAGACCTTTCTTTTCTTGGGGAATACCAGAGCCTCTGATCTGATATTAATTTGCTAATATGTTGGTTCTTCCCACAGGAAACAGGTGCTTCCTGTAGTCCATCCACTCAGCCAGATGCACAGCTGGGAGAAGTCGAGAACCTGGAGGATTTTGCATTACGCCCTGCACCCCGTGGTGTTACAGTCAAGTGTCGAATCACTAGAGATAAGAAGGGAATGGACAGGGGCCTCTTCCCTACTTACTACATGCATCTGGAAAGGGATGACAACAGAAAGGTATTGGAAGCAGCACACGGTATCTTTGCTATTGTACTCCTGCCACAGAATATTTTTGGTTTAATGGAAGGCTTCTGGTAAGAAGCCAGAAGCTGAGGAGAGCCAGCATGCAGATGAGGACAGCTTATGTTTGGCCAAGGCGCTAAGGAGGGAATTGGCAGGTTTAAAAGCCATAATACAGTGAAAGATGAAATTAAAAATGTATAAAAATGTCAAGGATAAAGAAGAGCAGGGCAACTGAGCTGCTCCAGAAGAAAAGGAAGGAAAACTAGAAAGGACAGTTAAATTAAATCTAGACTGCTGAGTGAGCTGACTGGAGGGACCGGATTTCAAGGTGTGCACTTGTGGAAGGGATCAAAACTGTGGAGACAGTAATAATGACAGCACAGAACAAAAAGGGGCAAAGGATGTGGGAAATGGAGAGAGAACAGTTTGGATAGCAGTGCCTCTGCATTCTTACAAAGCTCCAGTCTTGATCAAAGTTTTGTATTTCCAGACATTCCTTCTTGCAGGGAGAAAACGAAAAAAGAGCAAAACATCCAATTACCTCATATCAGTTGACCCAACTGATTTATCCCGAGGAGGGGAAAGCTACATTGGAAAACTCAGGTGAGAACCACAGATGAAAACTACAGACGGGGGAGACTGGATTTTTGATTTTGGTGGAGTTAGGGCGATGAATAGCAATCCGGTATCAATGCAGAGAGAAGGAACTCACATTGTCCTGCTTAATGTGATCTGTATTCATCTGGGTTGGCAACTTTTTTTAAGCATTACCGTTGGCCGTGGCAATTCAGAGAAGGAATGCTGGCTTGATGCTGTTCCAGGATAGGTTACAGGCTTAGTTCACCACAGCCACTTTGTGGAAGCTCCTCAGTGAGCTGGCGATAGGAAGATTCAGATTGCAGGAGATGTGTGTTTTATTGCGCTGTACAGATACCTTCAGCAGATGACAAAACTTTCCACTGATGCTTCTCTCTTTCTCTGTCTTTCCATAACCTGACATTAGGTCAAACCTCATGGGAACTAAATTTACAGTCTATAACCGTGGATTTAGCCCACTCAAAGCACAAGATCTTGTGGAAAAGGCTCATACGAGGCAGGAGCTTGCAGCCATTTGTTATGTAAGTATTGCCTCTCCCCTTTTGCCCCTTCCTTTTTTGTTGCGTTGTTACTGAGGAAAGAGGGCTTACAAAATCATGCTGCCCGGCAGCCTCTCCCACTTAATTTTGGAACCAACTGACCAATTTCAACCAGTTACAGCAAAGGGCAGAGGCCTCAAACAGAAGTTCTTACAAGTTGGGGGGGGACTGGACGACGACACACCAGAAATCAGTGCCAGGAGGGGGAGAGAGACCCAAGCTTACGCCCTGATGATCTTCTTACCTGGCTTATCGTTCAGCGTATGGCCAGCCAGCATATCCTCTACGTGGAGCCAGCCACAGCATGAACTGCCTCTTGCCCAGCTGGTATCTGGTGGACACTAAGGAGGAACTGGGAGTACCCTGTGAAGCAGAGGGTTTTTTTGCAGAACTAAAGGCATTTTGGTGGATAGGAAGGAGCTGGTATTATTTCAGTAGCAGCTTATTGTTGGTAGGGATGTGGTTCCAGGGGAAACCGTGATTTGCTAGCTCCATCGTGAAGACGTTTTCTTCTTCAGGTCTTGTGGATCACCTTGGTCTAGGCTTCAGAGTGAGGAGGCATTGTGGCCACTCTAGAATTATGGAGGGTTCTCACCTCACATTGTTTCATATTCCAGCCCTAAAGTTTGAGTAAAACTCTTGACAAATGATGGCCAAGTCAAGTGGAAGGATTTTTACTTTTATCATAAGCACAGCAGCAGAAATTTAAAGGCACAGCAGCAGAAATTTAAAGGCGCATTAGCCTACTGGAGCATGATCTTGATATTTTTTTTTTTTTTTCTGTTGATCTTACTGACACTTGGGAAAAAAATTGATGTGATAATTCCAGTACTGGCCTGTTTATGGAAGTGTCACTGGATATTTTCTTTGCTTACAGTATTCTTCAGTTCCCTACCTAACTGTACACAGCAAGGTGTTAAAATGAGTACAGCAGGTAACAGAAAGTCAGCTTTTCAGACTTCTGAACTTTAAACTTTATTAACTTCTTGTAGATAATAGATGAATAAAATCAGTACCCTGATTCTCGTATGTGCCCCTAGATTTTCTGAAGTGAAATAACAGAGGTTGCGATGCCAGAGACCTTTGTTCTGTGTCTTGTCTGCAAAATGCACCAGCATGTTAGGAGAAGCTGTATCACTTCTATCGATCAATTCAGTACGTCTGAAAGATTCTGGCTTTTTAATTAGTCTTTGGGAATTTTAAAGGTTATCACTGACATTGTTACAGAACACTTTAAATGGACCCTTGGATTTTGGTTGACGTTATTAAATGGAAGGTTTGGGAATCCCAAGACTTTTTCCTGTGCTTTTTATACCCAGTCCACTTGGGGCAGTCTCCTGCAATAATCTGGAAGAAAATGCTTGTCTTAAGATTGAAGCTCGGACAGATGCCGAATACTTTGCCTTCTGGGTCTGTTCTTAATCATTTATAAAAGAGCATGATTGGGGAGAAAATTGTAGGTATGCTCTTAAACACAAATAACAGCACCTAAAGAAGAATGTCATCCATTCTTCAGGAACATTTTAGCCTAAATGGTGATATATAGATAACATAGACTCAGGTCAGAGATACTTGCCTTTTATCATACGTAAGGTTTGTTCACTGGCAAGGTTTTTAGCATGTTTTTGCCTCAAATGCAAAAACTTACGCCTGGAAATTGCACTTGTCTGATTTCATAGAACCATAGGATCATTAAGGTTGAAAAAGACCTCTAAGATCATCAAGTTCAACTGTCAATTTCATTATAAATGTTTCATTAGGGTAACAGATGTGCTTTAAATTGGGTAATACTATGTATGTCTTTTAACACAGTTCTCAAAATGGGAGAGGAAGATACTCTCTGTGATTGCAGTTGCAGTCAGATAACTGCTACTACAGTTGTAGCTAGCAAATCTCTCAAATCCAATATAAATGTGGATGGAAGTTCAGTTTTGCTGTCTTTCCTTCTTTGAGGTGGAGTATCTCATTACTGAAAATAATGTCTTTCCTTGTCTTTCAGGAAACCAATGTGTTAGGATTCAAGGGTCCCAGAAAAATGTCTGTGATCATTCCAGGAATGAACATGAATAATAAGCGAATTCCAATCCGTCCACGAAACGTGAGTTATGGAGTTTGGTCATGTTTCGGATTGGAGAAAGAGGTTAAAACTTTCTTGTAGAGGTCCGAGCGTTACTGACAATGACAGTTTTTAGAGCAAGGTTGTTAATACTCGGCACTTGAGCAAGTCTCATGGAGAGTAAATACAACGTAGCCTAAAGGTGTTGATTAATTTGTTCTTGCCTTTTACCTATTTTTTAGCCTTCTGAATAGTGTTTGTATCCTTACTTGTCCTTTGATCAGCTTAAATATTATTTACTTAGCTATTGCAACAGCTAGTGTATGTTGTTGCTGTTGCACCTACAACCCTTCCTCATGGGTGGGATCCTGTTACGCTGAGAATTGGATGAACGCAGAAGAAACTTGCTTCCCCCAGGAGCTTACATCCTTGGCTAGTACATGAATTACAACAGATTGATAATAAACAGATAAGATGGTATTTTGGTGTAGTAGCAAGAGAGTACATATGTTTTTGATCAAAATGCTCTCTTTGTAGGAATCGTAGAAAAGAGGATTATCTGAGGAGAAAGTGGGATGAGGAGGAGGATGAAGTTTTGTGTAGACTATTTAGTGAGGATTACTCACATGTATGGGGAACATGATAGCTAAAAGCTTACAGAAGTGTATCTGAAGATATATTAAGGTGTATGATCAAAATCGTTCAGTTCCCTTAGTGTGGGTTTTATGTTTGGTGTGATAGAAGACCAAGAGGCAGGAAGGGCAGGTGCCAACCGAAAGACATGATCAGTGTTTTAAGCTAGAAAATGGTATTTGCAGCCATGTTGTGAATAGATATGAATAGGACAAGAGTGTATTTGTTGAGGTCATAGAAAATAATCTTCAAGAGTGGAAATTCAGAGTCATGAGAGCCTAGAAAAGAGGCTTAATTTTGTGAATGGGCAGGAAAATTGTATCTGGAGGTGGTCATTTATTCATCATCCTTCAGTTGATATTGCCATCTCCCCTGTCAGTACAGTAATGATTCCATGGCCCTGCCTTTATTTTCCTCCCCTGTTTTCCCAACTGTTTTGCTAGCAGGCAAGCATGCTGAAAGCGGACAAGGCTGAAACACAAAGCTCTTCTGAAAAGCTGGCAAAGCTTTCAGTGTAGGGGTTTGACTCTGTTTCTGTCTTCCTTCTCGGTAGTGTGGTGCCTCCAATTAAACAATCCTGCCCCCACTTTAAAGGAGAAAAAATGGCATCTAAATGTAAAATAACTAGTTTAAACTGAACAGTAAGTTTTATTTAGGTTATCCTCAAAAATCCACTATCATATCTGTATAGAATACTGAAACAGTTACTGTAGCCATATCAGTCAGACCTCCACAATAGGTTGTTTTCTGATCATTTTTTCACATTAAGTAACTTCAGTTTGGATTATTTTTCTTGTCAGTTTTAGCGTACGCTATTTCAATTTGGATTTTATTTGTTGCAGAACTTTTAAAATTAAATTATGTCACGTGTTTCACTCACTACTATTTGCAACTCCCTGTGATTCATTCTGTTTGTCAAATTTAATGTGCTGTTTTACCTCCTTTTTGTACCTTTTTTGATTTTATTTCTCTCTGTTTTTCATATTGTGCATCACTTATTAGACCCAATAGGATGACATTTACTTAGGGCATACTTAGAGCCCGCTGCAGCCTTTGGACTTTCTACTGATGCACCCCAGGGCCTGGAACCGTGCCGTTAATTGTAGATTATTTTCTTTTGTCTCGAAGTTTAGAATGTTAGAAATGGAAGTTGGATCCAACAGAATCAGAGAAACTTTGAGACTCGGAAAAGATTCCTGCCAGCAGGATGGCAGTCATCTGTGGCCAGTGAATTGCTCCCTTTCCTGTACACATACTTCCTTCTCTCTCGCTCTTTTTTTTTTTTTTTTGTTTGGGTGGAAATATGGTGATAGCATATTGAGTAGAGAGGAATGCTTGGACTGGGAATGTATGAAAGTATCTTCCTCATACTTGCAGGAAACTTTCAGTAGGACTGAGTTTAAGTGCTGTCATTGTGTTTCATTAAACAGGGAATGACCTTCAAGTGACAGAGCACACACACGCAAGAGAGGCAGTACTCAAAAGCAGAGACATTCTAAATCTGATTAATATATTTCTTTCTTCTGAACAGGAACGTGAGAGTCTGCTGTCAAAATGGCAAACCAAAAATCTAGAGAACCTCATTGAGCTGCACAACAAGGCTCCAGTCTGGAACGATGATACTCAATCCTATGTTTTGAACTTCCACGGGAGAGTCACTCAGGCCTCAGTGAAGAACTTCCAGATTGTCCATGACAATGACCGTAAGAGTCTGGTGGAGAGTGTGCGGGGCTTATTCAAACAGGGAGAACCCAATTTATTTCATGAGGTTTGGGAAGCATAGGACACACTTGCTGGAGAAGGGAGACTGGGTGGAGGAATTCAGCTCAGGATTACTGGGGACTTCTCAGCTGCCAAAAAAATTTTATAAGGTCTCCCTTTTTCTGGGGTGGGTGCAGAGACTGCTGTCCATAGATGCAGCAAAGGAGGGGAGAAATGCAAGCTTCCTGAGGGTAAAGAAAAGGACTACTGTACCACCTTCAGCCCAGGAAAAGAGTGGTTTGAGCTTTGGTTCTGAGAAGAAAGGTAATCTCTAGAATAACACAGTCACTCTAGAGAACAGATTTCAAGACCACTGTGGTGAGAAAGGATGAATACACCAACCACACATATCTGGGACTGCCAGACGTGTGGTTTTTTTGTTTGTGTTTGGTTTTGTTGTGGGTTTGGTTTTTTTTGCTTCACTGTGAAATTGTTTGGGTCTGAATTTTTCTTTTCTCCCCAGCTGACTACATTGTGATGCAGTTTGGTCGTGTAGCAGAAGATGTGTTCACTCTGGACTATAATTATCCTCTCTGTGCTCTTCAGGCCTTTGCTATTGGACTCTCCAGCTTTGATAGTAAATTGGCCTGTGAATAAGAGACTTGAAACATGGAACTCGCTCCCATCCCTGCAGCTTGTTGTAAGAGTTTCAGATGGAGTAATGAAAAGCACATTGGGGATGGAAGGGAACTGGAGGACAGACCTCTGCAGGCTTACTAGAAAGCAGTTACCTGGCCTCAGAGCATTATGGTATTTGCCAGCAGACCATCTTAGGGGACTGTACCAAGACTGAGCAGTCTCTGTATGCATTGTGAAAGAGCAAGGAATATGGGTGGTGTTTTTGTTGTTGATGTTGATTCTGCCTTTAGAATCCTTGTAATGGATGCTGCATGAGAGCAGCCTAAGGCGTTTCGCCCACTAATTGGAACCCCTTGCAGCTAGGATTAGAAAAGTAATGGTTTAGTGTTCATATACCTTGGAACTTCCACAGTGCCCCTGGAGATGATGTTAGTGATCTGATCAGAGTTCCTGATCAGATGAATTCAGAAGAAGGAGGACAGTTATTGGCATGTGTTCTCTTTTGGCCCGTGTAGCATTGTGCTGCCTGCTACAACAGTCAGGCACAGAATTCCGGTTATGGCTCTGTGCAACTGCAGGTGATGTTTGACAAATACGAAGCTGGAATAAGACATTGGCTCTGATAAAACACTTTTCTATTGCTCTGTGGGATGATTCTCTGTTGAGGCTGATAGTCCAGTTCCCTTTCATTATTCCAATTGCTCCATATCCCTTGACAGTCTTTTTATCAAATAAAGAACAATCACATCTCAAATGCTCCCTTTTAGTTGGTGGTATATCCATTGCTGTTTCTGTCATTCTTAACCATGTGAAAAATGAGACTGAATAGGTGATAGAATCTGATTGAATTCTGCAGAAGGTAGTATTGTAACAATATACAGTACTGTTCCTGGAAAGCAGTGTTCCAATTGGCTTACTGTTTAGATTCAATCAGTTGGAAATACTTTTTAATTTGCCCAGCTTGTAAAATTCACTACATTTATAGGAACAAGCTGGTGACTGATTTCATATTTTTTAACGTGAGATTATGTCAAGTCATGACATTAAAGTAGATTTTATGTAAATAATTCTAACCTGACTATGAGGACGAGTTACCTCAAAAGGAGATTACAGGTGTTTTCAAAGGCATCAGTAAGTTTCATGGGGCTTTGCAATGTGTCCTTCCAGTGTTCCATTTTTAATGCTGGATGTACAATATGGAGACTTTAGGTCACGGCATGAAACGCTTCTTGATTCGTATGGCCTTGATCACTGGAGCGAATGGCTGCACACTGACATGTAAGCCGTATAGTGTACACGTCTGCTGTGCACTGAAGCAGAGAACAGTTACTATCTTGCCTGTTTCATGGCCGTTATGCGTATTTGTGATGATACTGGAAAACTCTATCCCTCTAATGGAGACAAGAATAGGTGTTCAGCTTTGAATATTGTCGTTGTCAGCAGACTAACTCTGTTTCATGCTCCAAAGAGTCAGATTTATTGCTTTTGGTCTCTGGAGTCTTTGCAGTAGTATGTATCCCTTGCTTTTTCAAAATAATGAAACTTTGTGAAGACATTTTCTGATATATCCAGGGGAAAAAAAGATGGTAATCATGTGTAAACTCTGTATTTAACTGTAAATTATGAATCGATGCGGAGAACTCCAGCTTGCGTCTCTCTCAGATGCCCATTCTGCATTGACTGGTGAGCCATTGTCTTGGGATGACCTCGTCAGACAGCAGAGCAGTTGGGCGAAGAGAACTTGAGTCATGGATCTCTCTTGTGCCTTCGTGTCCTTCCTGCTCATCAGGCTGGGGACAAGACCTGGCAGTTTTCCAATGGTCCCCTTCTGAGTTCTTGGCTGACGGCTCTGCATTCCCTCTACCCATCCACAAAAACTAAGTCAATTTGCTACCGATCCGATTATTTTTTCTCACCAGGACTGTGTGAAAGAAACTGCCTTATGTTAGTTGGGGGTACCTGTAGGTAGAATGCTAATTTCCAATTCAACATTATTTGCTCTGTGGTCAGAAGGCCACAGTAGCATCCCTTTACTCACCCTTTCAGTTAGGCTTGTCAGCAGTGGCTCCTCAAGCTGTTTGTTGACATCAGATGATCCTAGCAGGGGCGGGGCCTCTGGGTCTCAGTCAAATTATGTGGACAGATGAACTCATTCAGTGCTCTTTTATCAGATACTGTTTTACATGGGTTGTATTTATAACTTTTATATCTAAATGAAAATAAACTAATTTATATATTGAAAAAAATTATTCATTCTAAATGAGTTTTTTTTTGTAGGATTTTGCTGTCACTTGTGGATGTTCTTTGTTCCTCCTGTACTAGAGATACTACCTCAGTTTCTTCCTGTCATCTCTCATCTCTCTTCTTACTCTCCCTTTTCCTTTGTAATTCTCAATTATCTTCATTTGTGGGGGGTTTTTTTTCATACACTATAAGTCTGGGAATAAATGTAAGGTTAGTCTCTCTAAAACTCTTTTTTTTCCCCATCAGCAGGTCTTCTTGTGTAGTTCTTGGTTCCCGTTTGATTCGCTTTTCTCTGCCCCATGTTTTTAATGTTTCTCCCAGTGTCCAGCTGGGCTTTTGAGATGGTTCCGTGTGCATTTTCCTACCATCCGTCTGAACCCATTCTACTGCTGAAGTACAATACCATATATTTTTGAGTCAAGAACTGAAATAATACAAGGCTAAGAGGAATACCAAGTTGAAGTGTTTTTTCCCTGTTTCCACTGGGAGAAGTATGAACCTCAGTATGAGGAGATAGAGTGGTGGTGATAATCAGAAACTGATACAGCTCTCAGTGTGTAGGCCCAATTCTTTCTTCATGCTGGCTGTATATCACTTTTTGTTTTTCCTCCATTATCTTCATCTGAGCCAAATTAGGTTTAGTTGGGAGAGAAGACTGAGTGGGAAATACTGCTGGGCATTTGTTGTTAGTCCAGTAATATTATTTGCATACATACAAATGTAACGTTCTTGAAATCCTGAAGAGATCTTAAAGAAGGAAGCATATTAAACTGTTAAATATGAATCCTAAAGGGAGGCCTAGCAGACTAAAACAGCTCCTAGGCTGCTATAAGCTCCTTGGCTCACAAACATAAAAGATGGCAAATAATTTCTTGCTCTTTTAGGGCTCAGTCCCACTACCACTGAAGTTTTGCTGCTGAATTTGGTAGCAGTAGGACAGGGGGTTTTGTAGTAACAAAATTATATTATAGATCTTTATATATTAAAAAAGTATATTTATAAATACAAAAATATACCTAGTGTGCTCCTCTACTTGCTGGTAGTAATAGCTCTGTAAATCTCTCAGTTGACGTTGAATTAGGTTTCCTGTCCCTGGTACAGAAGGCAAGCAAAGCCTTCCCTGTGGTTTACAGGTCAAGAGCTAAGAGTTTGTGCAAAGTCTCATGAAACTGAACCATAGACAGATTCCTTCTCTGACAGAGTCAGGAATCTCGTATTTTCCTCCACGGTGTCAAACCGTTGTACATAGCTGCAGACTGGAACTACTACAGCTGAAACCCAGAACTAAGACAGACGCTTGAAGTGTCCCAGGGCCAAGAGATTTGGCCCAGCGTATAGTTATGAAGACGAGTAGAAAAGCAGTGCTGGAGCACAGGCTTCCTTACTAGCAGGGAAAAACAGCCTGCTACAGCTGCAAAGGGGTAAGAATTAAAAGTCCTGCCATGAAAGGAGAGGCCCTGTACCTATTGTTACTCTTGTATCTCTTGAACTGTACAGTCCATGGGGATTTTGTCTTCTCATTCCATCCCTTAACGTGTTCTATGGAATTATTCTTTCCCCAGTGGAAGCTGGAGGTTGTTTCGTTGGTCCCAATGTGGGAGAAAAATCCAGAAGCAAACTGACTTCACCAAAATGCATTAAGGTAAAGGCTACTATCACTATAACCTACTCTGGTAATTTAACATTTAATTTAGAGAACATATGAATGAGTGAATGTATTTTAGAGGATGGAATTGGTGGTCATTTACTTTTATTAAATTCCCATATCCAAACATATCCAAACAAGGCGAACCATTGCACTGTCTGCAACAAACCAGCTTAAAATTACAAAGGATTAATTTTTTTTTAACACTGAATTGAGTCCTTTATATATCAAAGGAAAAGTAATACTATTTTGCTGTGAAAAATGACTTTATTTTAAAAGCTGCATATCAAAATGATTCTGATAGCATACAGGTAGGTTTGGAGAATTAAGTCTGATCAGCTTGCCCAACTCGCTCTGCTTTCTGTTCTGTTTCTTAGCAAAATAGTTTGCTTCCACATTACCACCAGTAAAGAAAAAAACCCTAACCAATAAACACCACCAAACCCCCTCTATTCTCTTGAGTGGGTTTCCATCTGTGATTGACTGGAGTCCTGCAAACAATTCGTGTGATGATTCACAGGAAGGAATAGGTTTCAACTCCTTCTCTTTGAGCGGTGTTAATTCTGTGGGGAAACGGGAGCAAAACAACAGTTCAGTCACATAATCATGAGAGCTGGCCCAGAATTCACATTGAACACATGTGATAAGTGAGCTACCTTTAACATAGATTTGTTTTTCATTGAATTACATGTTTTTACACATGGCTTAGTAGAAACAGTGACTAAATTAGATCATTGCAGGGCTTTAACAAAAAAATGACGCACAAAATAATTTCATTGAATTTTGTAACTTCATTTTATTTATATTGTATGTACTCTTGATTCCTACAGCTGTATCAGAAAACTTTTTTCTTAAGCATTCATAAAATAAAATGATTGCTGCATTGCCTTACAAAGAAAAGTATTCAGAAGGATCACCAGCATCGGTTATATTCAGCACTGCCAAACTAAAAAGGAAAAAAAAAAAAGTGGAGCTGGCCTTCCACATCCCAAGACTAAGTTTTTGAAGGTGAAGGGTTTTGCCATCTAGTTTCTGAGGCCTTGGGACACATTTAGGTCCTGTTTCAGTCCTTTCTCTGCAACCAAAAGAGTTAGGGACTTTTTTAGCTTTGAGTTCTTACCAAAAGCTGAGGTTTTTCTTAATCCATTTCTTTGATATCTCAAAGATTTAAACAAAGCCAACTGTGTCGTAACTCTACCACAGGTCGCTGTGTGCACACCAGGCATGTGTGACAAGGTCACCTGCTTGGAGACATGAGAAAGTTTATTTTGCTGATGTAGCTGCGCTGCCCAGAGCTGCTAATAGGATGTAGTTAACATTTACTGAACTTGCTGGTTTACTACTGCCGTTGTTTCGGGGAGGTGGCTTTCCAGCCCCAGCGCAGCGGTCAGTCTCGTATCAGCGTTTTCTAGTGCAGCAAGGTGGCATTCCTGTGCTGGTCATTTTTTTTTTCTAGTGTGTATATATATATATGCACACCTTGGAAAATAGATAATTTTTGATACTTTTGATGATTTCTGCAGGTAAAGTGATTAAAACTGTAGTACTCGTGCACTTAAAACAGCGTAATAGACTTTATACCAATATGCTGCCTTTTGCAAGTCAGCATTATTACTTATTTGCCTGGTATTACTTGGGTCTGGGCCCCTCGTGCTATGTGGCACAAAATGCTCAATTCTCCCTCCAAATTTTCCACGAGTTTAAGGCAAGAGATGACAAGGAGGCAGACAAGCAGGGAAACATGAGGAAAAAGTGTTGTAAGGCTGCTTAGTCTGATATTCTGCATTTTGGCATGACAGCCCAAGGGTCAAGTTCTCTCTAGGTCTCACGATACACCAAAGGGATTTTGAAGCTGGGGTGTGTTGTGCAGATAATTATTTTCATTTCAATGAAACAACTGAATGATTAAATTTATTAATTTAAATAATTAAAGGAGGATAAAGGTTCATGGGCAGAGAAAAACTCTCCAAACAGAAATGGCTCAGTTCCCTGGGCTTGGTTTTGATTCCGGTCCTGCTTCCTCAGGTGTTTACGACGACTCATTTCCAAACACAAAGCAAAGGAGAAAGCAAAGGAAAATTAAACGGGACGAGGGTGGAAGACTGACCAGAAGCGACTACTGAGCCCCCCCCCTTGCTTTCCGGGGTGCTCCCGGGGCGGTCAGACCGCCGCCCCCCAGCCGAATCCCCTCAGCGCCGGACTCCCGCGCCTGCGAAAGCGCCAGGCAAGCGGCGGCAGCCCCAGGGCTCTTCCCCCGGCCCCCCAACAACTTCTCCCGCCGACTGCTGGAGGCGGCGGCGTCCCGGCCGCTCCCGGCT
>Ga0065711_1030017_pt1 | contig 34054 bp, 20 predicted proteins | sample Hoacrofraction12_FD_59098 | JGI IMG/M metagenome (GOLD analysis project Ga0065711, IMG submission 59098) | Hoatzin crop microbial communities from Cojedes, Venezuela - Epithelial fraction 12 v2 (version 2) | ecosystem: Host-associated > Birds > Digestive system > Esophagus > Crop | place...
GTTCCCTGAGTCCTCCTTCTTGCCCTTTTTGAAGACTGGAGTGACATTGGCCTTTCTCCAGTCCTCGGGCACCTCTCCTGTCCTCCAGGACCTCTCAAAGATGATGGAGAGTGGCTCAGCAAGGTACCCCCGCGACACAGGAAAAGCCAGCTGGCCATACAGACAGGATATTGCTACAAAATACATCTAGTAGAGCACACTGCTATACTGAGTCTATGATGTGAAAACCAGAACCAACAAGCTGCAGACAAAAAGCAGCCAATTAGAAATAACTCAGAGGATATACCAGTCTTAAAGACATAAGCAAGGGCCCAGCGACAGGACAAGGGGCAACAGGCACAAACTGAAGCAGAGGACGTTCTGGCTGAACAGGAGGAAGAACTTCTTCACTGTGAGGGTGACGGAGCCCTGGAACAGGCTGCCCAGAGGGGCTGTGGTGTCTCCTTCTCTGGAGATATTCAAACCCACCTGGATAAGGTCCTGTGCAGCCTGCTCTGGGTGACCCTGCTTCGGCAGGGGGGTTGGACTAGATGATCCAGAGGTTCCTTCCAACCCCGAACATTCTGTGATTAGGAAAGCCAGTTGAAAAATATTTGCGAAGCAGAGAGAGAGAAGCATGCGATGCTCATTAAAATAAAGGGTTTATCTCCCTTTCGACACAAGCCAGAACAGGGAAAAGCCCTAAAAGTAGATTCTAATAAACTAGCCATTGCCCAGAGACTTACTCAGGTGCCAGACAATGCCACCACTCAACAGAAAGCAGACAGGTCAGAACTGGAACCATTTCCTTACAGTGACATTTCAGCTGTCGGTTTACAGCAACTGAAGCATAGCACCAGCACAGCACGCTGCTGCGGAGCCTGCTCGGACGGCAACCCTTAGGCTAGAGGTTTCTTAAGAAACACTACGGACATTCCCCATCTCCTCCCAAAACCAATCGTAATATATATATCTTTTTTTTTTTTTTTAGAACATCACCTGTCAAGGACAGTGTTGCAATCTATTTGGAAAACCTAGCTTTATTTCACTTTTGCTTGATTTCATATTAGATGTGCACATCATGCCAAAACACACTCGGTGTTTGCTTATTTTGTACTACCAGACCAGCTCAGTCCATCAAATGTATTAAAGCCATGCCCCCTCCTGCTTCGGTAACTGGGGAAGGTTTCTAACTGCTTCTTCCACCCAAAGTGTAGCAGGGATAGAAAAGAAGGCAAAACGAGGCATAATTCCCCGGGGGTGGGGGGGACAAACAAATTACCAATGTGTCCAAGTAATTCCCAATGTAAATATTTTTATAATGACATTCTCTTTTCCTGATGTAGATTTTTGTTTGCGAGGAACTTGGAGAAGACTCTCCAGTCTGTAACTCACACAAGCCACAACCGCGTACACCAACACAACCCTGACCAGGACGGGAAGCACACGACTGAACACACTCATGCTAAGAGGAAATTCTTGAACTTTTCACATTCTTCACCGGAAAGCATCCCCGTGCTCACGTTTTCATGAAGAAGGTTTCTCAAAAGCTCAAGAACGTAGGCTCGCAAGGCAGGGAAGAGTGAGACCTGCCACACATGGCCCAGAACAAGGACTCCACTGAAGCTGGGTGTCCCAACCAGCACCACGCACCCCACCTCGCAGATGGAGGGGAGGAGGACCGGGGAGAAAGCACATCCATCTTCTCTATTCACCAAGACAAAACGGAGACTTTTCCCTTTTTTTTTTTCTTTTAACCTCGTTGGAACAAAACCACAATTTTTGAAGTGCTTTCTTAAAAGCAATCTTTTCGGTTTGCAACCAGCGCTAGCAATAATCCTTTACAACATTTACATCAAGTGTCAGCTGCAAGTGTTTGAGAGTTGTAGATCACATCAGACGTTTGCCTTCAAATGGCAAATTGCTGATTAATTTCTGATCCTCCGTACTTAGTGTTCAATCCTCTCTTAATGGTAGCCCAATCCTTTCGCTCCTTCCCTGCACTTTCTTAAATAAGCTTAAATTAATTGTCCATTAGATATAATAAGTGTTGAGGATAATACTGCAATGTATTTCAACTGCTTTCATAAATCAAAGGAAAGAAAGATGCTTGTTCTCTCTTCTTAAAGGACTTCTTCTATGGCTGTGTTCTAGTTTTACTTCTACAATTAGCCTAACAATTAATTTTCAAGTTTACCTATGCTTTATAACTAATCAAACACTAAGAAAAAAGACTAAGTATGCCATTTCTGAACCAGTAGTTGAAACTTCAGTTTCCAGTTTGCAAAATACAGAGGCAGAAAAAAATTAATTTTCCTTTAGAATAGTTTCAAACAACCCAAATATTATATATATACACTGTTTAAAAATGATAAGTATTTGCCTATACGATTGTGAATTTTAATGAGTAATTTATTCTCTTTAGAAGTGCTTTCCACATAGAGGGAATGCCTCAAAACTCAGCACTAGGAAAATGCTGTAAGAATCAAAAGATTAAATCGCCAATTAGGAAAAAAAAAGCAATTAATTTAAATACAAATTTTAAAGTAAACTACCGAAGGTGGAAAAAAGAAAACTGTGAAGCATAATTCACTATATTTTCTGTTTTATCTACCTTTAAAATGACGATAAGCCAGATTTAAGATTTCAAACAATTTTATCATCCAAATCATGTAACTAACCTATGTAGAAAAGAGACCAGGATAAACTCCATTGGTGTGGAATTGAAATGGGACTTCTGGTTTAATTTCCTCTGAGAAGAAGCCAGTTCATGCTTGTCAAAACCAGGTAATGAAGCAACAACGCGCTAAGTAGGCAGTAAGTAGGGACCAACAGGGAATTTGCATTAAAACCACACCACTGATCAGAAACAAACGCTAATGCATACTCAGCCGGTGATGGATAAAAGGACTGAAATACTGAAGCAGAACAAAATTATTTTTTCATTAAAAGACAAATGCTAAAGCCTTGCACGAAGCAATAGATATTATTTTGTTCTTTAAAGAAACTGATTTACATATAATCCAATTAGCTTCATTATTTATTTTCTTCTAGTTACATCTGAAGAACAGCTAGATGCCTGGCACTGTGTGCACTGACTTCTAACTATAAACCACTTCTCTGTGCAGAGGAGAAAAACAGAAGATGCCATGCCACAAATCCTGCCGCGTGACTGTTTCTGTAGAACAGAGAAAGGAATGGGTCCAAAAGCAGATCTGTTGGTGACAGAAATTATATCCAAGAGTCATTAGCAATTCAGGTTTTATTTCATTCAGATTAAAATTCATAGAAATTCAAATATATAACCTGGAAAAGGGCAGTGTTTAGCTTTTTACCTGTTACTAGATTTTATCAATGGTGAATTATGTAAACAAAGACTCCGCCTACTATCAATGAAGCACAGCATCTAAAAATTGCTATTTGTCAATCCACCTAAGCAGCCTGATTTCTAAGACAGCTAGACTACTTCGAGCTGCCTTGATTCTCAGCAAAGTTGCTAGTTCCTAAACAAGTTTTAAAATCTAAACAATTCTTTCAAGCCAACTCATTTTGCAAAGCCAAACTGTCGCTCCTTGAGGGGGGGAGAAGCAGACCTGACAGAGTGAGGCTCCAGCAAGTCAGTCCCAAGGCTACTGGCTTTGAACACTCCCACAGCGAAACAGTATCAAACAGCAGTCGCATGTAGATGAGTTTGCTCCATCCTTTGAACTTGTTTTGCCTTAACTTTGTTTACTTTATTGTGTCTTTTCAGCTTTGTCAACCTGCTATAATTGCTCTTTCATTAAACTGATAACATTGCAATTAGTGCTCAACTTGACACTTTATTAATCAGAGCAAACCACTCTTCCGTAAATCTCCATAACACTCATGTTTGTGATTCAATCATCTTTCTGTTTCCTCTCTGACAATTAAAGAAGGATTGTCTTCTTTTGCTATACAGGTCTTCTAGAAGCTTTACAGTTTAAATTTCACAGGGAATGGGTTTAACTGAATACATGGGGGTAGATTCTTGGAAAATAAATTATTCCTAATTGTCCTGGTGCATGAACAATTGCCATTCATTCTACCATTCAGGAAACATTAAGATTTATGAACCATCTTTGTCTGAACTGCAATTTGGAAGAAAGGACTCATAATCATCAAGCCTTTTAAAGTAGTTATATTAATTCAAGCAGAATAAAGGCTAAACATGAAACAGTATTACTACAGTAGTTTACTATAGCAAGGAGATGGAAAACATGCCACGTGTTAACAAAGTCTAATAGTTAACATTCTTTTAAAAATAAATGTTATTTTAACCACAGAAGAGTCTCTTAAAGGTAGTTATTTGGGAATAAGAAAGTACTGTTTTGGGCAAATGGATAGAAACACTACAAGTAGTATTTTTTCCTGTTTTTCTTTTCCTCTCACTAAAATAATTTTACCACCATCTGACGATCCTTAGGACTTTCATTCTCTCTCAGTTGGGCACGTAACACAGATCCTGCTGTCCACCATATCACAGTAACTCAAGAACCTTCCACAAGAGAACTTACCTCTTTCAGTTTTCTGATAAATGTTAATCGCCATATATCAAAACAAAAATAAAAAACACCAACCAAAACTTTTTGACATTGAATAGCTTTAGAGATCAATCATGAAATACTGTATTCTCTACTAAACTCACTAGTTTGAAAATTAAGTCAGATCATTAACGACCTAAGGCTAGATGAAATAAGCGTCACATGATTTTTAAGTCAGGTGTTCACAGCAAAAAAAAAAAAAGTTCCATAGCTCAAGTACCCAAAGGAAATGCGAATTTTATTTCAGAGGCATTCTCACACTGGTCCAGCCCTCACCATACTGATCAAGGGAAGGTCTATGAGACAAAGGCAGCACTAAAGCTAAATTTAACTTCACCAGAATTGAACTCGAGAAGGTGGCGCTTGCTCAAGTACATCCACTGGGCAATGCCAAGCCTGATTTTAAACATCACTTCTTCCTGACTACGCTGAGAATTTCAGCAGCTTTGGACTTCAATAATATACATCTGCATCTTCAGTAAATGAAGTAGTTCAAGAACTTTCCCCTGCCCCTCCAAAATAAATTCATCACAAAAATTCCCTAAATTGCCCAAAATGGTAGTCTTCAGGAACTGTTCTTCTCTGAGGAACATTCCATCCTGTAAGCCAATCCAGCTTCCACAGCCCTTCCCACCTTGCACTTAACATGAACTTAAGTAACTGCTTTAATGAGTTATGGTAAAAATATTTTTAACTTTTGTATAGATGCTATCCATCTTCACTGGTCCTGTTTATACTCAGCCAGCTAGCTTAATTAAGTGGTAAGCCATTACGGAGGTAGAAAATTAAAGAGATTCAGCAGAAATACATACAGAAATGTCATGTAGAACAGCAGTAAAGTAGAAGGGTGATATAAGGGATGCTGACTGGCAAGAAGTTTTGGCATAGAAACATTTTCTCCTGCTAATGGTATAGTTCAAATTAGCTGGATGCATCAAAGAGAGACAGAAGCTAGTGTCTAAAATGGTGAAGCTACTGAAACCATAATAAAGATTTGCATTTATGAGCAGAACCATTAGCCAGTGCTACGTGCTGTAAATTAGTGTGCCCTTAATACAGCATTTGGAAAGACAGACACGATCTACCACCCTTTTTACAGCCTGGCTTAAGCTATTAGGGTCTTCATCACGAAGCCGAGCACGAGTACCGTTATTTGGCCCCTGTATACACAGCACACGAGTTATCAACATTTCTCCAAGACAATCTTTAGGATGAAGGATTCTTTGGTATGAGCACAGGTGTGATATCAGGCCTCTCTACAACTTTTAGGAAAATAATTACCATGCTTTAAGTCTCTCTTCTAGGTTCTAGGTTATAAATCCAGCACTAACGCAATGTAAATATATTAAAAATTCCATATAATTTCAAAAAAAAGTGCTGTAGTTTTATCTGGTCAAATATATACTTACACATTTCCTAGAAGATGTAATATGCAGAACTACATATTTGAGTTTCCCTTGTCAATCTCTTCTATCAGATGTTAATCTCTTCTATCAGATCTCTTCTATCTCATTTGACTGACAGCCCCTCAGCTGTTTCTCATACTGGTCAAAAAGAGACACTTTATAGGAGGATTTGAAGTAGATAGCAAAAACACAACAGAAAAAATCTAGGAAAGGTATAATTACACTAAGGGGTTTTCATTTGTTTGTTTTACTTTCAGGCACACAATACTGTTGCATCTTTCAAAAACCCATTGATGTATATAGGCACGCTCTCAATGAGACAAAGAATACAGAGAACCTAATTTTTAATGTTTATTTCTCAAAGAATGGTAACTGGAAAATATCCTGAACTGTAGAGAAATCCAAAGGTCTAAACTGACCAAAATTGACCTGCATCGAGTGCCAGGTCACTAATGTGAAGGCAGTTAGTCAATATTAGTGCAACACTCCAATTAGGACTGCTGAGAAGCAGCATTTAACCTGAGCAGAGCACACATTTGACAAGACTACAATGCTTATTCAAGGTTAATTCAATTATTTTCACCTGGCAGAACACTGTGCATACAGATGTACCAGCAGTGTTACAGAAAAGCCCTCTCTCAGGGAGGGGAACCATAACAACAGCGTTTTTACTACCTGCCTTTGAGAAAGTCAGGTGTCACTCCCTAGAACTGTATTCTAAGCAGGCATTGTAATTTTTTTTTTCTTTACTCCTGATGTTTACTAGACAATCAAGGCAAAAGGTATCCCAGATAAACAGATAAATAGAAAAATCACCATCTGCTGGCATTTTCCAGAAGCAAGGGACCCATTTGCAACAAACACTGATCTGTTCTGATATACAGCAACTCCTAAGAATGAAATCCAGCCAGCTGTAAGCCATAACTCCTCCTGGAGACCTCGCTGTGGCTCAGAGAAACTTAGGACTAAATTGATATTTTGCCACTGCTTTAGGATAGTACTCACCATTGATCCCCGAGGGATCAGGCAAATGGCGCTCTCAGGGGTACGGGCTTAACGCCAAATACTAATCTTTATTTAACAGTGCTCGCTTCTCTGTTCTGTTTCATGCGTGAGTTGCTTTGCACATACAAAATTAAGACTTTCCAAGTCACCTGAGCTATTTGCTGTGAAGGACCCAGGTCTGCAGAATCAGAACCGTGAGTTGATTTCTCATTGGTATTTCTGAGGAATCAGGAGCAAGAAGCTGGCAATGCTGCTTTCTTTTTCTCTTTGTCGTTATTGACTGTTCAATAATGAAATTATGTTATTCTTTTTTCATCGCTTTTTATTTTTTCCCCAAACTTTGTTTTTGTCTGCCTGAAGAAAGCCACGGCTCCTGACACTGCCAGGTTCTCACCAGACTCCTCCCTCCACAGTGGCAAAGTTCTCTCAACCCAGCTATTTAAAATGAAATCTTTAGGCTCAATCAATTTCCACTTTCAGAAGACATTTGCTCTCCACCTGTTTTCAGAAAATTTCTAACCAGTTTTAAACAGCGTGCATGTCTATACAGCGGGCTTCTCAGAAGTTGCACACTCCAGCATGATCCAGGTGTTAAATAATAAAATTACAGAATTAAATAATACATCAAAGCTAGGAGGAAATATTAAGATGAAAGGCAAAGAAAAAATGTGTTTTCAAGTCATATTTGGAAAAAATTTCACTAGGAAATTAAATTCATGAGGCATTGCATACCAATCACGTAGAATGGAAGGGGACGTTCCCCATTTTAACTTAGCGAAGTGTATGCCACTGTCAACAGAAATACAGTGCAGAACAAAAAGAAGGAAGAGGAAAAAAGTTACTTAAACCAAAAGAACCCTACTGCACAGAAGCAGAAGTGCTCTTTTCAGGATGGCTCCTTGCGCACTTGTGCTCCCCGGGACAGGGCTGGCAACTACGTTTCGCACACACTGGAACAGAAAGTTCTGAACTCTTGCAGGAAGCTGCTGCGGAAGGAAAGGCAGCCAGACCACCCGCTCCTTCCCAGCTCCCCGCACAGCACAAGGTAGCTGGAGAGACGGCAGCTTCACAGGCGCTGACTGCGTAACAGGATGCTGCTCCTCCAGACGGGGATGGGACCGAGCTCTCTCAGCTCCTCATTCAGCACACGGTACCCTTTCTCACAAATTTCTCCTTCAAATAGCCCACAGCTTCACAGCTGACAGGGGTGTGCTAGAAAACTGCAATGACGCAAATCTTTTTTTCCTGAAGAAAACTGGTAACATACCAAAAAAAAAATATTTTAAAAAAAACAAAGAACTAAATAAACAATCTTAAATAAGAATTTGAAGGAAAAGTACCACACTGAGTTTGGAAACCATCTTGTCCAGAGGTTTATGTTTATTTCCTTGGCATTTAATTTAAAAGATGAAGATAAAGGTAACTTGTACAAGAAAGCCACAGAAACCTAAGCAGAGTTGAGTATCATCTGAATACATTACATAACTTAGTCAAGTTTGGAGATAAATCTAGCTGAGTCAGAAAAATCTCTTTCAAAATGTATCTGGAAGATAAAACCTTTGGAAATGATGAAGCTGATGCACAGTAAGAGTGAAAAATACATCACACGTTTTCCAGGGTGCATCACACGCTAGTCCACATCTTTCCTTGCACATATGGACTTCATGGTCTTAGAGGTCTTTCCCAACCTTAATGAATCTCTGATTCTACGACATCCCCATCTTGCAAACAAAATTCAGCTGGATTTATATGCTAAGAAGATACTGACTGTGATCACAGAAGGAAAACAAAAGGTAAACCAACCCCTTTTAGTATTGTGCCACGCATTTCTACACTGCCTAAAGACACAAAAACACAAGAAAAAAAGACAGCTGTCAATCATAACTAGTCAAAGTCTTTCTAATCAGAAATACCCATTTGTTGGCATAGGTATTTGACAAGAACGTTTCCATTTTGACAAGACTTTCTCCAAGGTCCATTTCTCAGATACTGTATAAACTCCAATGCCTTTGGTGGCCAGAACAAGAGACTGAAACACCTGCTAGCAGTATAATAAAGGGTACACATACACGCACACCACACACACCCCCCATAAAAAAGAAAAATGACTAGCCTCAGCAGCACTGCAACAGCACTCCCCAGAAAAGCAGAGCCAGGCACGAGGGTGGGTACCACCTAACATCAGAATTCTTGTGCCGTGCTAGTTCACGGAAAAGAGTTACTCTAGATCACCTAGATTTCCTCAAGAAGAAAAGAAGAAATTCTGGGGGGGGAAAGAAAGGAAACAAAACACAAAGCAATCCATTCAAACAGAAAAATGTTTTTTAGACATGATGCTGTGGAAAACAGTTCAAAGGGATAAGCATTTGGATGGTCCTAGAGCAAGATGAGACCGCCGTATCCCTCTTCCTGCAAACGGGAACTTCACACATTTGAGAAGCAAAACAATATGGAGGGCAAAGAGGATGCTTACAGTAGCTGCCAAGACTCTAAATAAGAGCTGCAGTATCTTTTAATACTTAATGTTTATTGTTGTGGATGGAAAAAACACAAAGAACTGTTGTTTTTATATGAGTGACAGTTTTTCAGTTTCTTATCTCAAACATAAAAAAAACAACAAATGATCTATGGCTAAAATTTGTATCTTTTAACGGAAAATGCAACAACACCTAAATAAGCACCGTGTAAGGCCTTCTGCTCTATTTGTATTTTCAGAGAACAACAAAGAACAATCCGCTCACTTTGGAAGAACATCTAAGAATTAGCATTTTCTGAAACAAGTCCCTTGATAAAGAGAATGCAAATAATGTTATTACAGACAGTGTAGGTTAAACATAACTTCAAGTCCAGTCTCTTCATACGCAATGTGCACAGAGTAAGAAACCACAAATGATTAATATGTCTACATTCAGGCTTTAGCTCACAGACAGTTACTGGTAATACTGTAATACTTCTGACCTAACTTCTTTTTCACATATGCCTGTACAGCACAGTAACAGCCACAAATGGTTAGATGCATTATCACCTTTGCACTCGGTTTCACATAGTGTGTACACTTACAGAATGCCACAGACGCACAGATTTAAATCTATGCTGGATTATCACGCACATCTCCTCCTGGTGATAATTCTTAATGACACAATCAGTCCTGGCATTATACATAAATATTGTATGCATTTTGGCCTCATTTGTATGTTAAAAATACCGTTTGGAATAAGTAAAAGAAAATAATTTCATCAGGACAGGAAAAAAAAAAAAAATTGGTTTTCTCTTTTTCTCTGGAAAAGAAAAAGTAACTGTTTCCAGTTTTGGCTGTGATATCTTTCAGAATAAAAAATTGTGTCCGCCCCAGCTGTCTGAAGGAATGTGTCCACATGCTGCAGTCCAAATTTATGTTATTGTAGTCTAAATAGTACGCTTCCTCTTTTTTTCTTCCCTTCCTTAGAAGTTTCTGACAATCCTTTGCCTTTAATCACTGGAGCCATTTTTCCCTACGCATTATCTACTGCAGTGATGTTGTCACCACAATTCTGAAACTGCAGGTTTGAACTGAGAATGTGTAATAACTTATTCTAAACGTCATAACAACAGTAATTTAGGGTACGTGCCCAATGAGGGATAATTTTTCTCAATTTTGAATGCATCTATGTGGCTTACAGCAAATCCCTGCTATAAGTGACCATGGACTCTCAGGTGCTCCAAAGCCCACCACGCTTGGCCACTTGGCAGTGACAGCTATCGTGCCTCACCCGAGCGCAGGAGAGCTGCCGGGCTTCACATCCGAGCTTGCTGATTACCAAAACACAGCCCCACAAACTGAGCAGTATTTCTTCAGACTGACAAATCCCGTTAACATATTGCAAATGCACGACCTCAGGAATGCAGTCCTGCCTTTGCACACCTTTAGAGCAGGCTCAGGGTATAGCCCCTGGGATCTGAAAAGCCCTGGCTGGCTGCAGGCACGGGCAGGGCTGATCCCCAGCCCACAGCCATCACCTGCAGAGTTGTGGGCAGGACAGGGCTCACAGCATGCCTCTTCCCCATCTGTACTAGGGGTTATCGGCAAGCCCTAGCAGCCAGCAAAACCCGAACTAGGGTCTGGCTGGACCTAAACCAGGCTAGGATTAAAACCGAGAAACCCTCTGAATGGGAAAAAATAATTCCAGAAAAGGCAAAAAGAAAAATGGCAAACTCAGACAGATTAGAAACAAAGATTGAAGGGCTGGGGGCAGCGAGAGAAAAAAAAAAAACTAAAAGGGGAGTGGGGCCATGCAGTGGAGTTATGCGGTGGAAGGCACTGGAGCAGGGCTGCCTGCCAGCCCCCCGCACACCTCGGCCGCAGCACGCGTGGACACCGGGCAGGAGGACGGGGCGAGGGCTCTCCGTGAGCATCCAGGCTCCGCTCGCCACCACGCAGACAAGAGACACCTGCCCAAACGTCCCTGGAACCGCTCCTCCCGCTTGTGGACCCGAAAAAAAAAACCCTTTCCCCCCCCAACCCTGCTTTGCAAAGAGTGCAGTAACGGGAACGGTATGACCTGCAGAAATTAAGAGGGCTGCCAACTGTAATCAGCCTCTAAAAACACCTAAATTTCCTATAGCCTCCCAGTCACTGCACCGTCCCAGGGAGGAAATACCTTTCAGGCAGAGGAAGGAACCAAGCCCAAGTTACAGAATTATTTTATAAAAAGAAGACAATTACTTCATCTGCGGCAGTTGTCTTAACACATCCTTCCTTTTCTGTTGCTTTTTTTGTAACCAAAAAGACAGTTATTCACATTAGCTTTATAAAAACTCTTCTAAAATATCAATGGTTTCCTTAAAGAGACAAGAGCTTGGCTGTGGATGGGGGAGAGGAGAAGGGTCAACCGCATGGCACACTCCAGGCCTTCCTTTGCTCGACATCAGAATAACCAACATGCATTTAGAATACAGTTCACACCTGTGATTTGTTTTCTGATCAGCTCTATCATAAAATATTCCCCATACTTCCATGACTGACCATAAAACCCTTTTATTATAAATAAAGGAAAAGAGTTACTTAGTCACAGGTTACGCTTTACTTGTTCTTAGACACAGTAAGTTACAATAATAATCACAGCTGCCAACTTCACTACGGACTAATATGAATATTTTTCTTTCTGATTAAAAGCAAAATCAGCACGGAAATAAACTGTTGAAAGTCTTGTTAACAAAAGGTTAAGGTTGCCAGCCATGTCGTAGGCCCTTTCAAATATCTCACTTAGTGATAAGAGAAAAATACATCCAGAAAATAAAGTTTATGACCAGAAAGCCATTTAACACTACCCTTCTCGAGTAATACTTGAATAATGACCATAATATTCATAACCACATACGGTCTTGCATTTAGATTGTTCTTTCGATGTCGCTGGACCTTTGTCAGAGAAATATATTTGTCATCAAGTAGATATCAGTTTGGAGAAAATTACACTTAATTTCTCCTTAGTCTTATACCTATTTGGAGTAACAAAAGAATAATTTGGGACATAACGGTAATTAAAATCTTTAGTGGCTTATATCACAGAAGAAAATAAAACAGTCTTTTACATTTCTGCTACTGAAATTTCTGAACTGCATGGGCAGTCTCTGGAATTTACTAGGAAAAAAAAAAGTCCAAATCTATATCAAATCCCTTCCCCCCAAAAAAATCCCAAATCCACGCTTCAAACAGAAGAGACAGAATGGCATGAAAAGTTAAGGATTCAAGCCCATATGAGCTAGAGGGGTAAAGCAGGTGGGCTGAAAAAAGGCAGGACGCAGATGCTCAAGAGAACATAGACGCAGGAATGAACCCCCCTGATTAGACACTGCCACCTGAGATAAACCAGAGAAGCTTCTGGAAGTGTGTCCTCTGCATAGGTGTCGCTTCTTTCCCGTGTCTTTGAACTGGGAAGACAACGGGTCCAATTTAGGCTGTCACACTGTTTATATGTTTCTTCCTTTAGTAATCAGCTCACCAGCACACGTGGCAGTGGGATTCAGTTGCTTGTAGAAGGAGGACCTGGACGATGCCATCTACCCTCCTGGCTCCTCGTTTTGTCTCTTTGTAAATTAGTAGATACTTGTCTCTGTCATATGAACATTATCAAGACTTCAATGTCTCCCTCATGAACAACTGCAGTGGGCTTCAACACTATCTGATATCTATAATTATACTTTGCATCATTAGAAAACAATGTTATAGTATAACAGTGAGGAAACACGAGGATTAGTCACCAACAAATAAAAGGTTGATCTGTGTTGCTCTGTGAGTTCAGATAACACAAACCATGCTTAACTGGTTCATTACAAAGAAGTGCATAATAAAGCTGTAAAACTAAATTAACTGCCAATACAGACTAATCATTTTATACTTTCCCACGATGATGGCATTCAAACAAGACTACTGCATTGCAAAGATTTAGTAATTAATGTTACGTATTATATTTTATATTATAAGAATGTATCTATATTTTATAGTTAAAATACAAGTCCTGAATAATATGAGCAAATGTGAAACAATGAAATCATTAACAGGCCGTGTAATGATCAAAATGAGTTATCAAGTTTAACGTTATAGTTTAAGGATCCAGCCCAAAAAGATGAATACATAGTGGAAACCGAGGAAAGGTCAATGAAAGTGCTGCTTTCCATGTTTCCAGGGATTTACGAGAAGGCAGCGAAATGGGATGATTTGTGGCTGTATTTCTCCTCATGAAGAGTTTCACTTAATGTTTTCTTTTTACTTTAAATAATCTCAAGAAATATATTAAGAGAAATTTAATGTGGTAAGACAAACGGTAGTGATGTGCTGAACAAGCTTTTATGCACTTCAGCCTTGACCTGCTGTATCCCTGACACTCAAACCAACTGAAGCAGAAAAGGTCAATGATTCTGCATTATGCTTTATTATGGTACAGAAAGTCAAGAAAAGACTAAACTAAGACTGCCAAAATTATTTTAATTCTACCTCATAATGGACTTCAATGCAGATTTTAAAGACAGAAGATTCAGTACGACTATACTTTCAGCAAAACTCCCAAACAGCAACAAAAAGACTAGTAACAAGGTTATTAGAACTGCAACTACAAATAGAATTATACAGTTTATACATAAGGAAGAATATCTTATAATATTTTGTGAATTAATGACAGGCACTCAGAAGGGGAAAAGAGTTTTGTAAAAGAGATTTAATGTAATTTATTGATTAATCACAGTGCCTTAAAACAAATCTAATGAAAAGAAGAATCTAGGAGAAATCCATACTAAAATGACAGGGAAAGAATGAAGGAAGGGCATGAATTAGAGATACAGGAAAGAACTATATTCAAATCTGAAGAAGGAAAACTAAAAAAATGCATGGAAAGATACATTGACACTCAAAGACATCAGAAACTCCGAAAAGATAAAGAAAGGAGAGAAAAGGATAGCACATGGAATCGAACATTTTAAGCTCAAGAAACACTCAGAGGTGCTTTATAGAAACAGCAAATGAAAGATTAGGCTGAACAGCAGGTCTGTTTCTTAGAACACACTTCTAAGAAGGAACGCGACTATCTGGTTATACGGATAAAACCCTAGCTCTTCTCAGAAATCTCACGCAAGAATCAATGTAAGTGGCATGAAAAATAGATTTCTTCCATTCTTTCACAAAATTTAGATGTGAACTTTAACTAGTTAAGGAGGAAAGAGATAACAATAAGCTGGTTGTATTTATGAGTTAATGAAATACACCGGGAAAACTGTCCATTATAACTTGCTCCTGAAAATCTGTGAAATGTTATATAAAGAATACATTAAAATGATAAAATAATGATCATCTAGTTTCCTTCATGCAGATGTGAAAGAGGATGTGCTTGTGGATATTCTTATCGTTGAGAATGTGATCAATTTAATGTCTGATTTTAAAACTGATTCTACTAAAAAGGACGAATTTAATCAAATATTTTATTTATAATTGAGGAAAATTTTCCAATGATGGGCTACTTCTCTAGGAAGTACATATGGGTTACTGTCCATACAGTACACACATGCTGACAAACCTCTGACTGACAACACATGATCCAGAATTCTTTACAATGTGGAAAAAAAGTAAAACTACTTTTTAATAAAAATATTAGTACTTTAACAAACAGTAATAGACAAATGGCAAAAGTTAACAGTGTAGCTGTTAAAAGTGTAGCTCAAAGTCAGGCAATATTTATTTAATACATATTTGCTAGTATGATAATAGGGAAGAAGAATGCTAAGAAGCAGCTACAAAGTGGTACTTTTCATCAGAAAATTCAAAATACTACCTTTCAAAAATTTTGTAACATCTGGCCAAGAAGTAGTCTACCACTTGGACTCACATTTGGAATTCAGCAGCATTTCCAGAAGACAGAAAGCAAGCTATGCTACAAATATTTAGCAAGGTTGATGAGTAAACCAAAACACTACATGTATTATGAATTTGCCAGACAAGAACAGAAACTGTGATAAATTAATCAAAAGTGGTAATGGAAGTGAATACAACTTACATCTACTCAACATAAATTTTCAGAACATTACTTCTGCCAAATAGATTATAGATTTGGTTTAGTATATTACCACTGTAACCTTGTTTTTATTAAGGCTTGGTACAACACAGTATCTTAATGAAGAAACTAATACAATACAGAAAGCATCACAACTTTCACTGAATTGCTTATAAACATGAATTCAGAAAATATCCTGCAATTAGTCCTAGTAGGCATTAAAAAGTTTCCATTTCTTTGTTCTTTCTTTTCCAACTTGCTCTGTCAATTTAAGGTCTAACAAGCCAGATTTTTACCACTTGCTTAACAACTGAAGAGGAAAAAAAAAAAGGTGCTATAAAATAGTAGTTCTTGATGAGAGATATTTATTGATTTCAAAAGCACTGATCTCTTGAAATAGGTTTTAAGCACCTATTAATCTTTAAATTTTTGCCATGGTGCCGGTACCTCCTTATGCATGTTACAGCTGCAGTCCTACTAGGATTTGCGATCACTCAATAATATTGTGAAAATAAATACATTAAAGACTAGAACTGGACCACTGGCTACTGCACCACTTCAAATAAATCAGCTTTTGTTCTCACTTTAAAATAGTGAATGCTTCATTTCCCAAATACAAATATTGTGGCTATGCAATATTGGCCAGCTTATTGTGGCAGCCTTAATGGAACCTAAAGTTATAAAAGTCAGGTGACTACTTCACTCTTAAGAGTTTCTAACCAACCTTTTCTGATACAGAAAACTGTAAATATTAAGAATAATTTTAAATGATTGTTTGGATTCTGCATGTTAACATTATATAGGCTGCACATAAAACTAAGTCAACAAAAACATGTAGTTTATTTCAGGATACACTTATGTCTCCTCAAAATTCTAACCAGCTAATATTAAAGATTCTAAAAAATTCTGGAAAAGTATGAAAGAAAACATATTTGCCATCTAATTGGAAACAATGTAATTTGGAGGACATTTCCCTGTAATTACAATTTAGACATCTCTTAGATCAAGGAAATACGCACACTAAGAATCTTCCACTCTCCAAGCTTATAAAGAGTTTCTTCAATACTTTATACAGTACTTAACTCAGCCTGATGTCATTTTCCAGCAATGCCAGGAGCCCTGGCATGCACAACATAGAGAAGTTGGGGTAAATATCTTGCTCGCTTATTGTAATTTAACCTCACTATGCAAGATGCACCTACAAAGAAGAGCCTCAGAATTAGCTGTCTTTATCTCAAAGGAAATTTAAAAATTACATTGCAACTTCCCAAAGCTGTACTGCTGAGATACAGCTGTTGTTCATTCTGTGGGTTTATTACTTGTGCCTTCTTTAAAAGAGCTGTTAACACAGCAAGAATTTCATTATTTTCTGTGGACTGGAAGAAAAAAATCATCAAATAAATGTTGGTAAAAAAAAAAGTATGGGCTGATCACAACTGACAAAGTGCAGAGCTCTGAAAGTAAGACATCTGGTTCCTGAGACTGACCCACTCATTCAGATTAAAAATAAAGAGAAGATTATGAAAAATCTGGTCCCTGATTCAATACTCAACTATGTCTAGCTTTACATATTCAAGTTATCCTACCAAAGTCAATGGAATTACTCACTTTAAAAATTATCTGTATGCTCGGAGACGATGCCAAAGGAGAGACTGAAAGGGAGAGAAAGTAAGGCAAAGCATTTCAGGGGGTCAGGCTGTACCTTGCATTCAGGAGAAGCTCCACCAGCCCCCTGCTCCAGAAAAGCAGCGGATTTAAGCAATTTGTTGCTGCCTGGCTTCCCTATTTTCAGATAAGCAAAGAACCCCATCAGTGCGATGATCACTTCCAGTGTCACCTAAAAAACGGTCCAAGTGGCTCTGCTGAAGGATAAACAGCAGCAGAGGTTTGAAAAGGCACAGCTGGCGAGGGGAGCTGTTAAGCAACTCCCAGAATACCTTCCCTTGGGCGGACCAACGAGCTGCAGACACTAATTTTCTGTATTTTTCAGGATACATCAAAACCAAGATTCACTAACAATAGATACTTCTTGCACAGCTTTTTCTCCTTAGGGACAGTAAAACATATGTGTGAACAACTTGAAGAAGAATTAAGGTATTACTAATGGCTAAGGGATGATTAAAATCACTGAAGAAACATGTTAAAAGCAGCTTACCAGGAAAATAAAAGTTAGAAAGGAAATCAGCTGGAATGTCACTCTAAAATTATTCAAGTTTGCAGAATAAATCGTTGTTATTCTTGTTTCTAATGTGGTAACATTTTGATAAGTTGAAAAAAATTTTGTACAACACAAATAAGACAGTTTAGAAATACTTAAATAACCCAAATTATTTGATTGAAATAATAAATATTCCTTGATATTCCAGATAACAACTTGCTTCGTTTCAATTTGTTAAAGTAACTGAAAATTAAGTTCAAATGTAGCCGCTGTTGAAAATTAACTAAAATATCAAGCCACATTCTCTAGTGGAAAATGCAGCTCAAGGAAGTTGAACTGAATGTCAGGAAACCATCATCAAATATTTTGTTGAACTATAATAAAATTAGGTGGACATATTCAAAGAAGGAACTATCTTGAATTAGGTTAGGCTGAAACTAATTTTCAGCTTTGCATCTACATTTTCCAGCAAAGCTGGAAATAAAAAAAGTGAAGAAACATACATTATTTCAGTGGAAATAATTAAACAGCTCAAGAGCGTGGAGGTAGGAAAATCAACAACAAAAGGAAAAAAGTCTTTCTAAAGGAAAAGATGGAATTGTCTTAAACTATTTTCAACCACTGAAATGAAATTAGCTGGAAACAACAGCACTGACTCAAACTGATGTCAAGCAGGGCCATCGCTTTCAATTCCCTTAATCTACAAAGAGAAACTTCAGTAAGTCAAATGTTGCTATTCTACTGATTTTGATCATTCTATTATAATTTGCAACTAACAGCTAACATAGGCATAGAGAAGCTCTCTCCTCTTTGCTTATGATGCTTGTTCAGCTGTTGTCCACTATTTTCTATTACTACAAAGTAAAATTTTGATACGTATTGAGGCAACATAAATCAATTAACTTCATTAACATATCCCAGCTCTTGAAAGTTCCCTTTTTTAAACTGTTTGTTTTACAGAAGTATTAAAAAGGATTGACAAAAAGATCTTTGTTGGAAACCAAAATTGCTTGCTCTGATACTTAAAAGCTTGGGAGTCCCTCAGTACCCAGCTTTTGGGTAGCCTAAGTAGCGGTCCAAAATTAACAGGGGAAAATAGGAATTTTCTTCAGTTTAGCACCTGTGTTCCCTTTCTTCCCCATATACGCATGCACACCTTCCACCTGTTTCTAAACTTCTTGTAATAAAATACATTATGTATAATTTTTTCTTTTCTCTGTTCATCTTCAAAAAAAACAGTCAACTTTTCTTTAGGTTTATCATTAATGAATTTAAGAAAAAAAAAATCACCATAAAGGACTGAAATGAAAGCACCAAATGTAAATCAGCAGCAACTATGCTGTCCCAGCCTGCTTGTTGGTAGCTATTAAAATGACACAACTGGTTGCCTTCAGTCAAGATAAACGAAGGGACAGATTCAGAGAAAGGAGGTCAAAAGAAAAGCCGTAAGGACACTGCTGCTTTGGAACGTAGCGTAAGTGAGGATTTAGCTTTTTCTGTTTACAGATTAGTATTAAATGTGATGAACAACTTTAAAATGACAGAATTTGCCACTCATCTGCAGTATGTGCCATCTCATTTACTAATAAATGGGCTAAGAGATGGAGTCAATAAACTTGCAAGCACTGTCTACCAGAATCAAATATCATCCAACCCCCTTCAAGGTACGTCTTCATGACTGACCTCTCTGTCTGCAAGTGATGATGCCAAGTTTACCCAGGCCGTTTTTCCTAATAGTTGCAAAGGATTCAGTTTAATAAAAAGGGAGGAGGAGATTTTTAAGGAAAGAGACTTGAAAGGTGATGTTTGGGACTCACACCTTGCTCTGTTGTCAGTCTGAATCCCATGGCCTACTGTTTCATGAAGTACAGGCATTTTCACTGGAAGAATGCAAAATACAATTGTGAAAGGCAGAAATAATCCCTCAGTTACACGAGAAGGTGTTGGAACGTATTCAGAGTCACAGAACACCCAAGACTCCACAGCGTGACATTTCAAATTTTGTACAAATGACTAAACCGACAACTTTTAGAAATACGGCTGTTAATCATACAGACTTAATATATACCCACAGCTCGCAAACTGCATTCGGACACACAGCACTATTTCTTCACTCGCTTCCCTGTGGCACACAACGCCTGGCGCCTGCCTTTCCCTACGCCGGCAGCAGCGCGAGGCCAAGGGGCAGGCAGCGATCGGGGCAGGGAAGCGACGAAGGTTGAACACAGCACTGTAAAAATGTCTATTCTTAGCCTCCAGCCGTGCCCTATTATAGCTCATTGCGAAGTCCCACGAGCTGCTCTGCATCACAACCGAGGTGACAGTGCAAGGGGACCAGCGGCGAAGGGGAAAGCGCCAGGTGAGCCATCGCGGCACCGCCAAGACGAACGACCCCAAACCCTAACGCCCGCACAGCCCTGGCCTGCCTGGTTGTAAGCAGAGAGACAAAACCTGCGGTGTCAGAGGGGTCAAGCCACTTCCACCAGACAGAAGCACATGCAAACATCACACGTACTACCATTTTCCAAGGCAAAACCTTGGATCATTACACACACTATCCAGCTCCAACTGAAAGTCAAGAAGGACCTTTCCATGATCAGTTGCACTTTAAGATATCCATGGAAGACCAGATCACGGAGACCCGAACGTACCAAAGACCCTCCAAAGCAGAACTGGGTTCCCGCCCTCACACTGGAACAAGGAGGCTCAGAAGTTTCACAAGATGCACTTCACATTTTAATTTTTTAAGAGAACCTATTAAAAGCTTCTCTTTCCTTGAATGTATTAATGAAAACTAATTTACATTTTTCTCTGTTGAAGCCTTGTTTATAATTGTAGCTTTAATGGCACCAAACATCTGGGAGATAAGTAGATTCAGGGGAAAAAAAAAAGAAATTGTCACTAGAGCTTTCCCTCTTCAAACCACACCCCAAAACTCCCAGTGACATGGTGCTGGAAGCGAGGACCACGTCTGCACATGCTGCTCCTTAGTGCTGCAGGATTCTGGGACTCAAAAGTCATCTGGTTAACACTGAAATGTTACTGCTTGCATAACTTTTCTATCTTTTCTAACAAAGATTTTTTTTTTCAAGAATTATTCTGTCTAGATAAGGAAAACAATGTTTCAAGTCACCCACATATGGTTTTCAGACTCAAAGGATAAATTCTTCTGACATGTAATCCCCTATCCCAAAAGCAAGTATAAGTCAACACAAGGTAAAATAAGCATTTGTGAAGGAAACTGCATTTCAAACAACTCCTCAGAGCTTATCTAAACTCCAAAAGTTTCTTGAGCTTTATGTAATCTTACTAATATCATCAGTCTACTTGGCTTCTGTCACCTATGAATTTAAGGCAAGTCTTCCTTTCTAACTTTTTTTCAGGATTCTGGTTTTGTTGGTTTTGGGGTTTTTTTTACAGATTTCATATCTTAATTTGACAGAATAAGAAACCTAGTTACATGATGTTTATATGGTCAATGAGTATCTGTGATTGAAGAGGTAACTAGAGGTCTAGTCCAATCCCTCCCCCCCTGCTCAACCACGGTCAGCTAAAGCAGGACCATGTCCAGTAAGGTTTTGAGTATCTTCAAGGATGGAGGCTCCGCAACTTCTCTGGGCAGCCTGTGCCATTGGCTCAGTCGCCCTCACAATAATAAGCTGCTTCTTGTTGTTCAGACAGGAACTCCTGTGGTTTAGCTCGTGCCCATTGCCTCTTGTCCTGTCACAGGGCACCACCTGGCTCCCTCCTCTTCATTCTGTCCCTTCAGGTATTTGTATACATTGACGAGATGCCCCAGAGCCTGCTCTTCGCCAGGCTAGACAGCCCCAGCTCTCTCAGCCTCTCCTCACAGAGGAGATGCTCCAGTCCACGAATCATCTTTGTGGCCCTGTGCTGGACCTGCTCCAGTATGTCTACATCCCTCTTGTACTGGGGAGTCCAGAACTGAACCTAGCGCTGCTGATGTGGCCTCACCAGCAGCGGGGATGAACCACCTCCCTCAGCCTGATGGCAACATGCCTCCTAACGCAGCTCAGGAGGCTATGTCCTCATATTCTTTTCAGTTCAGACTGAAATTGAAGGTCTCTTGGCTCCTTGAAGCAACCCAAGGGCACAAAAATTCCTCAGACAAGGCAAATAAAAACAGTAACACATTGTCTCTATGATGAACCATGCAGGTCTTAGTGCTTGACCTACCAAAATATCTTTTGGCTAATCACTCCCTCCTGGACTTGAATTAGGCATGGTCCAATTACACCCTGTGGAAAATTATATGCCAGTGTGATCATTTCTAATGCTACAGGCCAATTGGAACTGTCTCCTGTGTATAAACTGTATGCAAATGGAGGAAGGGAGGGGTAATGAGAAAACGCAACTCTCTAGCCTGGTGGCTAGACTAGTCACTTGGGAAATGAGACATCTGGTTCCAGTCCCTGCTCCCCTGAATGTTTAATTTTGTATACAGAGCAGCACAATAGACCTTATTTCTGAGTTATTTCTAGCCTGGTTAACCGAGCACTTTCTTCAGAGAGGGGAGTTGTGTGCTCAAGTGCACTTAGACAAAAAAGCAAGTTGAATCTGAGTCTACTATGTCCAGCATAACCTCCCTGACCACTGCGCCAACAGTTCAGCGCCTCATCAAAAGCAGTATCCAGCCGCTTTGTTACTTCCCTGCTTCACCACTTATATAATATATATTATTTATATAATTATTAGAAAACAAAACCACCCAACCTTAATTGTTCTGCGTCAGATGAATGTCATGTTTGACATCGTTTTCTCAGCAGTAATTTTGAAATTTGACTTCCTCTGAACTGGGTGGGTTTGGTTTACTAATAAAAAGAGTGTCGTTATATAGTTTTGGTATTTACTTTTCATTATGTTGAATCATCGGTGGACTTCATAGAAAGGATGAACAGAAGGGACCTGTCCTTCCTGAACACTGCCCTGCCTCCCATTAGCCCACACGTCCGATACATACCTTTCCCTGCAGCACCTCCCCATCCTGCCCGACACCTTGGATTAAGGCTGAGTGGTCCTGTTGTTGTTGCAAGGTTAGACCTGCACCCAGACACCAAAGCCTATTTGCTAGCTGTTTACACAGGTCATGTCGATGACCAGGACAGCCTTCTTCCGTGCCACCTGCAATTTCCTAGAACGTAAATGTAAAGGAAAAAGAATGCATAGAGAAAAGAATAGAAGTGTACGTTGTTGCATCAGATCAGAATTTTATGATAAATGCTTCAGTCTAGTATTACACGAAGTATGAGGTACAAAAATAATACAGCAGGGCACTTGATGTGATTAAAAAATAAAGGCATTATGAACAGACCAGATATGTCAACAGAAACAGTTTTGGAAACAAATTGTATATCGTATACAGACAGTATTATCCTTCAGAATTATATGATTACATATTTTATGTAGAACAAATACTTTGCAGTTAAGTCTGATTCTTTCAGCTTCAAAATCCAGTGCAACAAAACCCCACTTTCCTTCAGCCGAGAAGAGCGAAGTGTTCAGGGGAAGTCTCATCCCAAGAAACATTCAATCACCGCTTAAAATTTTAAAAGTGGCCTCAGGGATTCCAGCAGCCAAATCCCATTAAAGCCCACAGGCATTTGCCACGGAACTGGGAGGCACCCCCCGTGTGACTGCAGGGAGGCGGCGGTGGGCAGGGGGACGCTGGCGGTGCAGCCACCCACAGTTCTCCCAACGCTCTGCGGATGGTCGCACCCACGCGCGGCACCCTCCTGGAAACTGTTTCACATCATCAGCTGAGGAGAAATGGAAAAGGCGCCTTTTTAAGAACAATAAAAAGTTTAAAAAACCTAGGTGAACCGTCTAGCCTGATGACAGTGGCAATATACAAAGCATTTAAAAGGCTGCTTCAGCCACCGAGGAAATTTCTTCCTCCGGTACCTGTACGCGATTCAGATGCAGTCGACAAGACAGCCTTCCCCGACATCAGTGATAATCAGGAGGGCAAAAGTGTGCCCCAGTCCCCTCCCAGCAGACACACACACCTCTCTGCTGAGCTGCTACCACAGGAGCAATTTTTAAGTCAGTCACAGGAAAACCTCTGCAGTATATATCAGGGAATTTTATAGATTAACATAATTTTTTTGTTATTTTTGTTATCTCCCTGCCTCATTCCCGGTTTAGATTATGCACTTTTCTTTGAGACCTTATATCCCCTGCTTCTGCTCTCTGCACAGAAAATCACAGAAATCATATTTCTATCATATTTCTAATCATACAAATCATATTTCTATGATTCTATTGACTTGTCTTTTTGGAGGTGGCAGTCAGTGCAATTCTCACGGAAGCTGATACTTCCAGTCTGGATTGTTGCTAGATAGAGCACTCTATGGGAATACAATAAGTGGAGCCAGAGGTAGATCCCCAGAGGTGTTGAAAAGCCATGGAGATGTGGTGCTTAGGGACATGGTGTAGTGGTGGACTTGGCCGTGTTAGGCTAACAGTTGGACTCGATGATTTGAAGGGTTTTTTCCAACCAAAACAAATCCAGGGACATTTTCCAAGCATAATCAAAACATTAACTGAAAGCGACAAACAGAACTCCATGGAGCCTTCTGCCACCGGCTGCAACACTGAATTCAACAGTAAGCAACTAAGTAAAAACCACATTTATAAATTAAAATCACTTCTGGACATGGATGACTTTGGACATTTTTACAGAAATATTGTTTTATAGCTTCACATAGATTAACTGGCTGTTTTAACTTTTCATTAGGTACTGATATTCTACAAGAATTAATAGTTAGGGAAAAAGGCTGAAAAGTTAGAAGAAAGCAGGTAGTAAGCATCTTACTAGGAAATTCTCCAAAAATCTCTTTTGTATGTTAAAATATTACCAATAAATGGGTATACTTTCTAACAAACAAACAAACCAACCCACAAAACCCCACAAAACAAAACCAATACAAACAATCTGTATCTCTTCATACAGTTAAATGAAAGTCTGGTAAATTCCTCATCATCTCACTTCATCTTAACACTATCTACAGACACCATAAAACTTTTATAGGTAGTTGTCCAAACACTGACAACATATTTACTGTGTCAGTAGGCTATGTAGCAATAACAGATTTTTAAATACATACTGTTTGGACTGAAAAAGACCATTGGTTAATATTTAAAAAAAAATTATTATGTTATTACATTTCCTAGTTTTTGTTTTGGGCCTTTTCCAGGAAAAAAAAAAATCAACTAAATGGAATACTTATATATTCAGTATTTATGGAACACTTAAAGGCAATATGACAAACCCAGACTATTTCTTAACAATAAAGTATTTAAATTAACAGTGACTTAGATATGAAAGAAACCACAGCAATGTCAAAAACCCTTGCTCTCCCTGCCTGTATGTCTTAACAGATTTCAACAGCTCCTCAGTGACATAAACCTTTTCTTGCTCCCCAGGTAGGGCTGACCTCTGTCTCCCTGCTCTTTTGTTTTCTAGGACTACCAGGCCTTTCTTACCCGAGGGTCCTCACAATAATTTAGCATACAAGGAGAAGTTGAAAAGCAACAGTAGTAAGAGCCCTGGAGGAAATTAGTTTGAAACAAAAACTGAATGGTATGCAATAGTCCTAAAGAACAGCCAGCATAAATTTAAACCGCATAAAACCATCATTAAGTATAAAAATGGAACCCGATATAAGTACATCTCAATTCCACCCATACTAGGATAGCTGAACCTTGTCTCCATCAGAGCTGTGGCTGGAAAACTGTTACAGATCGGTCAGATCAACAAAAATGAACAAGATAATGGAAGAATTTACTCTGGGTAGGGAAAAAAAAAAGTCAGTGATAAATCTGTGCAAACATACTCACATTCAGAAACGCTGACAGCAAACTTGTCCTTGCGCAACGGTTTTTAAGGAGAATAAAAGCAAGATGCTTTACGCTGTAATGAAAAATTTCAAGCTCCTAGTGCAAGGTCCACTTTGAGATTCCCACACCTATATTTAGGTGTCTATAGCTCTGTTAAACAAGATAGACATCTAAGGGTCATTTCTGTTGGCTAAGCGTAGGTACCTGGTGTTACCGAAGATACCGTAAGGCAAGCGAGACATCTCCCCGGCGTTTCAGAGATGGCCCAGACCACTGGCAGCCCCACATCCCCCTAGGAGTCCATGGACATACAGACAGACTCAAGACAGACAGACTCGATACCAGAAAGCCAATTTGTCTACATTACTCTCTCAAAATCTTCTACTCTTCTGTTTTCCAGATTCAGAACTTTTTGTAAGCATTATCTGATAAGGGCATAAAATCTTCCTCCAAGGTTAGTATTTTTTTTACTCTTCACTAGTATTTTGCCAAACAGCAATAAAGTATCAAGTTCTGCTTTCAGTTTGGTTTTCTACTCCCAGAGAAACTCCGAAGAGAGGTCAGGTAGTACCAACTTCTATCCGAATTACAGCTTGCAGAGCTGCAGACATATTACACAAATCATTACAGCTCACCTTCCCCAGAAATGGCAAAATAATAGTATTTTCTAATGAAACTTCAAATCAGCAGCAATTGCTCTCACATAACTTGTAATTTTCCAAATAAGTCATTGTTGTGTCCAACTCGGAACACTAAAAAGTAGCTTCTTTCTCAGTTATGCACCATTGCTTACTTGTGTTGGTTGGCTGGTTTTTTGGCAGGTTGGTTTACCTGATTATCACCTGCTATTCAGCCCTAGGCATTCTGCATGACTTGTTTCACGCAAAAAAATCTTCAACATAATATTAATGATGACTACTAAATTGATATATCAGATGAAAAAATGTGTTACCATAGCCAAATAGCCAATTTTTCATTACATAATAGCCTTTATATAAACTAGAAAAATATTTCTTTCAAAAACACTTCATACTATAGTACTATAACTTTGCTACAGTAATCAACCAATATAATACTTCTGACACACTTTCAGACAAAGCAGATCCACTGGGTTAGAAACATTTAAATCACATTTCAGTAATTTCTAAGTTTGCCTGTGAGATTTGTTTATTCTTATTGATCAGTATTCTTTGCAAGTTTTTGTTGCATTGAAACGTAATGGGAGGCTTATTCTGGAAAAAGAAAACATAGGCTCAGCATTTAACCGTGAAGTAGGGTACACAGTTGAGAAAAATATTTTACAGAATTGCAAGTTTATTCCCCCATCTGACTGCTACAGGAAAAGAACTGGAAAAATATGAAAAATAAGAGAAGGAAAAACGTAAGTAAAGAGTTAATAAGAGCAGCATTTTCACAGTGATGTGCTAGAGGGCCTGAGTAGTGCCTCCTCCTGCTCCACTTCCCCACTTACCTATTAACGAAAGTAATATCTAGAGTTTTTCCAAATACCAACACTTTGTTTCCATGGACATTAGCCCTAACCAAGCCTGAACACTGGAGGAAAATGTTTGAAAACCAACTGCACAGCACACAGGACCTTGAATCCAACAGCATCACACCACAGATGCACAAAACACGAAGTTGTAACTGCGAAACGCATCTAACTGGGAAGAACACGAAAAGCTACGTGTGGATGTAGGCAGCATCGCAGCACAATCACCTGAGCACAGCAGAGCTGGAATTTCTCTTGTGGTCCTACATATATTGGAAATACAAGCATGAATTCTTAATACCACTGCGCAAGCCACGTATATGCCATTTTCTGTAAGCAAGGGAGCTTCTACAGATCAAAGGGCTGCATTATGGACAATATTTTTTTAATTTATCAGATAAGTAACTAGAAATCCTATAAAAGTTTTAGCTGTCTGATGGCATGTGCCCTCATCGGGGGAACTTTGCTGTAGGGTGTCCTGCAGAAGAAGGGAGTCAGCTGAATGTGAGAGCAGCATCCCTCTCCTCCCAGGACCAGGGCTGACAGCCCCTAATGAATGGGAACTGCTTCAGGTTGAGCAACTAAAGGAGACAACGTTTACAAAACAAATAGATTACCCTGTGTTCCATCAAACAGCTTTTAGTGAAAAAGGGCAGAAAGAGGAAGACCTTAACTCCAAATACTTACATCCAGGTATTTCAGATGAATTCTGTAAGCTCCATCCTTCTGTGAAATGAAATTATACTTGGCAGTTCTTTTTTTTTTTTTTAAAGGAACAGATGTTCGCAGCAGGAGTTATACCTGTATCATGTCGGAAGTATGTATCTTAATGAAAATATTATATAAAAACAGACTGGACTGTGATGTTCCACGGCCTTTGTACCTGGAGTGCAGACAAAAACTGCTCCATTATCTAAACAGAAATACTTCTTCCCTGCCCTCACCCCTCAGTTTATCAGTCCTGCAAATTATCCTGGGACTGGAAGTTCAGACTCAGTTTTTCCCTCGCGGCTAATCTGTCACCACCACCACCTTCATTACATGCCAAATCATTCACTCAGCTGCACCTCCTCAGCTCGACCAAAGCTGAAGCATAAATTCACCGATTTTCAAAAGCGCACATTTGTAAAACACAGAAGATCAGTCAAAGCTTCGTGTGCGATTGTACCGGGTCTTTCAATTTATTTCATTTTGTGGCTGTTTGTCTGCTATTGCAGGACAGGAATATATTTTAAAAGGTTATTCAATATTGTTTCCAACAGCATTGAATTCTTAAATACAATATTGAATATTTGTCCATCCCTTAAGTATAGAAACAAGAAGATAAGAATGACTTCATCTATTTCCTTTCTTAGATGGTAGGTTTGATGGTGCCCCAACAGCAAATTTAATGTAACCACTTCCAAGCAAATATGCTTAAAAATATTAACGTCTTTCAGTTTGCAGGGAGAAAGTAAATCATACTGTCATGAGATCCCTTAATTTATTTGTATAGCAGAATTGTAAATGCAGCAGAAAACAGCTTACTGTAATGTAAATAAAGCCTTGCATGCAGCGCTAACAGGACAAGTTTATTTAATAAAACGTATTACACTAACTCATCATTGCTACCTTTCAGTTTATACTTCTATGGTAACAAACTGTTATAATAAACAGAACCCTTGTGTTAAAATCCAATACAAAGCAGCAACGTTGATCTTTTTCAAATCTTACATATTGTTTAGCTCTTTACCCTTCATTTTCTAGTTTTAGTTACTAAAATTATAATTAGTTCAGTTATTGAAAATAATACTTTAGTTTACCTATAGTAATAGTCTAATTTAATTATTTTTAAGAAAATCAGTAATTCAAAGTTTCAATTTAATTCTTACTCTTGGATATGGATTAGCTGTAAATTTAGTTAAATTCGACCGCCTCTACAGGTTGTGAAACCTATAGAAAAATAACAGAAAAATAGCTATATTTATAACCAAAACCTGGAAAACAATAATGCTCAATGTATGTTCAGGTATTCTAAAGTTAAGCTTGATATTGGTGTATTCTATAAGTTAGAAATGGAAAAATGATCCCTGAAAACCTTATAGAATCATAGAAAGTTTTGGGTTGGAAGGGACCCCTAGAGGTCATCTAGTCCAACCCCCCTGCAGCGAGCAGGGACACCACTAACTAGATCAGGTTGCTCAGAGCCCTGTCCAACCCGGCCTTGAATGTTTCCAGGGATGGGGCCTCCACTACCCCTCTGGGCAACACGTTCCAGTGTTTCACAACCCTCATTGTAAAGAATTTCTTCCTTATATCTAGCCTAAACCTACCCTGTTTTAGTTTAAAACCATTACCCCTCGTCCTGTCACTGCTGTCTCTACTAAAAAGATTGTCCCCTGCTGTTAGATTTCCAGACACATACAACACTCAATAGCAGGTAAAATAAGTCCTTTAAATAAAGACCGTGTAGACTACTCAGCACTAGAAGCACCACGGTACCTATGCGTTTGAACTCTACAAATTGTGGATATTTATCATTTTGTGCTTGAGGTCATCATTTGTAACACTGGAACAACGGAAGGAGCCACTGAAGAAACCCACCAGCCTCCAGAAGCTAGACTTGTGATACTTTGAAAAAAAAAGCAGAAAATAAAACTCGCTAAATTCTCAGGTAAGAACTGTGAGAGAGCTGATAATGTCAGCTGATGTTAGACTAGCTCCAAGAATTCAGGATATTCGAGCAGCTGGTACAAGAATGAGTGCATAGCCCCAGTTATAGCCAGCGACCCTCCTGGCACCCTGAACCCCTGACTTTTGGAGTCTGGGACTCCAAAATTAGCAGGTGTCTGTGCTTAGGTCCTCTATGCACCAAACTGAAAGAAAAAAAATTATTTATTCCCTCAAAACAAGAAGTATATTATCACAAGTCTTTGTAAATACCCTCCAGGCGCAGATTAAATTGATGAGACAGGGAAGGAAGAAAAAGGCAAAAGAAAAAGCAGGAAAGCGAAAAACAGAGAGAGAAAAAAAGATAGAGAGAAACAAAAAGCACATGGCCAAAGGGATTACAATGTGAGGGGGAGAAAAGCTGTCCAGGTGTTTTCCATTCAAGTACATGAGACTCCTCTTGGGATTTATTATTCAGACACATCAGACTCCAGCTCTTAAACAGAAGAGCTGCAGAGCTTGCTCTGGGCTGGCTCTGCTGCCTGGGAAAGGGACAGCCATGCCCCTCAGCCTCTGCTCCGGCACCGAGGGAGAGCACCCGGCATACAGTGACCTGAAGACACAGAACAGTGAGGGGGGGAGGGGGGTACAGTACAAAAAGGATTCAGAACCGTAGTGGGTTTTTTTCTTGCTCCTCCTCCTGGGAGCACCTGCAGGTCAGAGGACTTTCTCCTGCACACCTCGGAGCAGAGCCCACCCATGGGCCAGGCTTGGACCCACTGGATTAATCCAGGGTGGGCACGAAAAGTGGAGAAGCGAACAGCAATGTCAGCCATCACACCAAGAAAGGGGACAGATGGGTGGGCAGGGGAAGGCTGGGCCCATGGGGAGCGGGTGCAGTGGGGCACCCCAGGGTGTCAAGCAGCTGCCTGGCGCCAGGAGCAGGAGAGGACCCACTAACCACCTGCCATGCCCAACCTGCTTAGTAAACACATCTCGGGTGAGATCACTGATGAGCACGGCTCTGCTCCACTCCACTCCTGCAGGTACTCTGCCCAGCCACCCCCTCAACGCAACATATTTACGGACAGACTCAGCCAAAAGGGAGCTTTCTCCAAGGAACCAGAGAGCAAACACTGCAGTTCAACAGACCCTGGTGTGAATGAAAACGCCCAAGCCCTTTAACTTTAGGTATTATTATTTCCTGATTTCCAACATGGCACCAGGCAGGGGCTCGTGTGTTGGTGTTCCCCTCCCTCCCACCTTTCCCATTGGACTCGACAGAGCTTTTCCAAGGCCCTTGCCCTCCCCAGGTTGGTCTCATCCTACTCTGGATATGCCTGAAGATACTTCCAAGTGATCACTGCATCAGGGAAGGCAGCTTGCTGTGGCAGGGAGAATCATAGAATCATTAAGGTTGGAAAAGACCCCAAAGATCAAGTCCAACCGTCAACCCAACACCACCATGCCTGCTAATCCATGTCCTGAATTGCAATATCTACACGTTTTTTGAATGCCTCCAGGGATGGTGACTCCTCCACTTCCCTGGGCAGCCTATTCCACAGCTTGAGGCCATTAAAGAGAAAGCAGACTGCCCGAAAAGTGGGGAGTAAGTCCAGCCCTCTTGGTTACAGGAGAGACAGTCAACTAACCAAAGCCACGGGAACACCTGGCTAGTAAAGATCACAGCTGCAGCAGAGGTGGGCAGACAGAGAGGAGGACCACCTGCCTGCTGGGTTTCTCCATACCCCAGCCTGTGCCCGCTGCCCAGGCACCCTGCAGCAGTTTGCAACCAGGGCTGAGCCTGGGGACCAGGCAGGCAACCACAAGCGAGATCGGTGCCTCAGCCCTCCTGGAGATCGCAGAAGGAAAGGAAAGCTTCCCTTCCCCAACATCTACATCTTTTCCAGATCTGCAAGGACACAGTTTCAGCTGCACACCTCCCAAGTATTATTTCACAAGTAGCCTAACGGACTCAACAATCTTCTTGATATTTCGCTTGTGTTTTTAAACTACTTCACAACTCCATTCTCAAAATACAGCGGCCTTCTTGATAGAAGATAACTCGTTTTAAGTAGAGAGAATATATGGTTCGTGCATGCCTAGCTATTGCACGTAGCCTGGTCTTTGTGCCTAATTCTTTAAAGTCAGACAGGTTTGTTTTGGAGTTTTCCATTAGTATTTTTTCCCCACAATGTATTTCTTCAGAGAAACAGCAAAATTTTAGTCAAAGATCAGACAAAAGTAGCAAAATTAGAGATCTCTTACTCTTAAACAGGAAACTTCTACACTTCTCCTAATTTTATATTGAATATTTACAAGAAGTGCTGACCAGCAACTCAAAGATGGTTGTAACACTCATACTGTTTCTCTCTATTGTATGCTACACACAGGACAGATAGGTCTGTGTTTTCTTGGGGAAACAGCCCAGGACACAAATGGTCCCTACATTTCTCAGCGCAGCTCTCTCCCTCCCTTTGACGGCATTTACACCAGCCACTGGGATCATTGCACCAGAAGAGCAGAGGCAAGGGAAAAGTTTACCTCAAACATGAATGTGGGCCTTGGACTTTTAGAAAATTGGCCAGGCTCTATTGAGCTTAATAATAAAAAGAATTATGTAAGTCTAAACTCTTCTCTGAAACTTTGAACCAGAAAAGTTCACCAGCTGCTGCAGAGAGATCGATGTACAGCAGGTGCTGTGGTACGACTTCAGCTTGAACTGCCCAGGTCAGTCGACACTTGTGCCTGCCTCTACTCCAGAAATGTCTGGTAAAGGAACCACCAGTTGCTTATCCCACCTCCTTCGGTGTGGGTCAATAAAACTCATATTGGGGCAGAGGCAGGAATCGTTGCAGCAAACCTTTACTTGAAGCTTCTCAAGAACCAGAGAAGTTCAGCTAAGACCAGAGGGCTTTCACAGAGCAGAAAAAGTTACCAGTATTACAGGGTAACAGAAGGGGCTAACAGCTGTGGTCTCACATGTTGGCCCAGCTCTACCACAGCCCTCAAAACCCAGCTCAACAGCACTCGTTAGGAATAATCTGTGGAGTGTCAATAAACTGATTTTAAAAGTTAATACTTCCCAGAGTATTTTACAGTATCTCAATACACTCCTGTTTTTCTGTATCCTTAACAATGAACATTCAACTGGTATTGTGCATCGTTGCTACACAGGCATGCAAAACCAGAAAAAAAATTCATAAGGGTCTAGTATTCCCCTTGCCAGGGAAAAAAATGCTCCTGGTTGCAGACATTGCAAATCTTTGCACAAAAAAAAAATCAAACTTTCAAGAGGCACAGGGACTAGAGGAGAATTATACATACAGACAAACACCCTGCCATACTGTAAATATGATCCTGAACTTGCAGCTTGTCAATGGCAAAGTACATTCCCTTATTCCCTAGTACATACAGTCACCATGTGTGAACAGAAAGATACTTTCCTTATTTTTCCCTAGGAGGCAAGGCAAGGAGCCCTGGATACCTCCCTCTCTTGGAAACAAGTTAACCTACTTTAATCATACCCATACAGTAATCAAATGCATTTGGATTCTTCAGTTTTTTAGAGAAAGGACCAAAGTATTACAGCTTTGTTGTATTTCTAAAAGTTTCAGCAAGAAGGAAGCACATAAACTTACATGGGACTACAGTTTCAATGCAGGAGGAAAACTGATCTGCAACAGGAGCTCTGGAAACATCTTTCATAAAAGAAATCTACTAAAAAGACACTTTTCAAAAACAACAAAATGAATTTGTCTTGGATTCTTTTTTCTTTGCATCTTTACCTGCCAGCAGTTTTCATCCATTTATCACAAAACTATTTTTGGGATAGGACCCAGTATCTGGACATGGACCTAAACTATCCGGTAGTTGCCAAGGTCCCCAGAACATTTTACAGATGCTGTGGTAAATCATTTTTTGACATGCAGTTTAAAACCAAGATACACTAACCTAAAAACAGTCCCAGAAAAACAATAAAGGAGTTGGACATTCACTTTGACAAAAAAATACTTGCTAAAACACCCTCCTGAAGGGAGATTGTTGCCCCTCCACTACCACATGAAAGTCTTAAATTTTCCATAAATGCATTTGTGCTAAAGTGAAGGTAGACAACATCCACTGCTCTCCCTTCATCTACCCAGCCAGTCATGCCATCATGGAAGGCTGTCAGACTGGTCAAGCATGATTTCTCCTTGGTGAATCCATGTTGACTGAAGGGTGGGTGTCGGAAGGATGGGGCCAAGCTCTTTTCAGTAGTGCTCAGCGACAGGACAAGGGGCAATGGGCAGAAACTGAAGCACAGGAAGTTCCGTCTGAACACGAGGAAGAACTTCTTCCCTCTGAGGGTGACGGAGCACTGGAACAGGCTGCCCAGGGAGGTGGTGGAGTCTCCTTCTCTAGAGATATTCAAGACCCGCCTGGAC
>Ga0065711_1030019_pt1 | contig 34052 bp, 13 predicted proteins | sample Hoacrofraction12_FD_59098 | JGI IMG/M metagenome (GOLD analysis project Ga0065711, IMG submission 59098) | Hoatzin crop microbial communities from Cojedes, Venezuela - Epithelial fraction 12 v2 (version 2) | ecosystem: Host-associated > Birds > Digestive system > Esophagus > Crop | place...
TAGAAGCAGAAGGTAATTCTGTGCTTTCTTGAAAAAGTAAGGTTGGTTTAATTCTCCATGTGATATTCTGTCTATAACTAATCTATAAAACACATTTCAAACTAGATTAAGACTCTTTTCTTCCCGCTCACTTCAACACATGCTTAGTTTTGAACAAGTTTCTGTTTGCTGATGTCACGATGGCTCAGTCCTGTGAAACAGTGTTTTGCTGGCTGCAGAGCCTGCTGAAGATTGGTTGCTTAAGGCCTTTTTCACTCTGCAAGTCACGTTCCTTTTTGTCAGCCTCACTGCAGATCAATTCATTCAAGTGACACAGTAACAAACCTCCAGCTCCTAATTGTAGTTCTATTAGCCGAAGGGGTGATTTTGAGAAGAGCAGGATGCGAGTGATGGACCCTATTGTGTGCAGAGCCACCATCATGAGCTTTTATGTTTGTGCGATTGTAATCTTTGTGTATTTATGTGTATCTGCTCATAGCTGTGTGTAGAAAGAGATCGGTTGCATTTTCTGTGTTTTTTTTTAAAAAAAGGGCTCCAACATGAAGCATATTTTATGGATTAACTTCATTTGCATTAGGCTTAATTTTTTTTCACTTACCTACAATTATCATTGCAATTTCCTGAAAATTGCAGTTTAGTCAAGAGGGACTTCAGGATGAATAATAAAGAGGTGAATGAATGCAGCATGTATGTTCCAGTTCCATGCCATCTGCTATATGTTTATCATGGGAGTTTCTGTTCTGAGTGAATCAGTACTGGCAACTTTGTGATTCCATACAGTCTCTGACTACAGAAGTACAGAGAGAAATCCCGCTTTTACATATACGTAAGATTTTGGGGGTTAGATAGCTTTGTTTGGTGTCAAGTAGTATACCAGTCTGAGCTCCAAAGTTGCCCTACCTGCATTATGTCTGTCTTTTAGTGTGGGCATTTTCTTTTCAATGAGCTTTTCAACTATCAGTGGCTATTTTTCTCCTTGGTAAGGTTTGACAGTTGGCTACTGCGCCCTTCAGAAAAATAAATCTGCTGATATAATAGAGGAGAAACGGGCTTTGAACTCTCTGTGTCAGGGCTTACCAGGAAACTGCTGTCCGTTCTGGTGCTTCTCAGTTTGTTCAGAGGAAAAGTCTTATAGCTGGACAAAATATGGAATTGCTTATGAATGGCGTATTCGCTGCAATAGTGGCATGCATTTTTACAGGAAATAATTGCTAGGAAGCACTTTTGTCAGCAATATTGTATCCACAGATTCTTTTATTGCTCTGCTAGGGGTTTTGCAGAAACTGAACTTGCACATCATGATTGAGGTGAAAGTCTGGTCTCCTACAAGCAGCTTCTGTCTCTAAAGGGAGAGGAAGAAGAAATTCAGCCATAATAGCATTATCCTAAGGGGTAAAGGGGAAGTCCCTCAAAACCAGGAAGCCTATAAGTATACCTAAAATCTGTAAATATTGAGCATTTCAACTCAGTGTCAAAAAGTATGTAGTTATGTTTAGGATCGTGAGCTCGTCTCTAGAGTTAGTTGTGTAGCTGCCATGTAGTTAAAGTTGATTATTTTCCTGTCACATTCATTGAGAATTGTGCTTTGTAATTTTGTTTAGTGAACTAGACTCTGCAACACAAACACAATGAAGCTGACTTCAAAAATCACAATAGTGTGGGGTTTTGCTACTGATTACTGTTATGGATTTTCAGTTTTTATGCTGTGTAGAACTCATTTCTTCTTTTGAGGGCTTTTCGCCCAAATTACTGGTGTTTTCTTAATGTAGTTAAAGGCTTTCAAAGTCACATAATGGAATTCTGTTGTAATAGAAAATTATTATATTTGTTAAAATGCCTGATCAAATTATGTCCTTGGTCTTCCAATGTGTCTGATTTTTCACTTCTACAGACTTTCACGAATTTCTAGATCCTCTTTGAGATGTCAGCACTTCTTTTGCATGTGGTACAGAAGCTGTAGGTAATACAACAAGAAGCGTGAGAGCAAATACATATTTTGAAGTGAAATGTAATATTTTATAGCTTTTAGTAGAAAAAAAGCAAATAGTCTATTTTATATAAAAAAAGATGTGAAGTGTTTCAACTTCTTAATGTTCACAGTGTCATTTGTCAAATGGGGTTTGGTTTACTTTTATTTTCATAACAAAAGTAAGATCATATGCTGTTTTCTTAATACTTTAATGTGACTTGTGAATGGTTCAGCTGTTTTTTGTTTTATTTTGTACAAATCTCTGCTGCTTCTAGCAAACACACAATTGATTCCAAATAAATGCTACCATAAAAATGACTTGTATGATCAAGTATAGTCAAAAATCTAGGTGGCCAAGAAAGCATCAAGTCAACAAAGAAAGAACTTTCAAAAATTCGAAACAAAAGCATACCAAAACAGTTATCAGATCGTTGCCTGACTACTCACCAAATTTCTTAGATCCAAATTTCTTCCTGTAAGAATTCAGTCTTAAAGGACTGTCACCATTTTCTAAAATTCAACTTACTTGAATGGCCTTTTTTTTTTTTTCTTCTCCAAATCTCATTTGTTTAAGTAGTTTGCCTTTGTGAAGCACTTAGAAGATTTGAAACCGGACAATTCTGCCAGTGAAGTAAAGGTGCAGACTAATGATTCAAACCCCAGTCAAGAACTGCTGACCCATGTTAACAGTGACTGATTCTTGTGTTGACTAAATTATTTTCTTTTGGTGTTCTCACAAATGAGCAGTAATGTAGCTTCAGGGAAAGCTGTATTAGTGTAAATATAGAGATATATAGTAGTATAAGATTCAGGGACTTTTAACTCATTTCCTAGTATGAAGAGTGTTCTTTAATCAGCAGAAATACATGCCGAGATACGCATTTATACTTTCTCTTTAGCCCACCTTCCTGATTTTTGCCTAAAGGGATCCTAATAAGTATCCTTCCATTACATACAGACTAAAAGCTGCTGTACAGAAATAAGCTTTCTCTTTTCTGTTTGTCTCCTTGATAGCTTATTTTTTTCAAATGTAAATATATTTAAAAAACCCAAACAATCTAAGTGGAAAATAACACAGAGCCACAGAAAAATTATTAATACCAGGTCTAGCCCTGTAACAGCACGAATTTACAGAAACTAAGCAGGATGTGTATCTGTCTTCTAGCCTGACTCCTGGTTGGTGTTTTCTAACTCTTGCAAAGTTCAGACCAGAAGAGACCCTGGCTCTTGCATCAGGGGCTGTTGATCTGCATCCTTAATTTACATCTTAAACCTGTATGGGTTCTGTTCTCACTTCAAAATGTATGCATTTTTTAATGGGTCTGTTTCTTGTTGGAACTACTTGGTCCTCGAGCTGCCTCCTCCTAATGCTTCCAAAACTCTTAAATAAAAGCATTTATGTAATATTTAAAAAATCATAATGTTTTTGTGCTTAAACAAAATTAATAGCTTAATAAATGGCACTGTTTTCCACAGAAATATACTATTTTTCATTAAATTTTTATTTTTTAGGGATTAACCCTCCAAGTGTTACAATATATGCAAGTTTTGAACTTTTTAAAGCATCTGTCACGCAGTGGGGCATTATAGATGTATGAAATGTGGGAGAATGTGGAAGTTTGTTTATGCCCTTATTTTCAGATGATTGCTGGACCTGTTACTTTTCATGCCCCATATCCCACTTGAACTGTAAAAGGAGTCCTCCCAAAGCATCAGCTGCCATTTCTCTTTCCTACAAACACATGTGCAAACATAAAGTGATTTTTTTTTCCCTGAATGACAGAGTAATTGCTGCATATGGTTATTTATAAAAGCATAAGAAATAAGTCCTCAGTTTATATGCTTAATTATATGGAAGTAAAATGTTGAAAAGTGTTTTTTTTTCTTTTTTTTCAACTCGTAGTTTGTAGTTGATGTGTATAGTTGGTAGGGAAATACGGTAATAGCTACAAGGAATGTGTTATGAATACATCTGAAGGTCTATAAAATTCTTGCGTACAACTCAATTTCTGTTGTGAATTTTGTTTTCATTTTTGTTCTTGGATTCTTCTCTAGTAGAGATCATGTGAAAATGCGCTGGTTTACTGTGGTATGAAAACCGCTCTGAGTACATAAATGCAGCTTTATGCTGGTCTGAAATTAAAAGGACAACTCAGCATTATGCTCAGATAGTTCACTGCACGATTAATATGAATTTTGAGACTATTAATGTCTTACTTGTCAGAATATAAACAGATATTCTTCTCCTTTGGAGCTATCAAGCATCATCTAGCCAGTGCGTAATGGAGAGTAAATGAATAACCTCTTTGTCAGCCTGTAGGATGATGCCATTGTTAAGAACTTTGCCATGTAGTACATGTTTCTTGATTCCCAAGTAAGCTGTCACAAGCTGCCTCTGAAAAATTACTCTGTGCCTGTTATGTGAATATACATTATGAGAAGACACAACTCTACCCTGGCAACACGACTTCATTGCTAGCAGTAATTTTCTGAACATTTGCAGCAATATAGAGCTATCATCATCTTCATTTTCTTTGTTATTTTTACTTGAGAAGCTTCTGATAGTAGTAGTATGTCCCTTTATATCACTGTGACTAGTGAAGAATAAACTGCTCTGTGATGATATTCTCAGAAGTATTAACATCTGGGGTGCTGCATCATATCTGACTTGTCTTGAAAATAATTTTCTTTAATTTTATCATACTTCCCTAGTAGAGATGGGGGAGGAGGAGGGAGGGAGCTATCCAGATTGAAGTTCAGCAAGACTCAGTGTGGCAAAGGGTAGGCTTTTAATTAATTTCCCAAGAGAACAATATTGCAAAAAGGAAGGAAGAGAAATGCTGCTAAAGGCCCTAGTTGTGATGCAATGGAGTGTAGTGTTGAACTTATAACCTGCAAACAAAATGCTGAAGTCTTTTTGTTAGGGATTGGCTAGTTTTTGGTAGTGGAATTTTGAGTTTCCTAGAACTAAGATCCCAAATGGACAAAGTCTGCTCTTTTGACAGAGTAGCCAGCCCGAGGCTGGAAAAAACAGATTCGTTGCATGCCCACCGCAGCTAGTGGCCAAGCAGTAGAGACTTTGCTCTTCGTGAGAAGAGGAGCCGTGATCCCTCAGTGTAGTCATGGGACTGGTGCTGGGAGCAGAGAGCAGTGCTTGGATGCCCTCATGGGGAGAGGAAGCTGGAGATAGTCTTGGACGTGCAGAGTTATGTCACGTAGACTGCTGTGCTGCCACCTTTGCTGCCTGCAGTGATGTTGCAGGGCTCGATTTTCTGTTTTTCTGTTTGTTTGTTTGAGTGTTTTTACCCTTATGGGAATAAACATGCTAAAACAACTTGATTCAGCTTTGCACATAACTGCACTCAGAGGCACAATGTGAATCATGTGTGATTTAGTGAAGACTAAACAATACCAGTCCTTCAGGCTCTATGTTGCGGGTTGTGCTGCTTAATTTTTCAGCTACAGAAATACTTCAGTCACTTACATCTAAAATGGCTCATTTTCCTTCCTTCTGTGACCTGAATATTTTTAATCAAATCAAGTTTTCCAGGATGGTTTTGTCAAATTCATCTAGATGTTGGAGTCTCCAGGATGTTTATCTTCAGTAGGCTGTTTGGGAAAACACCATTTGTTGCAATGTCTAATATTAAACACTTTGAGAAGAGTCATTCATAACATTAGAAGTCTCCAAGATGGAAAAGTATAAATATGCCATAGTCCAGGTTGGCAGCATGGGCTTTTGGAAGGACAGAAGCAGTGGAGAGAGTATGGAAAGACAGGACAGTGTGAACAACTCGTCTCGCACAAAGCCTTTGAGGTATAGGGTGGATGTGTATGCTGGTGTGTAGCAGAGGGCAGGCTGAGCTTTGAAGGATAAGAACCATCTTTAATTGGAAATGGTGTCATTTGGCATACTTTCCTGAAGAAGGCTGTTGGCTGTATCAAGGAAAAAAATATGACTGAGACAGGAAAATATATGGGGTATTGGAAGAATCACTCGTCTCTTTATGGGTACTTATTTTTGGAATTTTCTTTCTGCTGTGACTGGCTCTAGTCCTCTGCTTTCAGTACGTGAACAAGGACCGTGAGAAGCTCTACCATGTGTAGTGTTTTTCTGTTTCCTGAAGCATGGGGAGACTGATTGCCAGGCAGGACATCACTGATTAACTCCAGATGTACTGTGACAGTAGCACTGTGTGCTTGCATGTGCAAATCAAATGCACATGACTGAGCAGTGGCAGTAGCACTGGGGTGATGTGAAAAGAAATTTGTGTGCTTTAAAATGATCAGTCCTGTGCTAATGTGGTACAAAGCATGACCTGGTAAATGACTGGTATAAAGCAGTTCAAGCAGTAACTTGACAATAAACATGGCTGTCAAATCATCATAATAGTGTATTTTCTCACCTATTCTGAAGAAGCAACATCTTAGGACTGAGAATGAAACTAAGTACATTTAATATGCACATACATACAATTTTATGTGTAGCATGGGATCCTAAATTTGTAATAGAAGACACTAGTCAAAAAATTGCAGTCTTTCAGTATCTCTAATGCTCTTAATTTCTTATGTTTTGGTGCACTCATTTCTTCACTGTCAGAAGCTGTATTATCTCATTTTCCCTTCAGTGATTTGTGTTTCTTCTGGCCTGCTTTAGATATTAACTCTTTTGCCAGTTCTGCTTCCTTTGCACTCTTTAGAGCTGAAAATTTAGTAATCCAGAGAGGCAGGATGTTGTTAATTAACATTGTCATCTTCAAGAGAACTTACAGAATCTATACTTAAAGCAACAGTGCAAGCCTGCTGGTTGTAGATGTACTAATTAGGTATTTTAAACCTAATGATGGTAATTCTTGCTTCCATTCTAACTCAGACTTTGTGGTCTTCTGCTAGTAAGACCTTTATAACAACTCGGCAAATGATGAATCAGTTGATTTTAGTGGAAACCAAGGACAGCTATGTTAAAAAGATACTTCTAAAGGTAGTAAAAGAAGTGATGCTCAGTAGTAAAGAGATGGAGCTTTTGGTTTGGCATGTTTTACTGTAACTAATCTTTTTTCTGTTTTTTTGCATACTCTGTGACTAGATGGCTCTGTTCTTGATATTTTATTTCTGCTGGTATAGCTTGTTTGCTGTCTTCTCTTGGGAAATTTCTGAGGTACTGAAGTTTTATTTAGCTGTTGCAGCCTGCTTTGATGCACTTCCTTCAACATTCTATTAGATGCTGAAACCTTTCTGATTTTAAACAGCTCTTGTCCTGTCTGTTTTCACCACAGAGTACTCCCAAAATGTCCAGTGCAAGTACATTTACGGTAATGCTACCTTATTTTTGTAGTCGAAGGTTAGCATTTTTTAGGTTTCATTCTTCCTATTACAGTAATTAAAAATGACTCATGTATTCTCGCTTGCAAATATTCAGTTTAGTCATCTTTAAGTTAGTCATTACAATTTATCACTGAAATTGAGAATTCTACCTTGTAATATGTATTTTGGATGTAGACCACTATGCATTATAGCATACAGTTAGTTGCAAGCCCAATTCCCGGTTCAGCTCTGCTTCCAAGTGATGGGACTTCCCTGAGGATTTTTTTTGTAACTCTATCTCGTCTCCACCCAGGTCATGACTAGGAGAGAAGTTTCCACAGAACGGGTCTTCTGGCTAGACTATGCCTATACTTTCCAGTTCTTCAGCTGATAAGTAGACTTCTTTGAATTGCATGGAGTCGAGTGTACATTAAAAGAACCTCTGGACTACTTTAATTTTTGGTAAGGATCTGTTGTGACCAATGCACCGTGAATCTGACTTTAACCCCTTTTATTCTGCTTGTGCTAGACTAGGTTGAAAGATTCAGCCTCCAATTTGAGGATGTCAGAATTTTGAGCATCTGTTTTGAAAGGGCTATTTTTGGTATTGTGAACTGGCCAGCATGGTTGGGTTATTTTGAGCCAGCTTCCGAACTTCCAGTGTAACTCCGTGACACATGGATTGTTAAGTACGATGGTGATACTGAGTGAATATAAAGACAAATTAAGGCAGCTATTATGGTGCTCAGAAAACATCTGCTAAAGAAAGTCAATGGTAAAAAAGAAGTAATTGAATTCTTTTTTTTTTTTTGTTGACCCAACTATTAAAGTGCTATCAGAGTGACCATTAGTAGCCAATTTATGAGCCTTTGAGAAAACAATTTTCTGAGGCTTTAGTAATAACTTTGAGATAGCTTTCTAATCTTCCCTTATTTATTTTCCTGCAAATGTTATGTTATAAAACCCATCTGACATTTGATGGCCTGGCTGGAGTGCAGGAGTGCATCACACAGCTTTTGTCCCCATGGCTGAGTTTCAGCAGGCGGAACTAGATGGAATGTAAACCTCACAGGTCTGTGTCTTCAGCTTGCGTCTTTCATCATCAAAGCGGGGAATGAATGCCAATGGACAATATGGAAGAAAGCGTAAAAAATGGGTTAGAGCATTGTCAGTGATGGATCTTCAGGTTTTGATGGAAAGCATGGTGAAGTCTCTCTCGGTAGTTCACAACAGTCCCAAATACAGTTGTGCTCTTCTTAAGCAGAAGCGTAACACAATACAGGAATTCCAAAATGTGTTTATTTATAAGGAAACATCCCACCTTAGGAGTCTGAGAATTTGCTAGTATTAAATATTAGAAATACAGCATAGTAATGAAATCAATTTACAGAGGGAAAGAAGCTGTAAACAAAGGTGATGAATAGGCACTGAGTGTGTTAGTTGCTTTGTTTCTTTTTCATGGTTCATAAGCAAAGTATAGAGACAGATTGCACAATCTAATTCCTTATCGTAGTTTTCCCTCATTTTTAGTGATCTCAATCTTGCCAGTAGAACATTAACCCTGGAAGGTAAAACTATAGGAGGTAAGGCCATGAACAGGTTAGTTAGCTCACGTATTCAGGAAATAAATTGCATTTTTCCAATGAGATCATTAAACAAAGCAGTGTAAGGGAGTTTGATGGCAAAGCAGGGGAAGGTTAGGCGGAGATGAAACCAAAGAATTAGACTTGTTGAAACAAAATAATTATGTATTTTTGTATATTTGTTCATTTAGCTGCTACTTTCTAGGTTCAGAAACTTGGTTTTGGACTTCTGAATGAAGTTTCTCTGGATTATGTTTGGTTTTGCTAAAATTTGGGTTTGAGGAAACAGGAGGAAGGCAGCATAGTATCAGATTAGTGGACTAGATTATATGCATGGATTTACTGTTGCTTGATGAGATTGAATGTAACAATACTGAAATACCAAAATAATTATAGTTTCTTGATCCAAAGCCAGTTGAGATCAACAGGATAGAAAAAAAAATCAGAGAATTATGAGCTTTGGTCAGGCCAGAAACTGCCCCTTGTAAGCTTGAAACCCAGATATTTTTCCACTGACCTAGTGCTAATAGATCTGTCATTACAACATCTTGGCTCCAATTACAGGGGTTGTTGGAAGTATTATTACTGTTTCTACTGCGTGTGCTATTATCTTATGTCAATTGTGGTGTAATCCCCATCTTCTTGCACCATCTAGTAAACCATGGTGATCTATGGGATGTGGGTTAATTGAAGGGAGAGGAAGTCCTGTGAATCAGTGGTAATAGGCGTTAGCAGATTATAATGTTTTATTGGCTCCTCATTACACAGGCTTTGAAATCTGAGGAAGACTTCCTTCCCAAGGCAGGGGGCTGGGGAAGAGGATCTGCATTTCATATCAGCTGTCGTACCAAGCTACCCTCAGGCTAGCACATTTGCTCTTTCATTTCTTGCATGTGTTCGATATCTCTCTGTCCTAAGATCTAGTTGAAAACAAATTTCGGTTTTGTGTTGTAGCACTATTAATTTTTACCTTTTGGAATAGTTTGAATGCCAAATGTTTTAAAGTAAGGCAGCGGGAGCCTGGTCTAATTCGGATACAAACTGTAACTGTTGGGGGATGCTGGAAGAAAGGACATCATGTAAGAGAATTAGGATGCGTCATTTTTAGCAGCCGACATGCGTCTTAATAACCCTTTTCTCTAATTGGCATGTTAATTAAAAATGTCATTTTAATTGGTTATTTTACCAATTTAACTTGGTTATTAGCATTAGCTACTCCTTTCATCACTAATAATTCATCTATGCAATCTCCATACCCATACTAGATGTTTTCAAATAGTATTTTGCTGTTCTGAAGAATTTGATATCCCTTTCTGTTGCTCCTCCAGTGCGCTTTGTGGTGCATATGATAAAGTCTGCAGTGTTTACCATTTTTAAAAAGTAGACTTAGTGTATCATAATGTTACAGATAAACAAGAAAAAAAGTCTTCATAGCAAATGACTATAAATTAATTGTCATTGTTGGTACATTAAGCCTTTTAAATGCAAACCAGCTGTGCAAGATTACTTACAGTCTACCTGCCAGGTATTGTTTGGTTATGCATTTTTCACACATTTGAAATATAGTCTTACAATTTTTCCTTCATTATTCTCAATCCATCCTGGTTTTGTATATGATTCTAATTTCATATTTTGAATTTTATATGAAGGAAAACAGAAAACATACTGCTAAGTCCGAGATGTAGTAGTAGTTTATCCTTCCAGAAAGTAGGAGAGTGCCAAATATTCATGGAGAACAAGGAAAACATAAGTACTGTACATAACCTTCAAAAAAAAAACACCTAACAACCGAAAAACTAAAGATGAGACAAAGATATGTGCTTAATAGGGTTTGATAAAATTGAGATTTTTGTTATCTTTTTGAAAAAAAGAGCCTTGGGTTCATTAGCAAAGCTAGCATCTTCAAAGAAGACCACAGGAGCCCAGCTGAAGTCTTGAATTGGGCTTTGAAAATCCAAGCTTAAGAAAACTTACCCTTAGCAGCTTTAGGCTCTCCATTGTTATGTTTTATTCTTTAGGAAGCTGTCATGTTGTGCCACAGAGGATAGAAGTGTGGGTGAAATGATTGTATCTATTGTTGAAATGCTTCATAGGAGCCTTTTGCGAGCTAATTAATATTAACCGCTTGAAAATTGCCTGGTGAAAAGCGTCATATAAATGGAATGTATGGGAAAAGTTATTTATCATGAAAGCAGCAAGCTATTTTAAAATACTTGTGTAAGAGAATTTAGGGCTCCTCTGAGGTGCCAGATTGACAGCGCTGCCGGATCCATTACCCACAGAACATATGCATCGTGGGCAGCAGCACTGCAAGTCATCCCGCCGGTCCTTTTGCCCTGTCCTAGATGGGTTGCCTCCAGCTTCCAGCTCACCTCCCAGCTCTACAAAAACTGCCAGTTCATACATGTTTTTGTGATGGTAGCTTTTTCTACTGTGGATGGTTGCCTGCTGTGAACAGGATGGAGACTATCTTTCTCCATTTCATTTTTCTTGTTCTGTACTAGTGAAGAACATGATGTTAAATGGTTTTTCCAGCTCAACAACAATTTTTATGTAAAGGAAAGAAAGAGCTCACAAATAAAGGTGAGGAAATGTGAATTTCATGGTCACTGCCATTAATTCTTTCACCATTTCATGTGGAGATAGAAAATTGTGTTCTTGTAAATGCAAGTGGCTTCTAAGATGCTCCTTAGCCTGATTATAGAAGCTGGAACAGAAGTGGTATGCTTATAAAACATTGGCATTGTTTTCATTATGTTTTCTTCTTGAAAATATTATGCAGAGAAATGTCACTTTAGGTGCTTAATGAAAACTATTTCAGATCATAAATTATAGTGTGGGTCTCTATATATTGACTTTGGTATGATACTAACGCCCGTGGCAAACTGCACAGATAAGCTATCTTTGTTACTACTCCTATTTTTTGAGGCAGTCATAAAAATGGTCTGGTTTTATTTGTTTCAGTTCATTTCATTAAGGCATAAGAAGAAAAAGGGATAGGGAAGAGGGGTCGTGACGCTCTTTTTTCTCTTAAAAATGATTAAGCATATTTGGGGTAAACAAGGGCATTCATAATGCAGAGACTCCAGCAGTTTTACTCTAAACATGATTTTTTTTTTATTATTTTTTTATTTATAAACTTGTGCATACTAGTTGCTTTTATGGCTCATCAGGAGAGAGCCAGATGTTGCTTTCAGTGATGTTTTCTTCATCTATTATTTGAGATAAAGTAAATGCAGAAGGTAAATGTTCCAGTGAAGGTATTAGTGTTTAGCTTGGGTGTCCAGCACAGCACTGGAGTGCTAAAAGCATCTTATGCAGTGTAGCTAAACCTTGAGCAAATTAATGCCTATATTAATGCCTATCTTATAGAAATAAGAATCAGTTCCTCCAGCCCGTGAATACTAGACTACAATTTAAAGTTTTGAACAGTTATTAATAGAAATGTATAGCTGAGACAAGGTGGTTTGGGCTGTTTTTTTTGTGAATATTTGTGTACAGTTTTTTGGAGTATGTTTTATTACTTACAAAACTTGCTTATCCATCCCTTTGTCAAGCTCTTAGGGACCGCAGAGCCTTTTGCTTGCTTCAGTTACGTTGACTGACCAGGTCATGAATTTTCATGATGATTCTTGTGCAAAAGACTGTGTTCTGCTTCCTATTATCTAGGAATGTTGTGTGCGCAAATGCATAGCTGCTGAATTAGGCTGTTTTTCTTTCTGCTCTTGTTTTGGAGAAATCTTAGTTGAATGCTTCTGTAACCCCAAATATTTCACAGCTTTCCCTTTTATTTCTGTACTCAAGGGTTCAATATTAGGGATTGACCTTCTATGGGAGGACGTCTGTGCAAAAGAGTCTCGCAGCCAATCAATGCCACTCCTAATCTGGCAGGATAAAGCCATGTATTCCCCTCCGCTCCAGGGAGCTGCCTTTGCTGCCTGTGCAACTCCCCACCACCTGCCAAAAAAAGATCAGATTTGGCTCTGTGGTACAGTGGTATGGGAAATTAGGCAGTGGGCTGCCAGGCCAGTAAAGGCAAACATGCTCAGATTAAACAGAGATGTTCTCGATTTGTATTGCTGAGAGATACGAGAAAGGTCTCTTTGTGTGAATTGCAGTATCTGAGCTAGCTTGGTAGGCTGCGTGGTAATGCTTGTCTCTGATGACAGCAGGCATCTAACATGCAGTATGTTTAATGCTCTCAGGCATCGCGCTTTCCTCCTGGTATTGGTTTCTGGGAAGGATGAGCTGTCACCCCTCTTGATGTGTGTAGAGAACAGAGGTCTCCTGAGATAAGGTTGTTCATTATGCTTCCTGAAGAACTATTAAATTTCTATCAGTGCAATGTGATCCACTCCTTGGGTAGAGACATTGTTTTCTGAGCCTTTTCTTGTATCCTAACCTCCACCTCTGTGATTTTTTTTTTTTTTTAATTATTATTACTTTTTAAAATCTACAAGCAGCAAGAAAGTAGAAATATGTAAGTAGTAATGATGCGGTATTTTCATGCAGAATCTCACAGTGACAAGATGAAAAATTATGCATTCTTACTGCATTATCTGGTATGTATAAGCCTTTATAAAATGAGACATCATTCATATCTTGCTGCTTTGTATAAATCTGCTGGATTTGGATGCAGTGCTCTATTTTTAAAAACACATCTATATTGTGGCAGTATTTTAAAGTGGTTGTTAGGATTATATTGTAATAACTGTAACAATATTTTGATTGAGGTTGTTTAGGTTGCTTCATCTGAACAATTTAAAGTTGTTTTTAGTTATGGAAAAGCAATTGAAGGAGATAAAACTATTGAGACAATATATATATCTGAGGGTTGTGTGCATGGTATGTAATAGCAGTCATTGAATTTGTGAGTTTATAAAAAAAGCATGCAGTATTTTTGTGCATAATTAATATTCTGTTTATATTGGCTATATTTTTAAATGCAGTAATATGTTCAGAATTAGTCTTTTACTCAGAAATGTTATTGGCTGTCAAATCAACAGGACTGGGACATCTTTTTAGGGTGAAACTTTTAAATATTTGTAGACAATTATATAATGCAATCAATGGCAGAAAGTTCTTCAGGCAGATACTGTTTCTGTGATACAGTATATAGTACATTTTACAGAACTGTTTCAATCTCCTTTTTGTCAGTCTGAGCATCTGGTGAACAAATTAATTAAACCTGGGTTTATAATTTCAGAAACCAGATTTTTTTGAAATACATACTCAGCCCAGCTGCTAAATCTCTCTGTTGGATTTATTTCACACATGCCTTGTAGTTAATAGTATTGTTAATGGTAAATTCAGATTATTATACAGATGAGATACAGATATTATCCAGCTAAATACTGTTCACAGTCCTTAATAGGCTCAGTCTGCGTGTGTTTGATCACATGAAGTAATTGTGCTTATTTTGTCAATGTGGATGATCTCTGACCTTCACATTTGTTTATTTTTTGAATGATACATGTTCTGCATGGTGATTGCCAATCGTGTCTGGGAGACTGACAATATTTAGCTGTAAATACAGCAGTACAAGCAGTGCACGTTTGTGGTCTAATTCAGCAGAGTGTTTGTGACATGAGTCACATTTTAATAATTGGGAGGGCAAATTACATGACAGCTGTCTCAGAAAAGAATTGTTTGCATTGTTAATTAGAATTTCTTTTTTCTTTAATTACTGCACATTTCAAACATACTTATTTTTTTGGCACTTTTCAAAGGTCTGAAACGTGTTTCTTTAAAAGAGGAACATACCCTCCGTTAAGCTTTCAAACTGGGTGAGTTGTAGATCAGCGTTATACATGTAGTCATTGTGGTACCAAGAGGGAAGGGAGATTTAGCAATATTGCTTTCTAAGTTATTGGACTCCCTGAGGAAAGGCTGTTAAGGGTAATATTTGTTGCTCTGTACACATCAGTGCTTATATTTCTAAATATTTTTATAGGCTTAGGATTAAACTGTAGTAATGTGTTAACTTGAAACTTCTGTAATGGCAATGCAAGCACAATGTGTTTATTATGATACATTTTTAGCAAAGCTAATGAGTAGCCTGAAATAGCCAGACTATAGGCTACGTAAATGTATTTCTTGAAATCCAAAGTGATGTCCAAGTATTAATCAGACTTGTGTTGTCTAGGCTTTTTGGGCAAGCTAAAGTTAGCATCAGTGATATGGAGATCTTCTGCTACTCCTTTTCACAGGGAGAATTTTTCCCTAAAATAATCCCTGATGTAAGTGAATATATTTGCACTAGTGAGGCAAAAAACAGTGTCCTTTTTACTGTAGTTCTAGCTTCTAAGAGAAGTCTAAAAAATTCATGTTTCAAGTTTGGCCATATCCTTTTCAGGGACAAAAGGTAGGAAAGTAATATGTTCTAAATAATAGATCTTATCATGAACTTGGACGAAGGTGGATGAGCAACAAGCGGCAATTCACTGTTACAGCTTTTCTTTCAGGATCTGAGGAAAATCTGTGGTACTATATGTTTGTATGATGCTAAAAAGTGCTTAGAAATGAGGAATGAAACAAAAAGTGCTACAGACAACATTAATGTAATTTATGCAGTAAATAGTAGAAGACATTGCAAAAGATATTATAAACCATGTTGTGAACAGAGTCTTTGATTTAAATTTCTTTAATCTCACTGTGTGACCAAGAGTCCCAGAACCTCCAAGTACAAACACAGGATACGGGTGAGGAGAGAACTTGTAGCTAGATCAGGGATCCATATTACTGAGACGTAAGGAGTGGTACCTACACAGCTAGAAGGCATAGGACTGTCACAGTTGTTATTGCTACTTTTCAAGGCCGCTAACTTGTATGATGCAAAAAAGAGACCTTCACAGCGTTATGTTACAGAAATAGGACAAGGTAAGACTACCAAGAAAAGACTGTGTCAAACAGTGTTCTGCATATTAAGAGGCAACATTACTCTCAAAACTGTTTCCAAGGTTTAAAAGAAAATAGTGAAAGGCCTATTTTTTGCCTTCACAAGGTTTATCATTGATTTGAGTAGCTGTACAATACATTTTGTTTAACATAAATAAAAAAAACAGGACAAGTTTTGGACTACTTGAGGTATATTTGTGCTTTTCATATCAGAAAGGAATCGGACAAGTTTTTGTGACACTCTTGAAAAACTGTTTGCCAAGTCAAAATTCAACATTTAAGGAAGAAGAGGAATAGCTCTCAGTGACAGGATTGTTGTAGGCAACTTTTTTTGTGAAAGAAGCAGATGTATAGCTCCCCTACAGTAGCTCATTTATTGGAGTGACCGAAATTTTCAGCTGTGACAAACTGGAAAAGAAAGATATTCCTGCAGTGAGACCAGTTTGAATGAAGACATGCTAATGGCTGGTAGATAACTTGTATGGAATTAATTCAGTAGGACTTGGTCAGATGTATTAGTGTGTTTAGGCTTCTTATTTTTTCATTTATTATGGATACCTAACACTGGTCTTTGTTTGAATATATCAACCTCATGTATTTGGTCCCTTAAGAAGTGTGGTCTGAAGGAAGAGGTTCCTCTCACCTGACTTGATACACCAGTCATCAAAGGTCTGTGCTTACATAGTCACTGTGTTGTGTTTCTGCAGTCAGAGGGAAGAGGTAGGGATTTTTAGGTCATGATTCATCTGAGCTACTTTGGATGAGAAGAATCTCATTCCAAAAATACCCATTTATTTCCTCAGACTAGAGAGGCCGCTGAGCTATTAGCTCAGACTTGTGCATCTGTGTTCAGATGAATCCTACCCAAGGCAGTCTCAGACACTGGGTACTTTGTTCTTCCTGAAGATGTAAAACTGTTTACAAGCGGAGTGTGACTTTGAGTACCTTACTGTCCTAAGACCAATTTTAGGACATTCAAGAGTAGACATGTGCTTTGTTCTAAGTAGACACAAACCCTTATACTTTCCATAGCAACAAGGAGCTAATAAGTAGTTGATGGTAATCATACGCCAGACAACTATGTAAAATTTTTAGGATTATTTTTTATGCGTTACCTCAAATCCTTTGCAGTTCTAAATCTTCAGTAAAGCTTAGTACTGTCTAAATATTCCTGTGTTTCCAGTCCCATGTTATTTTTAGTTCAAGCTCTTTTAAGGTAATTTTTGAATGGACTTTCATCTTTGAGGTTCTCGGGAGCAATTCACAAAGTGCTTTGGCATCTTGAAATTCAGTTGTATATTTGGTATTCTCAAGGTCTATTTGAGTTTTACTTGAATGGGTTGAGAATTAGTAAGGCAAACTTGAGTCTAAATAAAGTCTGTTTAGATATGCATGTTAACGGAAGAAAGTGTTGAATGTGTGCAAAATTGTGAAGATATAACCAATATGTAGAAATGTATGGGGGTGAGCAATTGCCTGTGCTGGAAAAGAGTGATACAGACTGTTTGAAGAATGTAAAATTCAGCTTAAAATTTAATTTGATATACTTAGCCTTTAAGAAACTTCATAGAGCATTCAGATCTATTGGGTTGTTTAGTATTTTCCTGTGACAAACACTGTGAGCTATGTCTCTTGGGAATTTAAAGTAATGCCAGAATAAAGCATTAGAAAATGTACTGCAATAATTTATTCTGCACTGGCACATCAAGAAGCTAACTTACCTAGAAGGTCTTTCCCAGCTCAAATTTGAAAAAGTTTGTGATCCTGTGACTGTGAAAACTAATAAATTTCCACCATGAAAGGTCATCTTTTTAGTTCATGGTTAAGATGCACCAGCTGCTGCTGTATTTTGTCTTCAAATATTTGAATATGTTTTTTTGTCACTTGACTCTGTTTCTATACAAAGATCTGTAATCCTTTTGCATCTCTTTTTTTTTTTCTTCTCTTCTTTCCCCCTCTCAAACAGCTGTCTCCTTTGCTCAGCTATCTCTCTGCTGTCTCTAGGAGCTGTTTGTTGTTTCAGCCACATATTTGTTTGAATCAGTCGAATTAATTGCAAGAGACTAGTCTGGACATGGATAGAATACTGAGGCACCAGGCATAGTGGAGCATTGCTTGCAATGTCTAATCGGCACCCATACGTAATTTCTTGGGATAAGCATGGGGTTCACCTGAAAAGATTGCTACTAAACAAATAATGAAAGAGTTAATTGGCAACATTTGAAGCACCCATGAAATTGTTAGAGACGTGTTCTGTAAAGATAGGCATGATTTTTTTGTGCTGTCACCTGTAGCAGGCATAGAGTTAAAAATGTTCTGAAAAAGCAGCTAGCTCTTTGATCCAATAGAGTTATTTAGCAAGTCACGGTAGACCAAGAGAGGCTGCGTGATTTAGTGGTGTTTTTAAGATTTAAGGATTTATGTTTATCAAAGTGGGTAGTATAAGTTGTCATTTCCAGCAAGTTAGGGGAAGTGGATTTAACTGTTCCAGCCCCTACCATTCTGTGATTCTGTACCCAGGTAACAAGAGCAACTGGTGAACCTTCAGTATGCTGTCTCTGTGTCTGACTATATAAAATGCTTGAAACAGCAACACATGTGGAACTTTAGTCTGTGCTCCTGTTTCTCTTACTGGTAGCCTATGAGCCAGAGAACACACCTCCTCTTGGACAGCATTGCCATCTGTGGAGTGGTAGCAAAGTTTTAACATATGTGGGGTATTGAGAAATACCAGATAGTTTCCATAGAGCTACCATATATCTAGGTACTTCCCAAAGCACATTGCCTTTTTCTTCCTGGAAATTTTGTAACATGGACAAAAAGAAGTATTTTGTAATTTGTCTGGGATTTCTGGTGTCTTGGCAGTCTGGTTAGAGCAATAGCTGTAGATGACTAGAAGTCCCAGACAATGGCCACTGCTCAGGCACAGATCAGCTGCATCGTTTTTCAGCCTGCAAATTGAAACTTAAAGCAAAAGAAAGGAAGGCTTCATAGCTCCCAAGGAAACAAAATTTCAGAGGTATGCAAGCTTTCTATGATTTTTGACTAGCCCTTCTCTTTCTCATGAGCCTCATAAATTTCTCTGTCCTGTTAACTGAAGCAGTCTTATGTAAGGAAACTATTTTAAGTTCCATAAAGATATACTTGCATTTTTTGATTAAATTTTATTTTTTTGCCCACTCTTTCCATAGTATACCTAGAATATGAGAATACGCTTTCTATCTTCCCCTTCATTTCCAGCTCAGTGCTGTCTTGTCTTTTTTTTTTTTCACATATCCCATATGGATTGTTGGTAGGTTCTGCAGAGTATGTATTTATCTTCTTTTTCTAGGTAACTCTTTCATTGTACATGTAGTATTATAAATAATAATGAATACGGCAAACTATTTAACATGTACACAAATAATGAATATTCATTCTTCCTATTGGTTCCCAAACGTTATAAATGTAAAACTTACACCATACTGTTTTCGTAAGGAGACATCATATCTATTTCAGCAATACAGAGGAACATTCAAAAGAACTTTGGACAACGATGGAGAAATACCCCACTGAAATTAGGAATGGAATTGAAATCACTATTCAAGCTGGAATTTGTCCAGTGCAGCACATCTGCAGAAGTGCTGTAAGGCACTTTGAAATGTTGACATTTTATGTATTGCTCAAAAGATTGCTTATGTAGCAGGACACTGTTGGGGAAGATAACCAAATTTCGTTTAGGTCTGATGCTTGGTTATTAGCTTGGCACAGAGTACTGTGCATGCAACAAACCTGTCATCCCTCACATCAAACCTTTAGGCGAGACGGTAGTAAAAAGCTGGATTATATCTCAGGAATATACTTAGTATTTCCTTTCTTATGCTTTTTTTATCTCTGATGCTCATTGGCCAAATAATTGGATGATGGAAGAGAGAAGGCATTCCTGTCTGGTACTGGTTCCAGGTTTGAAATAAAATTGACGCGTAATAGCAGCTCTAAATTGAGTGCATAGCACTCAGCCTGTTTGATGGAGGTAGCTATGAAGGATAAAAAGGATTTGAGAAAGTCAAAAGGATTTGACTGCTGTTGCAGTAATAGCTATGATTTCTGAGACTAGCATAATCTAGAATAGTCTCCTTTCTTGATATATATATTTTATTATTTTTAACTTTGCTAAATCACTATGTGAACCAGTGTTAACTTGTAGATTCAGTCTGATGATGTAGAGGCAATCAGCATCCTGCTTTGCAGAACAGCATTGCAAGAATCTAAGCATTAGATTAGATTGCCCTTTTTTTTTTTCTGTAATGTGTACAGATCTGAAAATAATTGTTTTAATTTACATTAGCTAGAGCCAGGAACAATGCAAACAATTGTAATTCTATCCTTACTGAGAACATGATGACTCCAAAATAGCATTCTGTGCTGGAGTTTTGCCTTGTGAAGAAATGCAGAGGATAGGATGATACTGCTTATAGAAATAATACAAAAAGTTTCAGCCACGCATGCACTTAACAAAGGAAGTATAATCTCTGGACTTGTCTTGATGTGGTCGCTTTTAATCTGAACAAACACCATTGCATTGATTAGAAAGAGCTGTATATGCTGCAGCTTTTTATATGGCTGTGAATCAGGAGTGCGTTTGGACCAGTTTTACTGCTGTGTAGACCAGAAGTAATTCTGTTATCAGAATAAATAATTCTGTAGATGAACCTCACTATTTAGAGATATTTTGCTGGCTTACCAGCTGCCTTTCCAGGCTGCTTTTATGTGGTGCAGGCTGATTCTTTCTATGGCACTGCTATCATACATATTTGCAGAGGACAGATATTGGCTTCTCATTCTTAATGCTGGCTAAAAGCAGTGTTCTTTGGCATTGCTCTGGAATCCTCCAAGAGTCAACATCATCTTTCTCTGATTCTCTTTGTGTACCTGATCATTATGTTTGCAGTTAGACCCGTACAGAGTCCCTAAATGATTTTTGGGAAAGTCTTTGGGAAAAGACTGCAAAGAAAGTTAAGCTTTCATGATTAGAGGTAAGCTTTTTTTGAGGCCATTATGAAGCTATTGCTATGGGTAAGTTATTAGGGCCATACTGGGATGCCACATTACCTAGAGGTTTCACAGGAGCATATCAAGGATGGAAGTTGCATCTCTGGTATCCCTGGACTCCTCTTCCCTGCCCCTGCTCCCCAAACAGTTTGACTTGGAATGTCCACACTCTCTAAAGATATTTGTGTTAACTTCCACCAAATATTTCCCTCTCCGAAGGGGGGGAAAAAAAGAAAAATATGGAAGAGGCCTTTGGAGAGCCTGAGGATGCCGATTGCTTCCCGCAAATCCTGTCAAAGGTCAACTTTTCAAGAACCACCTGTAGTGATACTAAGGGTAGTATAGAAAGGCTAACTCTGGTCTAAGTAACCTGCAGCTCATACTAAAGTAAATCAAAAAGTTCTTTTGGCACATTTCACCTAAATTAAGTCCACCTGAACGTGGGCCAGTAGTAAGGGTACCTAAACCAGAGGTTTAAGCACCCTGAATGCCTTCCATAGCACATATCTAAAGGAGAAAGTCACTAAAACCCCAGTTGCAAAATATTTTCCTCTTTGTGGTGTTGAAAGTCTAAGGGTTGCTCCTAGCGTGGATAGCTTACTCACTTGCTTTAGGCCTGTGCTTGCAGTGCTAAATGCCTAATCTGCCAGACTATTATGAGTATATGTAAATGATTAGAGATTATTATTGAATAACTATTATGTGTATGTTAAGGGAATAAAATAATAAAAAAATCTCTAATTCATCTTGTCTTTTACATTTGTAGATGACCTAGCAAAATCTATGTTATTTAGTGCACGATTATTAGTATTTCTAGGACTCTTTGGATATTTTGTTGTGTGATTGTATATATGTTAAATATCAGTGTAAAATGTTGAATAATAAATTGGGTTCCACTGTTAACAAAAAAAAAAAAACAGCCAAGAGCATTTAATTACAGCTGGTTATGTGGAAAAGGCTGAAGACTGTGGAACAATATGCTGAGTGGAATGAGCAAGAATTGCCACCCTGTGCTTTGCATGTTAAAAGTAATGAGGGCAGTCCAAACAAAATTATTTGCATTCTGTCCAGCTTTGGCTCAAAAACACCATACAGTTCCACAGAATAGCTTAATTGCCTAGTATAGCATAATTGCCAGGCATGGGGAGTAATATAATTTACACATCTGACCATGAAATGAACCAGGGAAACTGCTGTTTTTTAACAGCTTGGTTTTGACTTATCTGAGCTTTAGAATTGTTACAAGTGTAAATCCAGATGTTGATTCCTGCGGTGATACCTCAAGTTTCATCTCCCTGCATCCTGGCGTTATGGACTTGTGGATTTTTGTGGATCCCCGAAACCAGCAATGAGGGGAACTGCAGGTTGTGTCTGTGAGGCCCTGGGTAGGGGTGGGAAGAGTTTTTGCTGGAGAACAATGTCTGCGTCTGTCCTGCTGCACCTCAGCCTCTGTGGAAATGGAGTGAGAGAAGCTGGGGATGCTATAGCATACTACTGAAGTTGATCTGCTGCTTCAGCCAATAAAAATTCTAAGTTATGGAATAATGACTACTTTCCATTTTCTGGACAGTTAACGTGCATTACAGGCTCGTTAGTTATTTCACTGACTTTCCCCAGGATGCTCTAAATGATTGATAGAAAGATGGTCTACCAGCATTTGAGTCTCGTTTGGTGAGTGTATTTGTGATATAATGCTTACCTGTGTCATTTGCAAGAGGAGATCATTTTCAAAAGTTAGAAAAGCAAACAGAATTTATTATATGCTTAGGCGAGACGTATCAGGCTAAAGCTGTTTGTGCAAAACAAGCTTCTAACTGGGTATGCATTCTTTCATGCAGTCGCTTCATGTACAATTGTTTATATTCCTATGATTTCACAAGGCAGATGCATTTTCTGTTTGCTTCTACTTATTTTTCGAACAGATTTGTCCTTATTGTGTGATTAGTCCTGTGTTGATAACGTGTTCAAATGTATGTGAAGATAAATGCAAATTAGAAATAGGTGCCTCACATTGTAGTGTCGAGAACAACTACAATTTTATTCCTGTTGGAGCACTCTCTGGTCTGAAGGTGAAATTGCGTCTTAGGGTAACACGCTGTTAGTGTTTCTTTGCATGAATATGAAGCCCTTGATTTTGCCTCTCCCTTGGGTTTATCCCACCCTTGTGGAATCACCCAACGTGGTGACAGCTTGAGTCTTTCTCCTGTTTATAACTGGATCACAGAAAGAAAGCTTACTATTTTAGTGGTGGGACTAGGCATCATTGGGGCTTTTTTATTTGTTTATGATTCAGTGTTATCAAAAAAGGAGAACCCTCCGTGGACCACATCATGTTTTGCCTTTAAGTCCTGAGTAAAAGATGCAAACGTAAGAATACTCAGAGAAATCCAAGAGCCCGTTGAATGAGTTGTTTGGCATAGCATGAGCCGAGTGACATCTTCTATTAAAAAACCAGAACTGGCTTCCATTGCAAATACAGAAGGTTAGTTCAAATTCTCCTAGAAACAGTTGTCAGACTTGATATCATTTCACAGTCTTTGTTTCTGAACCTCAGGTTTAGGTGCCTAGGGGAAAAAAAAAAATAACAACATAGATGCCTAAATATGGATTTCTTTCTTTTCTTTGGAAGCAAACTTCAGCCATCAGGTTTACAAGTTTTTGCCTAGGTAGAGGCCTACAGTAGAGTAACACTTGCACCTTAGGTCTGATTAAAAGACAGTTTAAGTTGATAGTAGTATTGGTAATGACTCCACTGAATTTTGGATTTATTTATTTTGTTAAGAGAAAAAAGTAACCTTCTCAGTGTCATCTTATTAGAGACAGAATGCATGACTTAGCATGTACCATTTGATATACTATCTAGACGTATTTCTTATTCCATGTGCATTAGTGAAAGCATATTGTGAACATCATGCATTTAAAATGAATTGAAACGGAATTCAAATTATTTTCTGACGGGGGCTTCATCTACTCCGTTAATTCAGTTTAAAGACAATTGGCTTTGGATTGAACTGAAGGCATGAATATTCTACGATTTTATTGTCAAAAATGACAGAAGAGACACTGGCTCTTTCTCTCACTGTTAGCAGAACTTTAACTTTCTGGCAAACAAATCTTGTTTGTAATTTGTTTTCTTTTGTTCCCTGTTGCCATTGGCAGCCTTCAGGAGAACTTTTGGAGGAAGATGTTCTTATTTTTAAGTTGTCTTACTGACTAGGAGTTAGCATTGTGACTACAGGTTTTCCCTGTCTGACCCTGGCAGTGTTATACTGGCTATCAGTTTTTGAAGGCACTGAGTAGGAAGTATATGATGATGATAAAAAATTTTCATCTATACAGCCTTTGGTCAAATAGTCTTTGCTCTCTCTTTTCTTTAATTTTTCTTTGATGTCTGTAGCTGGAATTCACTAACTGTTCTCAGGGAATACTCTGCGTGCCCACTGTGATGTGGAGGGGGACGAGTGGGATTACGCATAGGTTCATCCTGCCAAGTATTAAATCAAAAACCAGCACTAGTTCTTTAAAAAACAGAAAACCAAACAAAGACCAAAAAATCCTCCACCAATACACATAAACATAAAAGCCTCACACAAGCCACTGAGGAAGCCAGATAATCAGTTACAAAGAGTGACAGCAAATTGCAAATCAATCTTGATGATGATGGTTTTTTTTCTCAACAGGTTCACAGTCAGGATGTAACCTTCTGTAAAATGGAAACCAGTGAAGAAAGATGCAGATAGCAGTTGCAGTTAGAAGAAGCGGATTAATATTTCTCTTCTGAAGCATCAGCCTTTTAAAACGCTATGGTGATTTGGAAAGTCCCAAGAGTGAACTGCAAAGTTTTCCTCAGCTCAGTCGATGGGTTTCTTAGTCATTTCTCCACGTCACTGATATTCAGAGATGGTGTGTGATGGAAAAAACACCATGTCTCTGTCTTTGTAGCCCCTGTTTTTTGGATTAGTTTGCTGTATTGCTGAACCAATTTAATTTTGAAGGGCAAGGAGTGAATGTGATGGATTTATCTTCAGAGATGAACAAACATGGAAGGAATCCAGTAACTCATAAACTAGAAGATCAAAAGAAGGTAAGATTATTTTTAGTTATACTTAATTATATTTGAACCACTTGCAAACTCTTTGGCTTTTAATAAACTGGAAATTAATGTCCTTTGAAGTATAAAGTAGTCTGTTGTGCTCGCACACTATTGCAGTATAGTGAACGGCTGTTATGGGACTCATTTTCTTCATTGTCTAGTAATTTTCGTACTAATATTGCTTGACTGCTTGGTAATTTTGTGTCAAAAGCTCCCTCAATTTGTCTAGCAAATTGTTTGGCAAGACCTTTACTAGCTATTAATGCTGAGTTTGTGGCAGAGACCTGATCTGAAGTATTTGACATCAGCCTGAGACTGAGATCTTCATCCTTTACAGTGGATGTGCGGATAGATTTTTCCCATGTATCCTACCCATAGTTCTGCATAACCTATTTTTCTGATAATTTATTGTTGTTGTGTAAGTTTTACTCTCCAGTACCCAGGTCAGTTTAAGCATCTAAATTCATGCTTCCACAATATGGGAAATCCTTTTGGAAATCCCACTTCTGCAACAGACTGTCCCAAACGGCTCGCCTTCCCAGTTCGTCTCCTTTACTTACTCATACTATGGTCTGAAAATTTTTCTAAGGCTTATTTCATAAACCTCAATTTGATGTTTTTTAATATCTTTGGATTCTCCTTCCATTTTCCCGTGCTTTATTGTTTTTTTAGATATTACAGGAATACATTTTTCCTGAAAAAATATGGGTTTTTTGTGGGTTTTTATCTCCAGTTTATTAAAAGTTCAAAATTCTAATATTTTTTGTGCCTGGGCTCTAACGTAAGGTCTGCAGCAAGCAGCAGCCGGCAGAGAGAGTGGATTCTGGTCTAATGTTCTGTGGCTATGGTGCGCTTCATACTAGGCCTTAAAATGAGGTTTACTGGCCTCTTTGAATTATTGCATAGGTTCAATGGGGCTGTTAATGTCCAAATCATGTATTGGAGTACAGGTTATATACTTTCTTATTACATGGGCTTATTATAATAAATGATGCTGGGCTGACTTTTTTTGAATTTTGGTATGTAAGTTTCTGGCTAAAGTTTGAAATATTTTTGATCTTGTTTGGTAAAAATTCAAATTGGGGGAATTTATGGGCAACACAAGTGAAACAATTTTAAGACCTAGAAAATCAAATACTTGGTTTGAGTGCCTCTGAGGTTTGTATGTGTTAATCTAAGTCATTAGCTCACAGCCAACAGCTCTTTCAAGTGCAGAGAATTGCAGGAAATATACCTGGTAACGTATGTGATGAAATTATTGCAAAAATATATTCAACCTTTGAGCAGTTTTTATCTAATGGAATATACACAGAAGTACATAATAAGAGATAATTGCTTTAGTGCATGGGACTTTCTCAAACTCATAATTCCCACCCTTATGTGGCACAGAAAAAAAGCTGAGAAATGCTAGCATTCATGTCGCCATCCAGTGAACTGTTTTCTGAACCGTTATTATCTGATCTGGAATCGAGTATGTTCAAGTCCCTTTTCCCCCCAAACCCTCTCCTGTTTCAAAAGGATTTTTTTTCCCTTCATGTCTAATACCTGCAGATTCACTTCTAGACACTGGTGCTTCAGATTGCTTAGGAGGAGAAAGTATGTTTCAAAGAGCATCTGTTGTACCTCAAGGTCAAATGTTTTCTTTGAGCCAGCCTGTGGATATTTTATCCAGCTGTAGAACCTCAACAACCACAGAAGGCTATGTGGCTGCTAAAAGACTCTGCTTCTGTGGCGAGGCTGATGCTGAAGAAGTAAATGTGATGGTAATAAACAGAAGTCTGGTTAGTCTTCATCAGGGATCCTTACTAGTAATTTAATATCATTTATATACTAGTATTAGGTTCATTATAGAAAGCCGATATTTTAATAAAATAAGGCTTTACAAATGATGGGGAAACACAAGAAGTAGTAGTAATTTAGCTATCTCTTTATGCTGCATTATTTGTAAGGCAAATTTTGAAATATGTTAGATAGAAATGAGTGAAATAAAAATGGACCACTTCAGGAAATACTTGCTGACTTACTGGCTGATGTGGATCCCTTAGTGGTGTTCTACATGGATCAGACCAGGCAGAAGTCAAGCTGAACCTCTTGGATAGCTCACGTTCTACAAATACATGAAAAAAGATTGTATTCTGGGAAGACTCAGCTGTTGTGTTGCTGCAGAAGATATTGCCACTGGACTGTTAACGGCACGGGGAATTTAGGGAAAAAAAAAAATCAAATGGAGAAAAAAATCTCCATGTTAATTAAGGATATAAAACTTTTCTGGTGGTTTTAAAAATGGAGACTGTGCTTTGGCATTTAGCTTTTCTAATCATTTCATAGGATACTACATGCTACATAGTAAGTTTTGTATGATCTGTATTTGGGTCTGGACAGGTATATTCATGTAATTTTCATTTTTTTATCATGTGAACTGTTATGTCTATAGGACACTGAGATATACCCTTTATCTCAAAGCCCATGCACTTGTTTTATGGCTGCAGAACTATCAAGCTCCTTAGCCTTTCTGTAGCTCCAAGACGTAATGAGTTTTACTGAGTTTTGTCAACAGTCCATGTGCTTTTATGGGGCTGGCACGTGACTCTGACTGGGTTCATATGTATGTGTTTGACCCTCTTACATACAAAACCAGGCCCAGGCATGAAGTGAGAGCTTTGTGTAGCTATGTGGAAACAGTAGTCCAATTTCTGTGGCTGAAGGGTTGGGGGAAGAACGGAGGGCAGGCTAACATAAGGCAGTGCAGAGAGAAAAAAGATTTTAGAAGATCATTGAAATTAATTAATTTGACCTCCTACAGAAACAGGCATAGGACTTCCCTCTACATATTCTTCTAGCTAGGTGCAAAGCCTCAGGAAATTGGTAATTAGCTGGAATGGGCAGCTCTGGGGTATCCATCAGCATTATCTGCAGAGGACTATGTGACTATGATATCTCTGTCCAAAACAGGTCCTTCATTCCTCCCAGCTATGTGTTCCAGACATAAAGCTCCATCCATGTAGAGGTTTCAGGTTAAATCTTGTGCTTCTGTATCTACTTGCCTTTGCCTTTCTCACAGTGTACTATAATTTTGTGTTTAAAAAGTATGATAATATTCAAGGCTTTAGGACATAAATGTCAGTAAGCTGCAAACGCATGTATCACTTTACAGTATGACATGTGGGTTCATGATTTTAGCACAAGGTAATTGGTAGAGAGCTATGAATTAGCAGTTTGAGTAACAGGTTTCTATAGGCAACTTGCTGCAAATAGTAATTTTGAACCTTAGAAAAGACTGCCTTACTTATCTGTATTTCACCATTCATCCAGGTTCTTCTGTTTTCAAAATCAACATAAAAATTTGTAATCTGCTGCCATATGTATGGTTTATGATAGTCAAATCCATCCAAAATTTCTTGGCTACTCCAGTCATTGAATTTTAATGTTTCCACCCACAAGAAAGTCCCATTGTGGCCATTTCTTTGACAGACTATCCAGGTTAGTTGGTATCATGGAAGAACACCTGCTTGCTGCAGGCAGGAAAAGCCAAGCCTTTGAGTGATGCTGCAGCTGTGGCCTTGTTAAAGTCTGGAGACTGGAGGTGGGAGCCTGAAAGTGTACTTTACCGTGGGCGTGCAGATGCGTGTGAGACAACATGCAGGCAAATAACACGGGTTGCAATACCCTCAAGTGTCATTTAGGTACTTGACCCTGTGTAAACATAAAAATTTTTTTCAGAACTATGGTAACGTCCAAAATGCTTTCTAGTAACAATAGTACGCCATTCCTTAAAGGTTTGTCATATCTGCTTTGTCTGCTAACTAATCTGCTGCTTTCTGTTCCACAATGTTTAGGGTGTTTCAGACAAGCCCACTGAGTCCCTATCCTGACTCACACTAAAATATGTGTGCCTAGATTTGATATCCATCGTGCAGAACATGGTAGTAATGATGTTCTTGCAGAACTGCTAGTTTCCAAGAAGAACCTTTGCACCTCTGCTGATAGCACTAGCACATGGCTTGGATTTCTGCACACCCAGAATGCTCGCTGTGGTCACAGGTATAGTTTTTCATCACATTTTCTTTTAAGTTCTCTCAACCAAGGGCCTTGGTCCTTCTGTTTACAGGCTGATCCAAACAAAATGAGAAAACAAAGGAAAGTTTTTAGTACTTCACCATCACCACCCCAAATATATGCTTTGAAGTTAAATGTGAGATGATGAAAGGATCTCAGTTGCTTTCAGAACAAATTGCATTATTTCCTTCAGTCTTTACTTTTGCAGGCAGATGAGCCACTGAACTCAGAGGAGTTTTTGATGGACACCAAGACTTGTCTACTGTTGGATGTTTTGCTGGTCGCTGTGGTAGCCATTTGGAGGTTGACTAAATGTCCAATAATCAGTTGGTTTTTGCCTGATAGGATAAAATAGTAGTTTATTGTCAAAAGCGTTGTTCAGCCTTGATATGTAATCCTTTAAAAATCAAATCAAGAGAGAAGGTTTAGAAGAGACAGATGAAATGGAAGTAATCGGCATCTACATCAAATTCTTCCTCCATCCCTGCCCGCTTCATTTCAGTCAGTATTCAGCAAACAGAATAACATTTTGGGAAAATCAGATGTTGTCACCATGAGGCAGTTGGGCCAGAAGCATGATTTGTTCTCACAAATGTGCTCATACTGCTGTGTCTGTGCTCCCTATTTTCACGTCTCGGTTCTGATTTTTATGACTAATGCTGTAGTCACCCAACAACTGTTTTTTAAAAATAATGGCATTAAATATTGGGTAGACCAGGGTTGTTGCTATTCTTATTTAACAGCTTGTTTTCATTAGGGGACCTAGGATCTGGATGATGTTGCTTGTTATCTCAACAAAAAATTTGATTTCTCCCATCCTATTTTTGCTTCTCCCTCTGAGGCAACTCTTAACAGAACTGTCTCCTCCTCCCTGTCTCCCCACCGCAGTCCTTCCTACACATGTATACATAGATATGTATGTTCTGTGTGTTTTCGTCCACCTGCCCATTTGTGTCTCTGTCAGGGGATGCTTTGCAAACAACTGGAGGTCTGAAGATCTGGTGAAGAGTCAGAGACTCCTTAAGCTCAATGTTCACTGTTATCCCTTACCTAACAACAGCGGGCAGTTTTTGGTTTTTTTTTTCAGGATGTATATTCAGTGTTTTAACCAGAAATAGAGAGATGAGGAGATAGTGAGCGGTCTTCAGGGCTGAGGGCAGAGGTTTGTTCTCTTTTAGTTTTGCTGTTGTTTATTCTTTGATACCTTTGAATTGGGTAGAGATAGGAAGAGCCCACCCAGCTGATAACAATAAATGGGCTGTGGGAGTAAAAATACAGTTGTCTTCCAACTTCTTTGCTATATAGTCCTGTCGTATATTATGTCTGTCTTTCGCTTAAGCTGTGTCCCTCCACACTCCATGAATCTAATGTTTCAAAAGTTGTGCTAGAAAGACTTGAATTATTTCTCTCTCTGCCAAACCTCCCCGGGGCCCCACCACCTGACTCTTCTTGCTTGCTGAAACTGTTCTGTGTACTCTGCTAGTGCAGTTGTTCCAACTTAAAAAAAATAATCTTTACAGGCTCAATAAATGGTGTTAAATGTAATTTTATGAAATACGAAACCCCTCTTTAATAATTTGTAAGTTAATATCCTCTGCTGCATGTTTACAGGGCTTTTTCCGCCTATTAGAGAACCATGATGTAAATGAGATAGTACACGTTTATTTTTTCTGATTTTTCTTTTTAGTTGCCTTCCCTAAGCCATTATCTGCAACAAAGTCTCAGTTACAGAGCAGTATTTTGACCCAGTGCTGCACCAAAACAGCTCAGAAATTAAATACTGATTAATTAATTATTTTCTTAAAAAGTTGCTGGCTGTATTTTGTATTTCAATAGTATGTCTTGGTTTCGTAGCTGGTTGCTTGTCTTCCCACTCTATATTATCTATAAGGTATTGCTGTGTTAATGCACGTTCAATAACCGAATAAAACTTGTTTAAGTATACCAGGTAAAAGTTGTACAGGATGTCATTGCTGCCTGGTTGGAAGGAGCTCAGCTGCTTTGCAGTTGTTTGTGCTGGCAGATTTTTGCGTAATCAGATACCTGAAATGAATATTATTTTGTAAGTACACATACAACATGATTTTGGATATGCACTATAGAGTAGACCAAGAAGAAGGCAGCTTTTCATTTGAGTTGGTTTCTCTCTTCCTGCCCCTCTACCCCTGCAGAAAAAGTAATACTATTACTTATTGGCCTCAGTCTTCACTTACTACTAAAGGCAGGATTTCCCATTTCTACCAATTACATTGCTATTAGTATATATGTAAATGTAGATTTAAGCATCTTGTCTCAAATGGTCTTATCTAATTTGGAATAAGATACAATGGGTAAGAAGCAGAAAACAGTGAAATTCATAGAGGTGATATCTCATGATTACACAGTTTGCTCTAGGACACCTTGATGGTTACAAACTATCTGCAAGATTTTCATTTGTCAAGTATAAAAGAAAAAAAAGGCTTGAGGCTTTCTACCATAAATCCTATTTTTTGACTGCTGTTGCTCCTAGCTTTTTCAAAGCAAGCTATTTTTAGCCTCAGGACAAAGAACAATTTAAGTGATAATAAATAGCTAGACTAGTAAATAAAGTTGCATAGTTTTCTCTTTTGTTACTTCTTTGCAGTGGCATTGCAAAATAATGAAATTACTGTAATTGTTATTTAGTATTTTCTTGCTCTTACTGTTGTTATTTTTTTTTAAAAGTGTTACTGATTAATATTTGTTTTGCTGCTTTTGTCTAGAAATCATCATCTGGGAAAATCTGCAGTACTTTGAGGATGAAATACAGATTAGGAAAGGGTTGGGCTGCTGAAATAGCTTGCAATTGTGGTCTGTCTTTTTCCTTCTAAGAAGGAGCACAAGCTTGAGAAGCAGGTGCACAGAGCACCGTACAGTGGAGAATCTGAACAGAGATTTCTAGGTGGTCTTGCACTGTGATGTTTTGGGATTTTTAGCACCCAACTTCATGAAGATCAATAAATTTGAAAAGGCCTTTTGAGGTTTTTGCAGTTTGAAATCTTAGCTTTGAAATAGGGAGGCATTAGATGTCAACTTCCTTGCTTTCTGACTTTTCTTAAGCATTTCTTTAAATACTGTGGATGAACCTGTATCAGAATCTGCTTTCAGGGTAAATACCCGTTTTCTTGTCTCCCTTCCCTTGAATTTTGCACTTTCTGTGGGATTTTTTTCTACTCTGAACAGGCTTTCTACAATAAAGGCTAAAAAGTGTATAGCCAGGATTCCTCCCAAAATGTTGGGAAGGTTAAGTAAAAATAATCTGAACCTCCTGCTTACTCCAGTTCCAGACTGAACTTCATTGAAAGACTAAAGCATGACTAGAGCAGTTTTGATACGCATATAACTAAAGACACTTATTTCTGCTTTTATGATAATTCTACTTTTAGGTAAAGTGAAAGGCACTGCTGTGCTGGTCAAGTAGTTGGAAAGACTTTTTGTTGTTTTTGCCACATTTCCGTTGGGCTAGTTTCTCTAAATCATTCTGTATTGTTACCTTGAGGTTTTAACTGGATCCTAAACTCTGGTCAAGGTCTCTGCATCTTCGTGGTTATCTCTGCATTCTTGCATTACAAGTAAAGCATTACAGGTGCTGTTGAATCTGTGTGTCATGGATAGAAGTCCTACCTATTTGCTTCTCTAATTCCCCTGGAACTCTTAACTGTTCAAATTGGAAGGAGAAGCATCTGCTGCTGCTGCTATATCAGAAGAAATAAACCAGTGAGGGACTGTACTGCAGTGTGCCTTTGTGGAAGGGATATAAAGACCTTTTTAAGACTGCATTTTGTATACGCTAAAGCAAGAAGTCTCTTGTGAGACTGTATTGCATGCCTGCTTATAAAGCAGAGTTAATAACCTTTTAAACTTAGTTGAGATGGCTCTAGCCTTAAGCAATGTATGAGAGGACAACCTTGCCTGGTACTGTGGCTTTTAGGTTTTGAACAGAAACATCTGGTGGAATCGCTGACTGATTACCAACAACAATTAATAGTCCCAAATTAAATCCAACCTTGTTTTCCTGGACACAATATGTAAACATGCACTCTGAATAGAGAGAATGAGAAAGGGCTGCAAAGCTTGGTACAAATGCAGAAATGATGTACAGAAAAGTTTAAAGCCTGGCTTCTACAAATCAGTTTTCTAGGATTTTTGCATGCTTACTAAAGGAAATGCATGTGGGGGGAAAAAAAAACAACAAACCCAAAACCGGTTGAATTAGGGTCAAGGTGTATTGCTGAGGTCACGTTAGTTTGGTACATTAGTTTCATAATGCAGGCAGCCCTTAAATGTGAGACTCTTGAGTCTGGGTATTGTACCATAATGGAAGACTATGCTTTGTTACACCTTAAACTGAAGTGTCAAGGTGCATTCATGCTGTGTTCCAATAGAAGAATACTGCTGGGAGATACTTCATTTTTATTTTTTAATGCCTAGGTACTGGTATTAGCTTTTCTCTAGTGCTGAGGTACAAAAGAATGTAAAAGCAGGAGAGAACTTGGGAAGTGATTTGCATTTTCTTTTTAGTGCAAACTTCTTTTTTTTTCACAGTTGGTTACTGGCAAGCACATGCATATCCATTTTGATCTGAATACAAGTGTATGTATATATACAAGCAACCATAGTTATACTGTATGTTTTCTGAAGGCAAATGAGCAAAGCTTCTTCACTAGAAGAGGAGAAAATGTTGATAGAGCCGAGCTTAATACCAATGTATTTCTTCTACTTCACATCTGTGTTTATTTGGTTTTGTTTTGTTGGTTTTTCTTTAAACTTCAGGATATTCCAGTATTAGTGAAGTGAATGTTAGAATATTATAATTTATTTGCATGGGTTTTTTTTAGTGTCTTAGATGTAATAATATTGTATCTCAGTAGGCACTGCTGTATGCAAAACCCATCCATTTTTTAATATTAAAATTCCTTGACGTCTTCTAGAATTGTCAGTATCAGGCACAACTGTTCCCTTAATGGCACTTTTACCTGAGTGACCAAATCACAGAATCACAGAATAGTAGGGGTTGGAAGGGACCTCTGTGGGTCATCTAGTCCAACCCCCCTGACGAAGCAGGGTCACCTACAGCAGGCTGCACAGGATCTTGTCCAGG
>Ga0065711_1004838_pt1 | contig 34051 bp, 18 predicted proteins | sample Hoacrofraction12_FD_59098 | JGI IMG/M metagenome (GOLD analysis project Ga0065711, IMG submission 59098) | Hoatzin crop microbial communities from Cojedes, Venezuela - Epithelial fraction 12 v2 (version 2) | ecosystem: Host-associated > Birds > Digestive system > Esophagus > Crop | place...
AATTGCTTTTTTTTTTTTTTTGTTAGCTGCATTCATTCCAAATATTACAGCAGCCTTCATATAGTTCTGTTTTGGTTTTTAAACCCTCTGTCTATACTACATAAAGAATTACTTTTCTGTCCATTTTCAGTGCAGCAGATGGGACTGAAATCATGTCACATAGTTCCAAAAAGATTGCCTGACTAATGGTGGTCTTGACCTTCAAAATAAATTTTGCCAAATTTTACACAGGAAGTGCCAACCTCAGCACTGAATAATCTGGAAACATAACAGTAAGGGGAATATACATACAAATTGAATTGACTTGAAAGGAGAGACAGTCATTTCACTACTACTACTTGAGAAATTTGGCTCTACGTACATTTTTTACTCTACCTCAGTCTTTGCGATTAGTGCAGCCACATCAGAAACTTACTCTTTGCCCACTAACAGACAGTACAGTGAGACAGAGAGATGCAAGGTACAAAGACCACAAGGAGTAGCTCACTACCATCTCTTCTACAGGAACAATCCATATATACAAATGTTCTTAGTGAAATTGTAATAGAACAGCTCTTCTCTTGGAAAGAAGGGGTATTGTTTGTGTTTAATTAGTGTCCCTTTGATCAAGTATTTTTTTTGTAGTGCATGACAAGAATTATGTTAACGTTTAACCTAAGCTTAAAGACAGAATACCTTGGCCATCTACACTATTTGTTTAATCAAAGACAAATCCTCCTCCTGGAGGAAACAAAGGAAAATTGGCAGAAGTAAGTAGCTTTAAGTTGTCCTTAGGTGACATGTGACTATATGTGGATAAAAGGAGTTAGGATACTTCATCCAGCAAGACCACCAAGGAACATCAGAGACCCTCAAAAGAAGGAAGACATGCACGGAAGGGTCTGAAAAGGAGCCACGAAGAATGATGCCACATCATTATGCAACTCACGCAGATTAGAACAAATATGTATTACACAGAATATTCATGAATTCAATCTATAAACATAACGAAGAAGCCAGCATTGGGGGTGCTTGTAGAAAATCCACCGAGCACCCAGGCCTGAATAAAACTGTATCTCTCCTGAGTGTGTGAGGATTGGCTTATTGCACAGCAGGTAAAGAATCTGCTTTTCAGACAACAAAATCTTCACTTTTCCAGGGTTCAGAAGCCAGATACACTATAGATGGGAAGATAAATGTGTTCTAAGGATGTATTACAATAATAATAAGACAGCTATATTATCCATTTTAATAAGGTATAATTGTTTATTAATATAGACCAGAGATTAATAGAAATGAAAATGATTAAGAATCTAATGTGTTTTTGTCCTATATTTTTAAGAAGGAATTGCAATAAAATATAATGCTAACAAAAACTTCTGTGCTACCTACAAATAAAAATCCATACACTTTTTTTTCTTTAATCCTGAGTCAGACTTGCTTGAGAGGCTTGAATAGTGTATAGTCTTTGTTCATACAATGTTAAGCTTCTCTGTAATTTTAAGGTCATTTTTACCTGCTGCATGTGGCCCAATACATTTTTTCGACAGTCAAACACTCCTTTTCCTTCTTCAGAATACAGCTGATAAATAAAGTCAGTTGTGTAGTTCTCATTGCAGTTCTCATTTCTGTAAGGCCAGATATAGTTAGCAAATTTACTGTTAAGTAGTGGATGTCTTTACAGATACTGAATGACAAATGTTTTCCCTTTTTCTTGATACCAGTAATAAGGGCTTAGATATTGTCATCTAATCACATACGTTCATTTTCATGTAGCATGCTCACGATTTTGAAGTCTGTGTTATTTTTACTACACTAGCATCACTGGCAGGTCACTTGGAATCCATTGTTGAATAAGGTAGTGAAAAATATCATTTTAGGTTTGACAGTTTCTTTATAGAGAGGAAAAACTGCATTGAACCAAAAAGTCATCGACATCCAATGTCATCATTTTGCCTTTTATAAAAGCACGGCTAATGAATAGCACCTTAGGGTGTTCCTTACCAATACTGTAAACACAGGATATTTTTTCACCCTAGTCATATAACTAGTAGAACCTGAACAACTATGATATCCTCATACAAATTTTTGTAGTCTTCCATTTTTCAGCCCTTTGCTATTCGGCATACTGAAAATAAATGCTCAGGAAAGAAAGAAGCTACAGCCCGAGTCATGCTGCCTAAGAAGGTATAATTTTAAAACATGCTAATCAAAATAAATGTTTTGATTTTTGAAAAATATTTTATTCTATGTTATCTCCTAAAATGTAAGTAGGATTTTTATAGTAAAGGCCATATTACATGTATGCTAGTTTTCACAATACCTTTACTAAGAAAGAATCTATGATAAAAGACAAAGCCAATGAGACAATAGGCTGAAAACAGGATAAAATATTAGGTTGTAGAGTAAATGTATTTACATAGAAAGAAAGCTTTGGACTTAAACATCCAGAGAGCTCCCAGACTTGCCTTTTGGAGCTGCAGCTTTAATAGAAATCTCATGCTAAAGGAATAATCAAGGAACATAGAGTGTCTTTGCCAGTGGCCAAACAGCCTGCTTGGCTGGAAGCACTCAGCATCATTGATGCAGTCTATTAAAACTACTTTTGCTTACCTCAGCACTAGACCACGCTGGATACTGGTTTTCATTTTTTCAGTCAAGTGTTCCACATTAGCCTAGAAGCAACAGAAGTGTTTTTAACAAGCCATACAGAACTCTGAAACAACTTCATGAGTACTTCTGTAAAGTATTCCTCATCAAGTGTTATGTGCAAATTCAAATAATCAGCAGTTTTTTCAAGATCCAGGATGACATACTGTGTATGGCTATTCATCCTGGGTTAAAACTAACTTACTCCTCCACATCACAAATAACTGATTTTAATAGCAACACAAAGTTGGGTTTTGGTATGCTATACTGGTACAGCACCAAGCTGGATAACTTCAATATACATAAAAGTACAGAAATTGCCACAAAAGATTGTATCTTGCCCTTACTCCCGGTCCTTGCAAAAGTCCCGTTATGGATTCAGTGATATACTGCTGTGCTGGTACTCCCATACATGACATGAAGAGTACATGCCCCTGAGAAATAAGTGGGGAGGAATTCAAATTCATTTCACACCTCTCTTCCTTTCAAGAAATTCCTGTGTTTAGCTTTGTATTGGTCTACAACTGCAGGTAGCACCAGCTACATCAGAAGTTTAAAATCCTCATAGTAGATAAGTTCCGTATCAGCTTACACCCTAACCTGAAATCCTTAAAGCTCGAGATCTTTGGTTTAGTAACACCTCCAAACATGCTCTGAATAGTTTTGGTATCCAAGTCAGTATCTAATACACCTTGCATACTGTTCAACTCCTGACATGAACAGTCATCTAACACAGTGGAAAAGGTATTTCTTTGTTTTCCCTATTTTTGTTTTTCTTTTGAAACTGCCCAGGTCTGTTCATTTACATGTAATTTGCATTTCAGTTAGAAGAGCAAAAGTGAAACAACTCACCTAGTAGTGTTTAATGAGTAGTACAATAATTATGTCAGCTAACTGAATCTGATGGCAAGAATAACTGGTTATATGTTCCTTTACATAATATGGCATAAGAACTGGATTTATATTAAAGTGCTACTGACAAATGTAGCTTTTAGATACAATCTAAACATCTGAGTTTTTGTAACATGAGCCATCTACTTCAAATATATACATTATACTATATATGTACAGCAGTTTTAGGATATACTTAGTGAGGATAACATTTCTGATGATGTATACCTGGAGCTCTCGAATATCAAACTGTTCTTCAAAGATATAAGCAGCATCAGCTCCTGCCGCAAGGGCCCCCATATTAGCCAGATAACCACAGTAACCACCCATGGTCTCAATGATGAATACACGACGCTTGGTACCACTGGCCGACTGTTTGATGCGATCACACGTCTAATCAAATACAAGATATTGTAAGTTTAAATAAAAAAAAGTATCTTTTTCTATGTTTTTACATGTTATGCAATTTTATGTCACTTATTGGTAAAAGAGTTTAAGGAATTTATAAAAAATACACCCTTAAAAATTCCAACATATCATAACCCATTCAACTATAATATTTACCAAGTCTTACAAATCATACATTGAACACCACAGTTAAAATATCTTGTTACTATCAACTCTTATTTATTTGCTTCTTGCAATTACTAAAACAAGAATTAATTTTGGTTTGTGCACGGAATTAAAAGTTGTGGTAGTTTTCTAACAGAGATACAAATAGATATAAAGTATCTTTCTAATCAACTCTGGTATGAATAAGTTTCTTTTCTTTGCTTTATCGCTATTCGTTACTGAAAGTTTATTTCTTCTTAGAATTTATTTTAAAATTCACTGTATTCCCAGCCACACTTAAGCGTTGCAGTTTCTTATATTTAAGTCCTGAGCGTGTATTGCCTTTCCAGTAATAATATCCACGTAAACATAATTCTTTCAAGCACTACTCGAGTGCGCTTTTTTAATGCTTTTGGTTTATTAAGAAGTACACACACTTACTATAAAAAGACTGCAATCTCCACTTGTATCTTACTCTGACCAGCATAAGAAATGTTCTCTATAAAGAGATCTGTTGCTTACATGCCACCAATTAACACCAACATTTATTAGAGCTGCCTAAGAAACTTAGAAAATAGCACAGAAAACTGCCACTGTGGTAAGACCTAGGAAACTTTGGAAAACGAACAAACTAGGTTACTATGCATCTCCAGGTTTTAATAATACTCAAAAAGCTATTTGAGAAACTCTCACTTCCTAGAACGAGTTTTTCTACCCTTCAGAGTAATTTTAAAGTCATCAGGTAATGTATCTTCCTTTCAGAAAGCAAGTAAGAGAAAGAAAAAGGTACTATTTCCTTTTTTGTTTTAAAAATAAATAAACAGTTTATATGAGGCTGGGTGACAATAATTTTGCACAGCTGATGTACTGTCCCTACACCAGTTCTGTTTAGTAAAGATGAGAAATAGAAGTACTTGGGAAGTTCATCATCTTGAAACCTGAATTACGATAATGTTAAAAAATCCTATGCCTTACTGATTTTCTGAATAAGTAACTGCAGATACTCTAATATTTGAGGTATTTCTGCTTCACATACATTTACAACCAGAACCTTCATTCAGCTAACTGAAAATAATACTTCAAATTGAAATTAAGACTGTGAGCAATACAGTCTTTAAAAATGTACCAAAAAGACCACAGAAAAAATAACAAATTAATATGTGAGAAAACTTAAAATGAAGACTAGAACTTCTAACATCATAAGGTTTAACACACTGAAGGACTGAACACAGTGTATGCATTTATTTAGGTCCAGCTACCAAAAGATACATTTAATCTATATTTATTAATATATTTGCATATGTGCATGGTATGTGTATACATACATACACATATGTACACACAGAAGTGCAGAATTCATATGAATTTATTCAGAATATGGCTTGACATTCCGTTATCCTAAGCGGAAAGTATCCTCCTACCAAACTACATCACAAAAGACTACATTGAACTTCATTGTTTTTTCAAACTGACACTGTCTTCTACCTGTCTTGGATTTTACAATGTCCGCAAGCACTTTACTTTCTCCTTCCAGATGTGGTTTCATAAGAATTGTTGCACAATACTGGCATATGCTAAACAGTAACAAATTTATAAAAATCATCATTACTTTTAACAGCGGCAGATGCAGCACTGAAACAATTTTAACTGATTTGAAGGAAGCTGCTGGGAACTGGATGGATACTATGTGCTTAGGATACAAAAAATCTTGGTTTTAGACACTGAAAAAATAAATACACATGTGAAGACTTCCATCATTTTGAGACACTTAAAACATCTGTAAATGCCAAGCTTTCTAAAGTTTTCCAGCTGCTGGTAGTAGAATGCAATTTTCTGCTAAGCAAAGATGTAAATTGTTAGTTGCTTTTGGGATTATCCACTTCAGACTTATTTAGAAGGATTCCTATCCTTGACTATACAAAAGACACAGTAGAAACTTTCTACTCTTCTTGCTCTCTCAGAATGACTGTGACAGAAATACCCAAATAAAAAAATGGCGCAGATGGATTTTAAAGAATCATTACTTCATGTACTACTCCATAGGCTAGAAAGGAAAGGGCTCAAATGTCCAATGCAGGTTTCAGAAGTTTTAAACATGGAGGCATGGCGACTCATTTTGGAGTACTCTTTGGAATTCCATTGCTAGTTGAGCTTTCATATGAACTGAGCCAGCTTTGTGAAAAATCTGATATTCAAAACTTCACCAAATCAAGTGTTCTATTTTTAGCCTAAACATTCTAACCACAACGAAATTCAAAAGATACAACCGTTTTTATTTTTTTACTGAGACCATTACTGAAAGCTGTACAAATTGCAATTAAAATCAATAATAAAAACAGTGAAATAAGAGGAAGCAGCAATATATACGATCATTGTTTTCCCATTGTGCTTTCACTTTTACTGGTGCATCACTGTTAGAAGTGATTATCAGTCATAATTAGCAGACTTAGACTAACTTTTATAGAAGTAGATAAGGTGGAAGCAGCTAATGGAGTGGTAAAACTAGCTGTGTCCTGTCTATGAATGTATAGCTACAATTTACCCACACTACACCTTAGGTTGTCTTCACCTCAGGGTTCCTGTATTGCATCTCCCAAAGACCTGTCCATAGTGTATTCTGACACAGGTCCTTCAATTATCTACTGGAGCTTTTTCACTCTCTATAAATAACTTTGTATCAGAGCAGGACAATAAACCTGCATTTCTCCATCCCCTGGATCTCTATTCTGACCTTCTTGGCCAATTACTTCATAATCAGTGATACGAATCAATAATAAGGGGTTTGTTAAAGCCCAGAGCTGTTCAGAGGTTTACTCATTTGCTTGCGTTAGACCTCAACTCAGTTCCCTTTTCTGCTGCTCCAGCAGACTCAACAGGGTAATACAGAAGGTAAAGAGTTCATATAGCAGCTGTCCTCAAGGGAAAAAGCTATGGCAGACTAAAACTAGAAAACTGATTTTTCTGACTGAAATGGAAAACTCATTCATAGCAAGTTCTGGCCTCAAACTGCTTAGTTAGCATCAGTGACAGGTTTAACTGCTTATATTATGCATGTATTTATATGCACTTAATATATGTTAAGCCTAATGCAGTCTATGGGATTATTCACGTGTTTAGTGTGTCATGTACTTAAAATGCTCTACTGCACTGAGCTCAGTCGTTACCCCATGCAATAAACGTGGCATTTATTTATAAAACATGTGCTTTCTTCTTTCACCTAAGTAAAGCTGAGGAGCTATGTAAGATAAAAAAAAAAAACAAATCAAAGCAAGCAAAATATTTTACTCTTAGTAAAAACAAATGCTCTCAGCACTAATGCAGCAGTCTTGGATGACAGAGTCCTCAAAATTTAAACACACAACACAATTAATTTGTATTAGGTTAATCTTTCATCAATCTTGGAAAACTTCTTAATTATAAACAATAAAAAAATACAGTAACTGAATTATTTTACAAAACTAGACATTTCAAGGTCTTTAGGTATCCTCATCTTATGCATTTTATCGTCTTAACTTCTAAAAGATAGGCAGTCTTACCTCCACAATAGCATTCAAGGCAGTGTCAGCACCAATGCTAAGGTCTGTGCCTGGCACATTGTTGCTAATAGTAGCAGGCAACACACAGACAGGTACGCAAAACTCCTCAAAGCGGGAACGTGCCTCATGTAGCTGCAGACAACTTTCATAGGCCTGAAGCAGTGGTACAAGTATGAGTGATACATTCCTTGTCTTTGGACTGCTCGGCTAATGACTCCTTGCATGTGATGGTAAATTTGGCTGTCAATTGGCTCAAGTAAATACAATTGGTGAGATTATTTTGGGAGGGATATCCTGTACATACCACAACAGTGCACTGGGGTTGCATTGGCACAATGCTCTTTGAGGAAATGAAGATTAGTGGAAGTTAATATAGAGTGAACGTGTAGTGCGCACAGCATAGGGATCTGAAGCAGTTGAGCAGAAAAAGACAGCATAAAGGTAGACTAGAAATCGTTCCACAAGAAACCACTTCAACAACAAAGTCTGATACATGTTAAGGAGTTCAGAAAGTTAACTAGTAGAACACCTACAACTTGAAGGAAATGCTTAAAGAAAGATGCTTTTTAAAAAACTATGTTATTCTATAAAGTCAAGACACACACCTATTTCCACCAAGAAAAAAAGACAAAAAGTTTTGCCTATGCCTTTCAAGATTCTATCAATATCACACATCTTCCTCTATGCACACAGACTGGACACAGGCCCAGAAAAATCCAGGAACATGTGCACATGGATGAGTTAATAACCTTTGCAAGTATAGTTCAAGGATTCTTTGAAAAGCAGCTGTAGGTCCTTGGGAAGATTCCAAACACTACAAAATAATTCATCATATGAAAAGGATTAGGTGCTCCTAATAGATGTCAAAATAATACTTAAAGGTTAAGATTTTGCAGCTGTTTTAAGTCAGTAAATGTATTTTTTAGTTACATTATTCCAATTATTTCTGAACTAATCATCCTCTCTCATGATGTGTGGCAATTTTTCAAACTGCCTATGTAATGACTCTCCACAAGAAAGCCTGATTACATAGCACATTATGTTTTTCTTTATCTCTTTTTCCCAGAAAGGACTGATGTTCACAGAAGTCTCAGGTTTTCAATTTCTCAAATCAGTTCAGAGAAGCAAACTATTGCAGATCAAAATTAGACAGCCACCAAGTTATCTCCACAAATATCTCTACAGTGACTCAGTTAAGCAATAACTTAGGAGAAAATGATGAGGTAAAAAGTTCACCTGTGAGAGTTCTGCTCTCTAGGTTTTTGTCCTAGATAGAGCAGATCCTGTTCAGCGAGTGGACAGGACACATGGCAGTAGGTGCATAAGTGCAAACTGACTTTCTAAAGTCTGTCTCTGCTTACGTATTTCATAAAAGTAACATTCAGTTAATCTCAGTGCTAGGATGCATTTCCAGTTTAAGTGTGAAACACAGTCTAAAAGACTGCACTTTCAGACCTGTAGCTCTGAGAAGCATTATTGCCAGAAGAGCAACAAACGGATTTTTTTTTTTTTTTAATTGAGTGAATAAGACTTCACTGACAAAATTTCAGTAGTTGCCTAGCCCAACTCAGCTCAGTCAGGCTGCTCTTAATTTTTATTTCTACTGAAAAATAAAGACATACACTTAGTCACAGTGGTTTCACAAAACAACTTTGCTTCCTGGAGATCTGCAAAACATAAGTTTCTCTAAAAAAGTTTTATATTGAGACTTTTGGGAAACCAAGTTGAAGGGAGATTTAGAGCAATAACTAACACAATTGGTTAGTCTGCATTTATGATCTGTTAAGATGCAGTTAAGATATGTTTTACTTGCATTAAATACTGCCATTTTATTTGATGCAAGTGATTTCAGCAAACATATCCAAAGACTGTACCTTCACCAAGCATGAGCATTAGACGATTATATGCAACATCTTCGCATCACTGCAGCAAAATATGAAAATGCTTTCACTAAAGAGTCACTTAATTATAAAGGGCAAGCAAGTGATCGGTGGTTTTCATAACTGCTTTATAACTATTTTTTTTAAATAAGTACTACAGTAAGATCATAGAGGGATACTGTACTATGTCAATAAAATGATTTAATAATTTCACACATTTTTACTATATTTGTGTTGCTAGAAAGGTTATTGCCATAACCAAGGATGCTTTATAAAAATACATGCAGTCAAGCAAAGACTGTGTTTTGTTGACTTTATGTTGACCTAAATGCAAATAGCCATTGAAAGGGATGGATTTACTGTCCTAGCTCCACATCCAGCTGTTGCTAGGACTGAAGTGGATGAAAATTGGTTAGCCAGCTTGGCCAGGCTGATTTTCAGCTTCCTAGTTCACATTAATATGGAGCCACATATGCTAATACCAGCACTGGGAGGGTACAGAAGTCTGTTTTTCAAGGGAAATGCATGGAGAATGCAATAAGGCAATATAACTGTAGCTTTCTTCGCTCCTCAGTGGCTGTTTGCTATTCTTTTTCTCACAAAACCAACTGATCAATCTGTACCTCCACTTTGATGAAAGGAAAAGGCAGACTGTCAAAGGAACATTCGCGAGTTTTAGCCTCCTCCTTTTTCAGGTTCTGTTTTTCTCCATCTCTAGCTGATGCCTTTTTCTTTTCATTTCCCCATTTACCTCTACAACTCCTAAATCAAATAAATATTCTTCCATACCTTGTTCTGGTTTATTCCTCTTTTTATCAGTATCCTCTAGCCCATTAGTAGGTTTAGTTTTCAAATAAAATTTTCATCATTTCCACTGTCTTTCCATGCTCTGTAGCTGAAACAGTCTAAATTTTTATTCATTCTGCTTAATTACAGAGTAGGTTTCTACTTTTTTTATTTCCATCTGCAAAATACATTGCTAACGCCTGTTTTTGATCAATATTAAATAATTCAACTTTCATTTAAAAAGAAATTTCTATCCTTCATGGTTATGTAGGAAAAAAACCAACACTTCTTTGTCATCACATTCCAGATGTCTGCTATCTGAAATAATATTCTATTCATTTCACTGGATTAGCAACATTAAGCTGAGATTATAGGTATTTATATTATGGTAGTTATTTTACTGATTCACAGAAAACTCAAAGTTCATGTCCTTACCCTGCAATCCTAAACAATTATTTTGTATATCTACATATACAAGCCTTAAGCATATCCTTTTCAGGTACAGCAACATCCAGTTTTCCCCAAGGAATTTTATATTGGAGTTCTTATTGACAATTATTCTCACTAATATTCTGAAAATTGAAGTGAAAAATACAGCATATTGAAAGAAACCAAATTCTACTATTCAACTGATTACAAGCCTGTATTTTAAAACAAAAATGGAAAAAATGGAACATTTCAAGAGGGTCACAGAATCTGTTACAGAATCTAAATTCTAATTATTGAGAAACGTACCATCCACCATCTATGACTTAGGGAAAAACATACTCTTGCCTAATCTCTTGTTCAGAAATTATGTATCTGTTGGTCTGGTTTTTATTGTTTTTCTTTTTAAATGCAGCATCTTAATATATTTTATCTGCACATGTCTCAAGGTACCATTTACATGCCTCGACAAGTTTCAAACAACCTAACACTGACAAGTGTCTAGTAATGCCAAACACTAAACGAGGCCTCATTACCCAGCAGAAATGTACTTACCTTACTAAAAGTTGTCAAGAACATACAAGTAAGAACAGTACCACAGAACAACTAAGAGTGATTACATTTTGGTGTTCATGAGAGGTACGAATCTAAGAGTACTGAAAACTATTATGCATTTATTGACCTAATAGTGGCAATAGGAATAAAAATGCTATAAACTAGACAGAATGGACATTCATGCCCATCTGCTACATTCGTTTACCACGGTCAGTTGTATGACTTGTACTGAGCCTATCAGTCACATTTAATGGGGGACATCATCACTGTTGAAGCTGATCTGAACATTTGACACAGGAATGAAAGGATACATTTTTCATTATCAGTTTCAGTGAATCCTGTTCAAACAATCAGAGCAGAAAACTGAAAAGATACCAAGCAGAAATGTTTCCCCAACACAAAAGTCTGCTCCTTCTCAAAAGAACATAATTTAATTTTCCATTGGATTGAATCTAAATCTTGCAAAGCCATTACATTTCGTATTTATTTCACAGAAAAATCTAGGCAAAATAAAATACAAAACCAAGACCAAAACTGTGAGTAAAAAAAATATCACTTTGAGAAGTTTTCAACTACTGCATCGAAAATATGGAGATACTGATGTTTTATTATCTGATGAAGGTGGATGATATCTAGAAACCTAAATACAAAGCAAAACACAGCAACAAGGGGAGAGAGACTGACTGACTATGATATATCCCCTCTACGTGAAATAACCTATAAAAAGAAGTCAGTTAGGTAAACAAAGCTTATGAAGGAAAGAAAAGCAGAAAAGTAGGTGTTATGCACAATCATTTTACTCACCTTAATTTGTGATCAATCATTTTGGAGAGATATTTTTATTTACCAGAACTGGAAACAACATCAACATTTGTATCCTAAGTTGTCTATAAAGAATACTTTCAAGATATATTTTAGCTTGCTTACAGTCTTGTTCAAGTAAATAGTTAAGGAAACTGAAATTTCCTAACTGAAGGGTTTATTTTGCTGAAGATAAAAATAGTAATGTTGGCATGGTAAAAAAAAAAACAACAAAAAACCAAATCAAAACCAAAAAACAAAACAGGTGAAAATTATGTTAGTGCTTTTGAAGTTGATAGCATTTGAGGAATCCTTCAAATATCTGAAAATAATAATATCATGATTAAAATCTTCAAATACATGTAAGTGATAGAAAAACCGACATTTAATTTTCAAAAGCAATTGAAATTCCTTTCCCGCTTTACATGAGCACTATGCTTGTTATTCTTCACTTTTAAAAATGTAGCTCAATAATGCTCAAGTGAAAAATTCTATATTCTGGCTCCAACATGGCTGAAGACAAAAATCAGAAAGTGGAACTTGGAACATACTGTGGTAACTCATTGTCATTCACTAAGTTATGAAATAATTCTGCTTCTTCTTTATAAGTGAAAATGTAAGTTCAGTTTTGATGACAAATGCTTTATCAGGTCTTTGCTGTGGTTTAAACAAACTACGGACACTCTGCAACCATATTTGCAATACGTATGTGTCTGCAGATTATGCTGAAAAGAAAAAAAAATGGAAGAAAGTATAATGTTACTGCTATTGTTTCAGAGACAAAATTAGGTCAGAATATACAGAAACAGAATTGCTCTTCTTCGCAGAGGTGTGATGGATTAATGCTTCTTAGGAGATTCAGATGAACTGTAAATGTACATGTCTGACAGTTTAATTTGTATGCTGTTTGACAATGCTTTTTGTCCAAATGAGTTTAGTATTAATCAAACAAATTTTAATTTATGTGGTATTACTGGACTTGATTTAAGAAAAAAATAATATGTCTCGACTCTTTTTGTTAAATATGTTATTAGTAGAATACACATAACTCCTATTATTAGAGAAATATGGATCTTTCTTACGTTCTCTATTAGAGGAATAAAGATGTTGCATAAATAAGGACCTCTTTCTGAACAGAACAATACTCACTCAGTGCTTGTTATAGCCAGGTATGCTGATACCCTGCCTATAACGGGGATTTTTTTCCTCTAACAGTGCATCAAATGATCATCAAGTCTTAGTTTTAGGTTTGTTTCTTCCATATATGATAGATATATACTTTCTTATTTTGCAGTTTACAAATTTACAGCTCAATGTAGTTTCAGAGGAAACCTAATAGAAGCATTTAGGATCCTAAACCTCTGGCTTTTAAATGGGTATGTTGAATGTGGCTGTATCAAGTAACTGTCATTTTACAAATTACATTTCCAAAGTTCTGGTCTATAAAAATATCCAGTTCTAGCCAATTTAGTCAGTTTTAACCAGAACTGTTTTGTTAGTAAGCGCACACACCAGAATAGACTTACATCAGTGATAGTGTTCAGAGCAGTATCTGCACCAATGCTGAAATCTGAACCCGGTACATTGTTGGATACAGTTGCAGGAACCATAACCATTGGAACACAGAATTCATCATATTTCTCTCGGGCAGCTGACAATTCCAGAAGTCCGAGGTATGCCTGTTGGGCACAGGCATTAGGTGAAAAATTAGGATGAATAAAGTAAGGGCAAAATTGGAATGATAAAATGGAAAGGGCCACAGGGGGAGCCATTTCTACCACAGCACACTTCAGCAAGTCACAGCATTAAGGAATCGCTAAAAGCTAACACACACAAAAACAAGAAAGCAGTAAAAACAGGTATACATTTGAAAACAAAAAATAAATAGAACAGTCATTTTCAAGGGAATATATAATTTACACATACTAAGTGCTTTGTACAGCACAAACATACTGCAAACTAGTTCCCCAATCTTCAGGTTCTGTTACCCCTCATTTAAAATCTTAATATTCCTGTACTAGGGCCATATTTAACAGATTGGAAAAAATGGATGATTCATTCTCTACCAATAAGCACGTTGTTCTCTGGGAAGACCTGGCAAAATACTTTCCTGAATCTAGAGCTCAAAAATTTATCATTTTGGCAAAATGAAACAAACATGAAAAATGGAAAAAGAAATATATTTCTCTAGATCAATTACAGATTTTGACATGCACTGTGTGAGAAAGACTGGCTTAAGTAAGGGATCACAGTGCAATTACTACTAAAGGTTAAGAACTTCTGGAAGTATGTTCCAAGTATTGATACAGTATAGACTGGAACTTGCACTATTGAAGTCATTAATTTTTTTTTTTTAATACAAAAATACTATCATGCTATCTCACCTTATTTATCCAGTTAGCACATCCTGTTTTGCAGTTACTAGTCACTGTCTTGAATATCAACTTTCCACAGAATCAATGACTGACAATACTTCTGATCCTAAAACATTATTTGTGTTGTGTATTGAATACAGTTATAACCAAATGCACTTTACATGAAGATTGGGTAAAAATTAAAATAGTCTATTCCTTTTGTTAGGAATTCTACTCTACTTAGACATAATTAGACGTTTCAGTGTACCTCAAATCCACCAATAACCATAAGGGCGTTAATGTTGTTAGTACGCATCTGGTCAGCAATCTTCTCCAAATATTTTGCAGGAAGAGTACTAAAAATTATTAAATCAAAAGAAAAATAAAAAAAATTTATAGACTCTGCAGCAAAATGAACTAATTACTAAGCTGAAACAGTGAACTAAGCAGGCAATGCAATATTTTTCATTTTTAATATTTATCCATATGAATAATTCTTCCTGACAACCAGTAAGGAATCATGTCAACTATTAAGAAGCTACTGGTTTGCAATCCTTTTAAGTGTAAGGATGCCAGGAAATTTTTAAGTTGAGGTCTTGACTCCATTTTCGTTCCCTCTTCAGAGCTGGTACAATACAATAAAGACACCCATGTTGGAACATAACGATTATTTAAAAAAAAAAAATAAAAATGAGGACTTAAAACATTCTGTGGAAGGAAAAGAGCATGGAATCATACACTGATTACACAAAATACTAGAATTCATTATATCAATTGGCAAAATATTGTTGTTACCGTTTTGTACCAAGGATCGATCCTCCTTGACCTGTCCAGCCTCCAACATCTCCCCAGCTGATTTCCTTTATCTTTAAATAAAAGTTAAAAAGGAGATTCTTTTAAGCGATTATCCAATTACTTCTCTTGACATGCAGCACACACCAGGTACTACTTAATATAAAGCTGTTGGAACAAGTTGTTTGGCACAGACAGCACCAAAAATGAACTTGGCAAAGAAAGAAAACAGCATCAGGAGGTTAACTTAACTTCTCTTGAATTCTTACCAGTCCCTTTCCATTCTGTCTATTTCTTCTTTCTTCCTCCAGATCATGATGAAACCTGCCTCCTTGTTTCACATCATCATTCTACTTTCACATCCTCTCCTACTGAATGCAAAATAAAAATCTAAAACTAGGTCTTTGAAATTAGTTTTGGGACCCATGGCTCCAGCTAGGCATAGAAATCATAAGCCCTGTATCCAGTTTCTCCTCAGCATACCAACTGATGCTCAACATTTAAAACAGATGAACAGAAGACTCTAAGTCACCTTGGAGGAGGAGGCTTCTTCCCTCAACAAGTACCACTGCAAAGTTTCTTACAGCAAAGGAACACAGATGCAACAACTCATCACACAGAATCAGCGAATTTTCTGTTATTCTGTGGCAAACCTACCATATGCTAAACACTGACAAAATTTGAAGGTAGAATTCATCTGAACCAATTTTGCAGCTCTGCAGCATGTGATTAGCAATACTTAAGATAAACAAATCTATAGACTTAGTTGAGAAATACAGTTACAATTTGGGTTTTATACATCTTTTTGAAATAAAAGAACTTACAGAATCAGCTCCCACAACAGTTATGACAGAACATACCTTCTAAGAACATAAACAAAGGTGGTGGTGTGGGATGGGGTACATACTACTATGTAATCCACGCATGTAATACTGACCTTCCCTCTAGCAAAACCTTCAAATCCATCAATGACAGCAAACATTTTATGTCCTTCAGTTATGCCAACTCTCACTGCAGCCCTCACTGCAGCATTCATTCCAGCTGCAGGGGCACCAACATTTAAAACTGCTACATTAAAATTAGTCTGCAAGAGAAAAACAAAATCTGATAAGCACTTTAATTTCTACACCACGGTTAATTTCTCCATCACACACAGTTGCTAAATATTGGTATGCAGGAAGAACAGAAAAATTACTCATAGATGCACATTGTAAGGGTAAACAAATCATGAGTGTCACTTTGTGTAATACGTTGGTAACTATCTTTGGATGAAATTTTAACTGCAAAGCATGAAATGCAGATGTTCTGTGCATGAAGTTTTCCTTGAAATGGATGGCTTATTTCCAGATAAATCACAGGCTACTGTGATTAAGAAATGGTCAGCTAGTATAAATCAGTACGGTTTCACTAAGTGTTGATTTAAAACAGACAAATATAAACCATTACCAAAAAATGAAGAAGGCACTGCAATTTATCAACTTTGTTTTACAGCTTTGAAATTAATACCAAGAGTAAAATTTAAGTAAAGAATCAAAAATTTACATGCCAGACCTTTGGGAAAGTTTAATCACTCTGAATGAATTTAGCAAACAAAATTCAAATGAAAGCAAACTATGTAATCAAGTGCAATAAAACTTATACCCCAAAATTCGTCATGCTTTAGGTCAGCTGGATGGCCTTAAATTGTTTATAACTACCAACTTGACAACATTGTAACAATCTGGTACTGCAGAAGTGCTAGAAGTTACTAGCTTTATACTGGAAGATGGGAATACAAAAGAAAAAGCAAAACAGTTGTCAGCTAGTGATCATGGAATCTCTTCCAATTAAAAAAAAAAAAAAACCAAAAAAAAAAGACCTAAACCAGAATGTATGTGGTTTCTTTTTTAGCTCTGGCACAATCAAAGGACTGTAGAAATACACAAAGGGAACAAGCAGCAAAATGTCTGTGTGCAGCAACACCGCTGAAGCAGAGCATTCAGTAGGCTCTGGAGATCTGATCAGCTTAGCCTTTTCCTCAATTCCTCTGACACGCACACTTCATCTGCTTTTTAATTCCCATACAACCCCTTTTACTGAAGCACACAGATTTGGTTAGTGCCATCAGATCCAAGCAGTTACTAATTACAAGTGGCCTACATTTCCTTCTAACATCATCCATCACAAAAAGATATGGAAAAACTACTTTAAAACAAAATATGGAAGTCCAGTGTGAACAGTCCTAAATTTGCACCGGTATATAAACACTAACAAGCACACACACACCTGATCTGGCAAAGCAAATATTGAATATCCAGCAAAAAAATCCTGAATTCTTTGATCTCTTGAAGGTCAAACTTAGGTCCTTACTTTTTTAAAAAGTTACTGTTTTGGCAGATATATTTGAAATAACTTTGGTCTACATACTTACTTTTACATATGTTTAGGCAAAAGTGTAATTTAAACTAGAGTTATTTTATTGTAATTTCCTTGAAAGACTCTGCTATGATTTTTCATTTGTAACCAAGTTTCCTTTACTGTGTGAAGTTTTCCATGACATATTACACACTAATCTTTGTCAACTAAAATGGCTAGGTGTGACGATGTTACTTGCTATCTGTAGAATTTCTGAACAGATATCAGCTATTCAAATGAATTTCAATGCAATTTTTCTCCTTAATAATATTGGGAATATACTATTAATCATTACTCAAATATTTAATTGGAATAAAAAAAACCCAACAAACATAACAGTGACATAATCATGCAAATACGGTAACAAATCACCACAAACCACAATTAATAAAGGAATTAATCAGTGAGGTGCCATAGTCACCAACTATGGTCAAAACCAAAATTATTCAGTAAACAATTAATAAAAACAAAAAAACCCTGTCTGAAATTTGTTTGTACACAATGTTTAATGTCTGCTTCCTAATAAACCCAAGTATCTTCTTATGCACAACTTATAAACTAGAAAGAAAAGAAAAACTAAATGTCCACTGCTGTACAACGCATGGTGACTTATTAGACCACGCGAATGTGATGCATCTGTCTTCATTATTCCATTCCTTGCATTCCTGGACTTGCCCCGTTCTTGAGTGGTTTTGCCCTTCAAAAGGAAGGGCCAGAATTCTTCTATATTGAATCCTCCTTCGTCATCCTGAGTTTTTTTCACTCTTAATCACTATTACATCATCTTTTCTTCTCTCCATGTTAAGGAACAGAGAGCTTTAACAGTAGCTGTTAGGACCAGACCCTATACAAACTGAGACCAGACATATATTCAAGATAGAAAGAAGCTGTCTACAGGAAGTTTTCTAGTTTGAATAGTATTTAATTTTTAAAAAATCTTAGTTATTATTAGAATAAAGTTGTGTGTTGTAAGCATCTTTCTGCCATTAATATTTAACTAGTTTTAGAAAGTATGTTATGGCATAGGTTTGAAGAGAGTCTTAAGGCGAGATGAGTGGGAGAGAAGAACAACACTATTTGCAAAGATACCTCAAAAGTAGACATGCATTGCACACTCAGAAAAAACTTTTACCTTTGGAAGCTCGGCATCTGGTTTTTTGTGTGACAGTAATTTGTAGGTGTTAAGGTTGTTTTCAAAGCTCCTAAATAAAGTAAGACAAATGCAGTGAGATAAATAAAGTAAGGTAAATGAAGTAGGATAAATAAAGTAATAAAATTTTCAACTCATAGTTATTTTAAAGAAACACATTTTTCACAAACTTTTAAAAACAGGTATGTAATATCAACACCAAAGTTATTACAAATGCAAAACACGATAAAAACTGGAAAATATTCAATCCTGTAAGACAACAGTGAGAAAACATAAAATAACTATATAGCTGGCAAGGGAGTTCTATAGATTGGTGATAAAGCATTTTGTTATCAAGTGATTTGAAACAGAAAATGCTGTGTTGACATGTAAGAGTGCAGAATGCCTCCCCACAACATCACTGTTGGAAAACTACCAGCTACTTACAAACAAGCTCATAGGATTGGCCTCAAAATCTTGAATAAAGAAACACAGGGTTGCTACCAGTCAGCTCATACAACACAGAAGCTCTTTTCTTCCTCACTAGTTATCCCAGTATCAGTCACTAGCCTGACACAGTACTGAGCTACAGTTTTCCTTGTTTTGCATGTTTTCATACAGATAAGAATTTCAATTATCCTATTTAAGCAACTCTTCTTCTGTCTGCTCTATTCTCAAGTACATAAAACCATATGGATATTAAATCATTTAAAATAAAATGTCAAGTGCCAGCAGAACAGCAAAGCAATTCAGCTTTTATAGAGCAACTAAATTGATACAAGTTACTGGACATACGTTCCACGAAGCCTCACAGCCTCAACAAATCTTCCCTCATCCATGGCTTTCTGGACTTCTTGAGTCTTGAAAAAACAATTTAATTACTCAGTATGTTTAAAAAACACAGAAAGATGATTATTTGATATATTCCAATAAATAGATAATTCTGTAATAGCTCTCCAGAGTGAAAAAAGAAATTCTGACATTTCATTCACTTATGAGCTACCTCTCCTCATAGTATAACTTACAGTGGACAGAAAAACAAAGTAGAAGCAGACACCTAAAGACTTCCTGGGAAAGAAATGAATTTTACGTTTTCTTTTTCCAGTTTAAGCTGAAGAGTTTTAGTGCAGAAACTCAACTGCTGTGCATGATGTGTAAATGGATGCAAGCATCTGAAGAATTTGTTGTAGCAATAAGAAGAGAAGATCTGAGATGAAATTTTAAAGCAAATTAAAAGTATATACATTTCTTGTTTGTTGGTAGTTTGCAAATAAGTGATAACACATAGAGAACACATTATTCCCAAATGTGGAAAACTGCTGCACAGATTCCCATCAGTGTTTCAATGACCACAGACAATTATTGTACACAGCAGTCTGTTGTAGTTAATGAGTAACTATAAATGGGCTTTTTGCCAGAAACTCACCATCTGCACACACTCCATCAAAGGCAGACGGACAGCCTGGTTTCCAGACAGTGACACAACACAGGCAGGGGTAGCTGGAGTAGCTTCTAAAAGGGCAAGTACAGCTTCCACACCCATACGACTTGCCTGAAAATAGATAATGTTTGAGTGCTCAAGCAAGCATTTAAAAGTAAAAGGCTTCCAGTCACAGAAATGGTCATAATTTCTCTGTAAATCAAGCTGAAACCTTGGTAGGTGAAAATGTTGCAGGCTGTTTGATACCCTTAAGTATGGAAGATCGTTCTTGCAGCTTCGCTTTTTAATCGTAATACAGATTCCTTTACACGACATGCTTCACTATTCTGAATTTGAGCTATTCAGACAGCTAATTTGGGATGATAATTGGATCTGTCAGGTTAATTGGCTAAAGAACTACCCCACTCCCAAATAAATAATCAAAATGTAGTTGTACCATGTGGTGCCATGAGTAATCATTTTAGGTTGACTCACCAAAATTCTGTCAAAAGCTGAAGGGGTTCCACCTCTTTGCACATGACCCAAGATAGTTACTCGAGTGTCAAAACCGAGCCGCTGAACCACAAGCTGCACAGAATTTCAAAATATAGTGGTTTATTATAATCATTATTTTATATATGCATATGTTAGCATTACTCTGCTTTCTGTGCTATTGGAATAATAAAAATCAACATCTACTATACATTAGTATGTCAACAATGATGAAAATACTACAAAAGTTAAGCCAGTCTTTATTCCTAACCTAGAACTAAACTCCAGGTTTCAAATCTAAAGGAACATTTATGTAACAATGGCAAACCAGTGGTTTAGATTGCAATGCTTAAACTGCAGTTATAATGGCTTCATTATGCACAGTCCTCAGCATTATAAAAACAGGTCTAAACATTATAATTAGAATACTTGAAAGAAGTTCAGTTACAGTGTTTTATTCACTCCATGTTTCATCTATGTGCGAGATTACACATCCCAAAAGATTCTGAGTAAAACTTTTGTGAAGATGACTTTCAACATTAATTGACAAGGCTTTTAAAAATTCTAGTAAAAATTATAATAATAAAACTAATTTATTCAGTCAGACTTTCTTTCCATTTCCTCTATTACATATCAAATCTAAAGTCACAGAAAGACATGTTTTATTAATACATCTTCAGTCAGTACGTAAGGTTAGGAATAAGTAATGGATACCATGAAGCAGAAAATAAATTTAGAAGTTACGTACAAAATTATCTATCTCTGGTATTTATAGTTTTTGAGTGTTTTAACTGGCTGAAATTTGTAGCAAGCAAGTAATGTTTCTTCCATATATGCATAATAGCTCTCTGCTGTATGCATATTTAACACCACTTGGTGCTCAATTTTATTTCGTAAAGCTGCAATCCTGAATTAAGAGTCAAAGATTACTCTCAAACTGACAGCCATAGAAAACAAAACTTCATAGTCACAGGACAGATAACCCCAGGTAAAATGAAAGTGTCATAGCTCCTTCCTGCCAATGACTATTTTTCAGCTTCTTTTCTTAAGGGATCCTTTCCAAGAAAAGAACAATTTCAGCTTAAAGGTTTTTCTTTATCTTAGACACCAATGAAATTCTTGGCAAAGCAACCATTTCGAGAAAAGTCACAAGTATGTTCAAATTAGACAGTGTTATTTCACTGTGAGACAGACCACTACTAAAATTTTACAAGAAATATACAAAATATAATTACCAATTTAAGCTGATTTCAGACTATCTATTAAGGCACCCATGAAGTACGTGTTTTGGATGTTGTCTTATTTTACATGGAGAAAAGGTTCTAATTAACAGCCACCGAAATAATTCCTCCTTAAGCAGGCTATGGATTCAGATAATAAAGCACAAATATAAAACACAACCAGCTAACTGTGATAAGCTACACCTATTTATTCTACAGAAATATTATCGTTAATAACAAGCTCTATCTTACAAACAAAACAGAAAGTGCATCATAAAGATGTTGACACTTACATCCTTAACCTTCTCTGACGTTATAGGTTTGTTGTGGCAATCAATAGCTCCTTCAGCTACAATAATAATATTCAGCCTTTTCTTTCGTGCACGATTCTATAATAAAAACACATCTATATAATAAAAAATGAAATAAATTTACAACATCATTTTATAATCAATTGCTTTACATTAAGCTGCTAGGATTTGAGGAAATATTTCTTACACTTGATCCCTTCAGTGTTCTCAAACATTTTATCTTTATATAGGTGTTTTCTTTGATGAAGTGAAATGTCCAAGTAATGAGGAAAGGTACCCACACTGCTTATATAGGAACAGTTTTATGTAATCACTAGAGTAGATCATATAATTCTTCAAAACATTTGCAGAATGCAGGAAAAGAACTGTTTAAGATCAAATAGCACTATCTGTGACACACGAAGCAAAGACTTGCTGAAAGTCCTGAATCACATTTTTAAACCACCGTTTTCAAACAAACATCTGCAAAGACGTCAGGAAATCCCAAACATAGTAATAGATTACCTCTGAAAGCTTAACACACATTGAATCTTCCCATCCTTCTTCTGGGGGGTATTCCGGAATAAATACCCAATCTGCACCACAGGCTAAGGCACTAACAAGAGCTAGATACCTAATAAACATAACAAACAATTATTATATCTGTATATAATTATTAACATAATTAATTAACATAATTATATCTGTATTAGACACAAACTGCTGAAGACAATACATACCCACAGTGTCTCCCCATAACCTCCAGAACAAATGTCCTCTGATGGCTGTAAAAATAAGAAAACAAATTAACTGTAATACCTCAACTCAAAAATCCAGTCCAAATTCTTGAAAACAGAACCTGATATCAGGAAATAGTCTGTAGTTACATTGCTTAACAAACACAGAATTCATTAGCAAAACAGAAGGCCATATTAAACAATGTATTTAAAATTACATATCTTCCAACCCCTAATTCATTTTCACTACTACTTTCTCCTAAAACAGTAAAAGGCAGTTAGGACAGAAAAGGTGAACATTCACTAGAAATGTAAATGATGCCGTCCCATAGTTAAGAATTGAAATGATATAGCTGCATAAAAAAAAAAAAAAATTGCTTAAATTTTACCTAGAGAAAGCTTACATACAAACAGCTGCTACTATGTACCACTCAAGGTATGTTTGGATCTTCTGTAGAAGAGTATGTCTGGGAAAGACTAAAAACATATTAAAAAAACAAAGCCTGCCCCTAAAGCTGATGCAGCCTCTACAACCACATGCTTGAAGTGCTGCCATGACAGGAATGATGGAAAAGCCGCTACTAAGAAAAAAAGAAACTGCGATACTTGAAAGATGCAGCCAATAAGAGTTTTTATTCCCACTCTAGAAATATTAGAAATACCAGTTGCCTAACTTCTATTTAAAATTAACTTTTATCCCCCACTATTGTATGGCGACAGGAAACTTACGTTTTGAAGCATGAACAACTGCGTATTTGTTATAGTTTTATATAACATGCACAATTTACCTTTGAGCAGTGGTCATGATGGCATCCACGACTTCAATGATTCTGTGCAAGGCTGAGTCAGTACCTATGGTCATATCAGTGCCACAGAAGTCATTGTCTATGGATCCAACCATTCCCACAATGTTAAGGTAAGCATATCTCTTAACAGCCTCTTCATCAATCTTTCCTGTAAAGAAGTATCCAGAAAAAGAGCTGTAAGATTTTTTTAAAAAACAAAATTTAGACATATTGCTTGGGTGCTTTATTTTGTTAATTAAACATATCCAAACATTAAATTACGTTTAGATACTTTAGGTAACAAGGTTAGTCAAAACTACAAACAAAAGCCAATCAAATAACAAAACAAAAGAATCCCGTATAGAACTCCTTACAGCAGGGAAGGAAACAAGAGCTTTTCAGTTTATTTCAAAGTGTCAACAGATTATCAAGTTGTACAACCAACCTTAAAATTGATGGTTTGGACTTAAACAATAGCAGTCAAATTATAGTCTCAGTGTACGACATGCAATGAAGAAGTAAAAGGATGTGAATGGGATGTGATTATGGGGATATATAAACATTAAAAAACCAGCATTAAATGTTTGAAGACTTCTCTTCTGCAACACTGAAAGGCTCTGATTTCATGATTAATAAACAAATAGAATAGAAAAGCCCCTATTCTAAGTCCTAAGTGTGTCCCAAGACATCAGTGAAAATGCTGAATCATCCAAGAGTTCTGAATAATCTCAAGGACAAAATACCTTAATTGCTTAAGTGCCTAAAACTACCTTAGTATCTGTACATGTGATGGTAGTAATTATAATTCCAAATTTTTAACATGCTAACTATCGGTGTGTTTAATGACTATACTAAGGAAAATAGTAGAAACCATAATGAAAAATGTAACTAATGTCCATAAAGATAAGTACAGTATTCTGAAGAAGAGTCAAAATGTTTTCTATGAATATATACCATGCATTACAAACCTTTCTAGAGTTTCAAAGGTGATTTAATAATCACATGAATAAGGGACAGCTGGTTGACATATTCTACCTGGATTTCCAAAAAGTCATTGACAAGGTCTGTCCCCAAAAGATTTTGAGGAAACTAAGCACCCACAGCGTAAGACAGAAGACTTTTGCCGTGTTGTGAAACAGAGGGTAAAAAATACAAAACAGAGGGCAGTAGTAAATGCAAGTTCTTGTATCCGAGGAAAGTGATAAATGGAGTTCTACAGAGATCTGTGCTGTTCAACATACTTAGCAATAACCTAGAAAAAGGAATGAGTGGTAAGGTGCAAAAGTTTACTGATCAAAACTGAATTATTTGGGTTCTACAGGTGCGGGGTGTCTGAGAAGAAATGAAGAAGACTAGCCAGACACAGTGAGCAGTAAAGAATCAGATGGAATTCATTGTAGATAACTGTAAACTAATACACATGAAAAATGTACCCTAACATCACAAACAAAATAATGCTATTTTCAGCATAATAATATTATAATGCTGTTTTCATTAATAAATCAGATTCAATGCTCAACAGCAGTCAAAAAAAAATCAAAATATTAGAAAATATTAGGAAAATAATAGAGAACAAAACAAAGATCATTATACTACTGTGTAGATCCACGGTTTGCCCTCATCTGGAATACAGGGTGCAGTTGTGGTCCTCCCCACCTCAAAAAGGACATGGTAGAACTGGAAAAGGTTCAGAGAAGGGCAACAAAGATGATCAAAGGTATAGAACTTACATATAAGGAACAACTAAGCAAACTAGGATTCTTCCATCTAGAAAAAGAGATGATGAAGGGAAAATAAGACAGCTGTAAAATCTCAGGTGCCGTGCAGCAAGGAAGCAGGACTGATCATTCACAGTTTGTTCTAACACAAAAATTATAGGACGCAAATGAGACTAGAAGCCAGAAGGATCAAAACAAACAGAAGCAGATTCTTCACAGTCTTCATCATTCAGTGAAGCTGTAGAACTCCTTGCTACACAATGTTTTCAGCAAAAATCTGTATGTGTTCAAGGAGATTGTAAGAAATTCATTAAGGACTGCTGAGAGCATCTGGTTCAGGAAGTCCTGAAGGAACAAATGGATGGAACCTATCAGAGTATTTATATATTACGAACATCATATTGCATCAACACACCATTATTTAGGCTTGCTTTGTTATTTTACTCTTTCCTATAGATTCTCTTGGATAATATCAAAGACAACTACTGGGCTGGATGCACTTTTAGCAACAGTCACTTAATGTTCTGATCTCAAACAAATAGTGACATACAGGCAGGAAAGCATCATAATTTAATAACAACCAAGTGTGTATCTTGTTGTAGGAAAGGAATTACCATCTCAGTCTGGATTTGAGGGCAAAGGGCTTTTCAAGCAGAAGGTTCAAAGTTCAGGTCCTGAAAATGACTCACAATGTCACACAGACAGTTGCTCAGTAACTTATTTGGCCTTTTTGAACCTTTATGGTATATAAGAGATGATGTACAGAAATAAAAAATTATTACTTTATGAAGAATCATCTAATTTCCTGGAATGTAGACATTTAATTTTTGAACTTAAGAAATATCCTCTGGATGTAGTTTATGTATGTATAGTTAGGGTACAAAACTTCCCTGGAGATTGGACTAGAAGTCTAGAGGGTCTAAAAGCAAACTTACCTTTTTGTGCCAGCTCTTCTAGAAGTCCGCTCCATTCTTCACGGAACAGATTGGCACCAGTTAAGCTACCATCTCCGCCAATCACACAAAGATTAGTGATTCCTCTCTGAACCAAGTTGTAGGCTGCCTGCAGGCGGCCCTCCCGAGTACGAAAGGACTTGCAGCGTGCGCTACCAATAACTGTACCACCCTAGAAAAAGGAAGTATAACAGTTTTAATTGATAATCCAATATTTTACTGTAATTTTTTAAAATGGATTAAAGACGAACAGTTATTTTGTAGCATCCATCTTTAATTTTACAGTGAGGAAAAAGTAATTAAAATCAAAGAATTATCAAACCTGCAGGAAATTATGCTCTAAAGATTAGACACAAAAGGGAAAAGGGGAAAAAACACTCAAAAATTACTGATAAAGAGCTACTCTTGAAGGAAAATGTTAAATTATTTGGCATTAATTTCAGTAGCATTCCAATTAATTATCTAATTGTTACTTATATGTGATGACAATAGTAAAAGTGATATGAGAATAAGTAATAAAGAATTTAAATGGATTTCCTTCAAAGCATGAGATTTTTCCCCCTAATATCATGACATATATAACCAATAATAGAAAAGATATATCCCTAAAGCTCAAAATTAGCATTTGTTGTCATTCCACAGAATTAGAGAACTGCATCCACATTTAGTACCTTATAGATCAGACTAATGATAAATTTTCTTTTTTATTAATTTATCTGCTGTATTTATTAATAAGATTTAAAGAGCTTCATCCAAAAATAGAAGTAATTATTTTCAACAAAGACTGAAGCACCTTGTCACTGAAAATTGCTGGGCATTTTGTTGAAAGAAAAGTCTAAATTTTGCCTTGTTTATTCTCACAGTAAAAAGTAAAATCAATTAAGAATGCAAAAACTTTTTTTTCCTGCAAACAAATCTGGAGATGATTACTTCACTTTTGCCCAAACATTTCCTTCACTTTAACTTATAATAAATCAGTCATGCCAATCCAAATTTGAGCTTCAAATCTGCAGAGGCTGTACTGATACGATTCGTCTTATCAAAAGTTGTTTCAGCTCTCAAGACAGTCCTAAGCACTCTTTTACCATGTATGTTATAATGCACAACAGCTGCTAGTGGAAGCAAAAAAAAAAAAGTGGAATAAAGGCAGTTCAGTCAAAAAAGTTAAAGTATACACATGGAGATGTTCTAAAAATAAAAATCAGGACTAAAAACCACATCTAAACTAGGTATTTTCATACTTAAAAAACCTCATAGTTCTAAGTGGAAAAAAGAGTATGTGTTTTAAACAATGTACTACAACTTCTTCTGATTAAACAGAAAATCTAGGTTGCACTTTAAAATCTTTTATCAAAACATCTAAACACGTTCTTTAAGATGCATCCTCAGCTTCACTGTTGGTCTGTTGAATTCCTAGCAATCAAGCTCAGAAAGGCATTTTTCTTATAGTATGTATGCTATACACAGGTACAGGATGCTACATCCTGTTCCTGCCTATGCTCTTGTGTGGCTTGGCCATGACATCTCCATTTTCTCTTAATAAAATAAGATGCATCTGGATGACGCCCTTAGTCATATAGTTTAGTTTCAGGTAGCCCTGCGAGGAGCAGGGATTTGAGTCTCTTCCAACATGAGATATTCTACGAATCTATGATTACAGATTTTATAAGATAGACAGGGGACTAAAAATAACAACCAAAAAAACAAACATACGTGGACAAATTACTTCACAGTATTCCAGGGTATTTGTTTGAAAAAAAAAATCATCTATTTTTTGCTCTGCTAACTGCTCTATGTTTATTACAGAAAGCTTTACAAAGCTCCAAAGAAAACCACACTTCACCCGCAAGTAGTTTTCAGAAAGCTTGTCAAGCAGTAAGGCCTCTTCGCCAAATATAGCATCTGCTCTGGAAGAGGTAACAACATTGCCATGCTGAGGAAAAGTGTAAGGAGACCCAAATGGCCACCTTGCAGAACAATGTAATAAAAAAAGTACAGACAAAGTCACTGGTATTATCTGAGCTCTGGAGAGCTGTACTGTAATTACACCCATTACTATAATTCTAAATCCACTTACATAGGAAGCCAATAGCGTTTCGTAAGAAAACACTTGACTTGTAAAACACAGTTGTTTGATATTTTTGTCCTATAATGCCCTTTTTATTAAATGTAGGCTTGGCAATATGGCTTGAGGAGGCTAATGACATGTAATGTTGAAAATCTAGGACAAAGGTTTTCAAGCTTATTTCTGTGCACCAAATACAAAACGACAGAGAGATCTTTAGGAAGTGTAAAACATCGATACTGCAGAAATCAAGCTCTGCTAAAAGTTCTATGTGATGTCACTCAGTCATCACAGAATTCAAAGTCATGGTTACAGTCGTCTGCCTGAATCTAGAATTTTGGTTCTCTGTTTAAAGAGGGTTTCGGTCCCACCCCCATGCCCTAACACTTACCACTTGCAGGATACTTGAAACACTTTCCCATGACACCTCTACAATATTATCACCTCCATCAACCATTCCCTGGTAACCCTGAAAGAGAAAAAGTATTTCAAAAGTCTGATGTGAAAAACTGTGTAACATTTCCTCTGCAGTAACGCTCACCTTGTATATTTTAATGCAACTAAAACCACTGAATTAAAAAAGTACTCAATTTAAATGAAACCACATTCAAACATGTATCATATTAGAGGTAAAAAATGCCAAACAAACCCTTTTTTTAAAAGACCAGTTCCAAAGACAACTTCAAGATAAAGTAATACTTCACACAGATTACACAGCTTATAAACTAGAACGGTGATGTATTTCTCCTTTCTTATTAATAAATATTCATTTATTTTAAAAAAACTACAAAGATGGAAGAACGTTGAAAAGCCTTATAAAATGTGCTTCCTAAAAACACAAGCTCAGCCTGAGGTCATGATCTTAGAAAAAAGGCCTACCTCTATAACACTTTGTACACTTTTTACCCCAAGGTAGTTATAAGCAAAACAATCTAAAGATTAACAATGCAAAAGTTTTCATAATTGAAGAAGAAATCAGATCATGTAACCTTTATTCTTTTTTGGAGGCAATTACACAATAAATAGATGAAAGAAATTTAGTAGAAAAGTACAATTTTTAGTGATGAATCTAAGAAGTCCTTAGTATCTTAATTCAAATGGTCTTCAGAAACCAATGCATGCTGTAATACAGAAAGAGCTACACTTAGCTGAAAGAAGGAAAACTATCCAGTGAGCAGCTGATGGGTTTTGTTATGCCTGGCTTTATTAACTCTCTGCATAAATACGAGCAGAAAGATAGTGACAATTACTGATTCTTTTCCATTAGGTGATATTGTGAATGCTGGTTAAGAAAAAAAAAAAAAAAGAAAACACAGCAAACTTCTAACCTGGAAAAACCTAACTGATACAAATACCAGAATAAAACTGGAGCTACCATTCAACTTTTCAACACTTATTTAAATCCAAAGAGAAAAAAACCACACTAGGTTAAAGAAAACTAACAAACAAAAAACACTAAACAAAAAAAAACATGACAATGTTTATGTCTCCATTTTTAAATTATGTGTACATATGGATAATGATGCTGAGGGATAATCAGTTAACCTTTCTTTTGTATGCAGTTCTTGCAAGACTGTACGTATTAAATTCCAGGGTTCTCAGTAATAAATAAGCTGGAACTAGAAATAGAAGGGAGTTTAGAAGACAGTAAAACTGACAGTATAAACCTGAGACACTTACTTTGGTATGATCCAGAGTATATGAAGATTTTATGCAGTAAGCAGTAACTTGGAAATGCACTAAGCCTTCACTGACTTAAAAAGTCATACATTTTATATGAATACTGTATCTTACTTGGAGTCCCTCACCAGCATGATACGATAAGAATATAAAGATAACCTGGACTCAGCAAAAGCACGAGTTACTTAAAATAAGCTTTCTAAGATTCTAGTACAGATTCCAAGGGGAAAGCGTAAAAGTTATTGCCCAGTGAGACCTGACTAATAAATTTACATATAAGATGATCAAGTCATCATAAAGAAACAGCTAGAAGGAGAATGACCTATGTCTCTAATTTCTGTCACTCAACAGATCTTTTCAATATTTTGTACACCCTCCAGATAACTTTGATATGTATCTAATGTATACACATAATGTCTTGTATACTAATGTATACATATAATGACTTCAAGCTAAGACTTTATTTGCAGAATTCCTTTGAAATTAGAGCAAGTTGGGAAAGAAATAATGCTTCATCTATATATCAACTTAAAAAAAAAAAAATTTATTGCTCAGATATAGTGCAAAGATCTTCAGACAGAAACATTCCAGCAGATCCAAATGAGCTTAATGAAGGATAATACATTAGCAAGTGTACTTATCATAGGTTTGCAGATCTGTTTTTTTTAAAGCGAAGAATCCGATGTTCCTTATATCACTCAGTAATGGACTGAAAATTTTTCCTATCAGTGTTCCTATTGGCAACTACAATAATACAAAGATTCATAGGCAACAAATCCTGAAAAAATAGTGTGATGTTGCATCCTAACTCACTTTATAACACTGACTACAGTAAGCTGCACTACAAGCTGACAAAAATATATACAGTTCACAAATTTGCTCCAATCATTCACTTTCCATTTTTACTTGAGAGGCAAAATAAAGAAAGTGCACCCAATGAAGTATTATATACAGTAAATATGTACATAATTATACACATATCATGAGACTCATGGATAAAAATTCCCAAATCATACTTTATTAACAAATCTAAAACACAGGGAAAAGCAAAAGGATAAACTGCCATTTGAAATTGTCTGTAAGATTTGAAACACCTTATATCTAGGCTATGGATGAGCTATGACTGACTCGTGCACCACGCATCTTTAAAGTAGAAAGAACTCCTGCATTCTGGTCAGGAGTCCGCATCAGTTCTACTTTCTCTGTGTAGATAAGCGAGAACAGGGGCTGTGTTAGCAATGCCTCCCACTACAACATAAGGACAGGGAGCTTTTGGAGCAGGCTTGATCCGTTTTAACTGCCACATCAGCTTTTCCCAACTCAGTTCTGCTTGCCAAGTAGTGTATGTAAGCTAGCTCTGAACAGTGTACTAGAATTTCCACCCTGTTCTTCCATACCACTAAGAGACACTAAAGCCATAGTATTAAAACAGCTTTCTAGAAAAACTGCATGTGAAAAAAAAGATGATTAATTATAATTGAAGTATGAATAATTATAATTATTTCCAATTAGCATTTTAGTTATTTAAACACTGATGCTAACTTGGGGACTGGGCAATCCACTTCAAAGGCAGAATTTAACTTGAAATATTTTATCAAATAGTTCAACGCTGTCACAGTTGTCTGATTACTGAAAATTACTGAAAGATGTGAACACAGACCATAATAAAAAGCCAGTAGGAACCTGCCAATTTACATTTAAAAAAATAAAAAATTTATCTGAATTTTAAAAATAGCAACTTGGCTACTAAAATACTAAAACTATGGGGCAAGAATGGAAGAAAATAAACTGCCAAAAATACAACAAGCACTATACTTAAAAATCAACCCTATTTTATGCTTACTCCTTCCTCTACCCAAAATCTGAATATTCAATGATGAACAACAGGAAACCTCTGTGAGTCATATGTTCACAGGGTACATATACACATATATACATTGTAACTCCTGGAGAGAGCAGCAGAGGCAGCAAACCTTGCTTCCAGTCTTAACACTAAAAAGACAACTCATCTTCTGATATGTTACATGTGAGACTTTGGGCTTTAACAGTTATTGAAGTTTACTTACTGAGCTTTTTCAGCTATTGCTCAACAACGTAAAATACTAGCACCGCTGAGTGCACAAACCACCACATAAAAGACACGAAGTTTTCCTCACAAAAATCCGTGACTGCCGTACCATTGCATTTCCAATGCTGGCCTCTTGAGAAAGACTCTTAATCAAGATGAAGAATCTAAAAGTTCCACAGCTTAGTAGTAAGAGCACGCATCCACTGGGAACTATGTGCTTCAATGCTGGAAAAAGGGCAGGTTATTTGTATAAAAATTTAAGACCTCAGTTTCTAAAATGAGTTGCCATTAATGAGAGGCATCACTCTTTCTTCTCATTCTCAATTAAAAAAACAAAACAAAACCTCACCAACTGAAATCATTCTGACCAGTGAAAAAATCTGAACTAGCCTCCTAGAGCAGCCTGATACTTCTCTATGTACTTCTGTCTCCTAGATTTTCACCGTATAAGTGAAGTAAGTCATGGGTGTTCAAATTATAATTCTGATTGGGGTAGATTTGAAGAACAATGTGATGCTAGTCAGTGAGGGTGACTACAGACTGTTAATATACTAAAATTAAATACCAAAAGATGTTAACATGAATAAAATATGAAACTAGGGCAAGTGTATAGAGTAAGCATTGTTTCCACAGATTAATAGCAAAATTTTCAAATGTGCTATTTTCAGTAAATTAAGAGACAAAGGATTATTTATTATTTTATAGCTATAAAATGATAGTGTTTATGTAAACTATATAAATTATATATAAATATAACAAATAATAGTTTTTATATAAACTATTCCATAGTTTTACTTTTCACATGAGTGGTTGTTTTTTTGCTTTGGGGAACCAAAGTATGTCCAAATAGCCCATGAATTCCAACATCTAACAGTTTCTTTCTTTGGGCTTTGGTAAACACAACTTAAAAAAAGGTTACAAAATTATTTATATCTAGTTCATTGCCGATTTTTATGTATGTATCTTGGCAATATCTCTCTGATCACAAAATGAAGCAAAATGGAGTTAGGAAACAAAAGGAAAACAGAGTTATTGTTTTACTTAGAATATGGAGCTAGTTTTGGCCACAGCTGTAGCAGACAGGTGATCTTGCAGTGCAAAAAAAGTTCTTATGCCAGAGAGATTTACAGGAGAAAAAGAGCATACGACAGTTAGAGCAAAGTAGGCTTGAAAAGGCTGAGACCTTTAACTCCATTTTTGGCTCCAATTAAGGAAACCTTCTTCATCTTTTGAATATTGCCACTTCAGCTTTTTTCTTCACTTTTTCAGAGCAGCTTCAAATATACAATTCATACTGGTTAACACACTGAAGTCTACATTTGATAAACTGCAATATAGAAGGACCTTATTGAAAGTATTACATAAAATAACACCAAGTATATACAAAAAATACGTCTCCTCTGTATATATCATGCAAAGGCTTAAAATAGAAATCATTAGTGACAAGTCTTACCCTGAGATTTTTACCTTCACACACAGAATCACACAGAATGTTCAGGGTTGGAAGGGACCTCTGTGGGACATATAGTCCAACCCCCCTGCCAAAGCAGGGTCACCTACAGCAGGCTGCATAGGACCTCGTCCAGGCGGGTCTTGAATATCTCCAGAGAAGGAGACTCCACAGCCTCCCTGGGCAGCCTGTTCCAGGGCTCCATCAGCCTCAGAGGGAAGAAGTTCTTCCTCATGTTCAGACGGAACTTCCTATGCTTATTTTGTGCCCGTTGCCCCTTGTCCTGTCACTGGGCACCACTGAAAAGAGTCTGGCCCCATCCTCTTGACACCCACCCTTGAGATATTTATAAGCATTTATTAGGTCCCCTCTCAGCCTTCTCCAGGCTAAACAAGCCCAGCTCCCTCAGCCTCTCCTCGTAGGAGAGATGCTCCAGGCCCTCACCATCC
>Ga0065711_1030018_pt1 | contig 34051 bp, 15 predicted proteins | sample Hoacrofraction12_FD_59098 | JGI IMG/M metagenome (GOLD analysis project Ga0065711, IMG submission 59098) | Hoatzin crop microbial communities from Cojedes, Venezuela - Epithelial fraction 12 v2 (version 2) | ecosystem: Host-associated > Birds > Digestive system > Esophagus > Crop | place...
GGGCCGGGCCGGGCCGGGCCGGGAGCCCCGCGCCCCTTCGCGCCGCTCCCGCCCGCCCGGGGCGGTTTTGCGGGGGCCTCGTTAGCGGCCGGAGCGGGCGTTTGTCACCCGCCGTCCAGCCTGGCTGCTCTGCCCGGCGTCGGGGCTTCCCGCCGGGTGCCCGGCTCTGCGGGTGAGGACCGGGGAGCGGCTGCCGCCCGGGCTTCCTGGCCGCGGAGGCGTTGGACCCAGCAAGGGGTAGCCGTGGGTTTGGGGGTGCGAGCGGGGTGTGGGGGGGTGTGGTTCTGCCCCCTCTTTGCTCTGTGCCCCGCCGTAGCGGAGGTGGAGATGCTGCTTGTCGGGGTGCCTGTCCCGGGCGGGGTGCCCGTCCCGTCCCGGGCGGGGTGGTACAGGCCTCTGCGCTGGCTGTGAGCGTGTGCGGAGGGGAGTCGTGAGTGTCAGCCAGGTAGTCTGACACGGGAGGTCTGGCTTGGGTAGCCCGCAAAAACATACGGTGCTCCGCCGCTGTGTCCCTGGCGTCAGTCCTCCGAAATGTGCCGCTTTGGAGCACAGCAGATAATGTAGATTCCTGTCCTTCGTTGTTATAAACCGCTAGAGTTAATTTGTACCTTATTTATTGCTATCTTCGTGTCCGTTTAAACAAACGTAGTGTGCTGTACATCAGCAGAAGACCACGACTCTTTGCTTCTTCCGCCCTATGGCTTTGCCTCCTCCCAGATCTTGCATTCCTCCCGCCGTAGCTCTGCTCTGGTGTCGTTTCCCTACCCCTGTTTTGCTCACCGGACGAAAGGCACTCCAGGTTGTAGCTGCCCTGGGTGCAGGGTGGGTAACGTAGATGTTCTGGGTGGCAGTACCTTGCTGTCTTGCGCAGACACCAGGCCAGCAGAAGGCTGCCGGGAAGCTAGTGGAGGGGTTTTGGTGGGGGTGGGTTGGTTGTGTCTGCTCTGGACGAGGCCGACTGTGACCATCCAGGTAGGGAAATGGGGGAGAAAGTTGTAGAACCACATTGCAAGGGAAACTGCGGGAAGAGATGCCGTTGGTTGAGTTGGATCATGGGCTGCCATCGGTGCGTGTTGCTTCCAGTGGGTGCAGCCTCTGTTCCCCTATACTTCGGTGTTAACAGGGTTAATACTTTTCTAATATAGCATGTAGTAGTCCTAATAGCTTTATACAGCACACTTGGGGATTGAGTTTTTCTTTCCTGTTCTCATTACATGCATGACAATTACTTGTAATAATTTTTAATGATTCTGTGAAGTTCTTATAATTGGCTTTGTCTTGACCTTATTTGTTCCCAGTGCATAGCTCCAGTTTTTGTTCATAACTGCATGCTCTTACATTTCATGATAGTAAAGTTGACCTTCTTTTCTGTATCAGTACTTTTGTTTTGTCTTTCTGAAAAACAGTTGGGTTCTTGTTTGAATTGTTGATGTTCCTGACTGTCATCACAAGTTTTCATTAACACAGGCCTACTTTGTAGTGCTATACAGACATAAATTTAGACTTCAGTTTTTAAATATGATGCCTGTCTGTTAAAACAACTCTTCTGTTAACATTTATTAATAGTGTCCATTGTTGGCTTCCTGTTAATATACTACATATCTTAAAGTATTAATGTATGTCTTTGCGAATTTAGTTGTTTCCAGTATAGTATTGCACATTTTAATAATTTTCAGATAAGTCAGATCAGCTGCTTTTCCTTTGCCTTGGATAGTTATTCCCAAACTGTTGGTAAAGTCATGGTAAGTTGCGCTCAGACTGAAATCAACTATTTTTTCAGTCAAAAACTTAATGAAGAAGGTTAGGGTTGTCTTGGTGCAAGAGTTTTGGGAGCAATTAATGTAAGAAAAGGAACTTTTTCTGTCAAAAAATGTCAAGATAATCTAAAGATAAGATAAAATTTGAATGTATGTATAATTTGAATGAATGAAATGAATGTATGTATAATTTTCTGGTTTTTTTAAACAATTTTTTTTTTTTATTTTTTAAATGTTGATTATTTCTTCCTTTAGCTTTTAAAGCTTTGTTTCTTGTGAAGTCTTATTAGTGGATTCCTTGTTGCTGCAGTCAGTTTCTCTTTCCTTCCAGCTTTTTCATACTCAGTATAGGTATTAAATCCGCTGGTACTTGTCGTAGTAGTTTCTGAGGCTACTTCAATAAAGTTTGCTGTCAGTTCCAGTTAAGTTTTGTTTGCAGTACTAGCTCTTCAAGAGTGGTGGGGTGCAGACTATTATGTCCTTTGCCTTTGGCGTGTTTAGAGTACATGAGTGAGTTTTCTTCTACATTATTTTGTTCTGTTTTCCACTCTTACACTCTGTTTTTTTTAAATGTCCAAATGTTATAGTGATGGAACTCACAGCCCTGATTTTAGTGCGGACACTAATAATTGCAACATTTAAATCTTGTGTTTTCCCCTCTTTCTAAAGGGAGTTTTCAATAGCACAGCACATTGAATGAATGCTTGTCTTCATATTTGGGTGATGGATAAATTCCAAGAGCATACAAGCAGCTCTTTCCTGGTCTGAGTAATTTAAGCCTGAAGACATGTTTATGTAGAAAACCGAAAGCAGCATAACAAAAGGTATGCAACTGAATCATAAAGTGTATTTACTCCTTGGTTTCTAGGTGTGTGGTATTAAAGTTACGTAACAAAATGGAAATGGCGTGTTGCCTGCAAATACTAAATGGACATAATAATAATAATAATTCAGTATTTGATCTGAAATACCTGCCTTACAAAATTATTGCAGTAATGTCAGATGGGAATTTTATTGCGTTTCTGCATTTACTTTGAATTTTGTTCATTGCACTTAATGGAAAAAGATGCATATTATTTTTTTCTTTATAGTTTAGATGCTGTGACAAAGAAAATTAATGATGGAGTTATTAGACACTGTATTTTATAAAACAGTCAATGAGTAGAATAGAAATTGAATGCTCTTTGTAACGATGTAACAAATTTTAATGTCTGTAGTGTTTCATATAATAAATACTGTTGTCTGTTAAGCTTGGTAATGTGAGCTCTCTGACCGTTTGTCAGCTTTATTGCGTTGAATTCACTGTAGATTCTTGAAGTTATTAATCTTAAAACACTTAAAGTGAGAATGTGGAGCAAGATGCACAGAGAAGCTCTGGGAGGGCCTGAGGGCTTTAACGGGGGGTCCTGGTGGGGCCCTGAGGCTGTGCATTGCACAGCTGGAACAGCTGTGCTGATCCACCCAGCCTGCTCACGGACCTTGCCATCTCCCCTGCAGACAGGAGATCGTGTAGGAACTGTTAGGCTGCGCTACCTGCTTTCTCTCCTGGATCGTCCCATCTGTCCTGTGGGACAGGGAAGCGGTCGCTCATTATTGTTAAATGTTTCTCTGACTAGAAGTGTTCTAGTGTCCAAGCCCCCAGTGTGTTTAGTCTCCACGGAGTCAGTTCAGTCTCAAACCGTGACACACGGTAGCAAATTTGGACATTCAATGTCCCTAATGTTGGTCATTCTTTCCTTTTCTGCACCTCACCTCATTTAGAAAATGAATATTATTATTTATTTACTTTAATAAATAAATTCAGCCTACTCTTAGGCCATGTGTCATGCAGTGATCTTTCTATAGCAGTGGATGTTAAATACGTTTAATGCCTCTGAATTTTGCTGGAACTGGTGAGAAGGGTTTAAGTTCGTTACCATCTTTCCTAGAAGGGAGCCCTAGATTGAATTGTAGTAAAAGTTGGTTGAGTAGGAGAATGTACTCCGTTTCAGAAACTTTTTGACATCAGAAAACTGTGCAGCTGATGTCACTTTTAGTGTATTTTGGACAGTTAACAGTAGATGATTACACTACTGGCGCATGAAAAGATTGTGCATTGTCTTTGTATAAACAACACCTTGCTTCTACTTTGGGCAAAAGTGTGTGAACTTCCATGTTTTGTGTAGTACTTTGGGACTCTAGGTATGAGGAATGTAGTATATACTTTTTGGGGGAAAAAAACCATGCCCTCAGGTTACGGTTACAGAAAATGTGAAATTTGGACTGATTTTTATGCCTGTTGTTTCAGTTTTATGTGACTTTATTAGACCTTGTTACTTTTGCAAGGTTCATTTCTGACTGGTCGTATTAGTGCATGAGTCTCTGCGTTATTTATTAATTTGTAGAGGAAAGATATATGAATGTTCACTATATAGAGAATTGTTATCCTTCATTAGTAAAATAACAGCATACTTTATTTGTTTACAGTGATCACATTACACTGCCTCACAACAGCAGGATGGCTGTGTGCAAGAAACAGCACAGGAACAGTGCTGTTAATCTAAATTTTCCTTTATTCTACTTTTATGTGTTCTGCATGTGAATTTTATAGGCGTATGTCAACCACATATAATTAATACATTTTCTTTTTGGCTGTGTAGCTCACTTTAATCAAACCTGCGTTGATGCTGCTGATCATACTATAATAGTTATGTACTTTTTTACAACTTAATCTTCAACTCCGTTTCTGACCAAAAACAATTCTAGCAAATATCCCAAAGTCTAATCTACCAAGAAAAACAGAATCAGGGTTGATTTTGTTGTTAAACAACAAATAAATTCAGCCTGCTTAAAATAATGAAGTTGTGTTTCTTTTGTTCTAATACAAATGAATCATAGTAAACTTAGGCATAAATTCACGGAGATTTGGGTTCTGAAAAAGTATTTGTTTGTTGCAATGTTTGCTATGATCTTAATATTTGTTTTACCAAACTAAATAAATGGGGCAGTCTGTGCTATCATCTGTAGGTATGTTTTTGTCTTTGTCTAGAAGACTGAAACCTACAATCTTTCATTACTTTCATTTTTCAGTCCTCATGGGTAAGAGAAAGGAAGAAAGTATTTCAAAGCCTGGATCCCATAAGAGGAAGAGACAAGAATACGCAGATGAACATAGCGATGAGTCTAATGAAGAAGAAAATTCACAGTCATCGGCTGATAGTAATGTCTCTTTACTGTCGGTAAGTTGTTTAAAAAGTCATGGGGGGGAAGATATTAAGTTGATATAAAAAAGTTCTGTGCCTCTGGTTGATAAAAGAAGCAAGATGTAATGTCTGTGACGAGGACTGCTGCAGAAGTTCATACTTACCTTATTTCTTTTGGATCATCTAGTTACAGCAGTTGATCGTAAAATAACAGTGTTCTGGTCTTATAGAATGAATACTACTGAAGTTGTCAAATAACCAAATAAAGGAAACAGATTTAGTTTGATAGAAATATGGTGTATTTGCTTTATGCTTGTAGTGAAAGAAGATAAAATAGTTAGAAAGAAAATTATTTGCTCAAAGAAGCACCAAATACTTGTTTGTTTTGTATAGCTGATACTTTCAAATGTCTAAAAAAAAAAAAATTCTAGTGTTCGAAATGCGTGTTTTGATGGAAGTGAAACTTGAAAACAGAATACTGGGGTTTTTTTCTGGTTTTCTGTAATAGCAGAATTCTAATTTGTTGGAGGATTTTTAAAAAATAATTTCTGAGATTGCAAGTACTGTTTTACTTATTTAGACTGGACATTAGACAGTGTTTCTTTACAAAGAGGGTGGTCAAACACTGGGACAGGCTTCCCAGAGAGGTGGTTGATGCCCCGAGACTGTCAGTGTTCGATACTTTTGGACAATGCCCTTAATAATATGTTTTGACTTGGTCAGCCCTGAGTTGGGCAGGCACTTGGATTAGATGATCGTTGCAGCTCCCTTCCAACTAAAATAGTCTCTTCTGTTCTGTAAGACACCACAGCTGATTTTTGGTACACAGAAGCGGTATTCTTCGTTTTGTTGAACAGCAGCTGTTCTGTATCATAGAGTGGTTTATTCTTCCTGAGGACTTTGCTTTCTTAGAAAACATTGCTTTTCTGAAGCACTGGCTCTAAAACTAAAGTTTCCTGTCAAAACAATACTTCACCAGTTGAACAGTGGGCCATCCCACTTTCAGTTTGGTTTTCCCCTTCCTGGTCTAATTCAATTTCCCTTATTCTAAGCTGTGCTAAGAGTTCTCACAAATAGTATTATCCAAGTAACAAAAAAGTCTTTCTATGATGCTCTTTATTACTGCTCTGACAACTGTAGAATCTATGATCTTAATGATTTATGTTGTATTAATTATGAGTTAGTTATGAGGAGAACTGAAAGTTTCTATGGGTGAGTGATCAGCTCTGGTAACTGTTTTATTTTATTATGTAACTGCTCTGTAGCAAACAAATTCTCATAGTGTCACGAAACACTTCTGATTTCCTTGTAGCTTGTAAACATTGATGGCTTATATCATACTGTCATCTGCATTCACATCGTATTTAGAATATGTAAACTGTATTTCATTAAAGTGCATGCATAACACCAGTTTTAATTGTTAATTCATTAGACTGTGGGGGAAGTTGGGATAATTGAAAGTATCCAGCTGAAGAACTTCATGTGCCATGCCATGTTGGGGCCTTTTCAGTTTGGATCAAATCTCAATTTTGTTGTTGGAAACAATGGAAGTAAGTATTAATTGCATAATTTGTTTGTCAAAGAACACCTCTGATAGTAATTTAGAAGATGTAATTTTTATTTGAAAAAGAATTGCCAGCCATGTTCTAGGAATGGGGACAGATTCACTTTTGGACTTGGGAACAATTTATGCAAGTTTTCCTCTTTTGGAGAGAGAATTTTAAAAATTAAACATAAATTTTGAAAGAGAGCTTAAAACCTTTCAGATAATTATGTAAATGGTAATGTGTGTTTGATTTCTTTTCTTGTGTACATGTTTTCTGTATGCTTGTAAGGAAGAGGAGATGATTTCTTCCTGAGACAGGGCATTTGTTGAATGCAGATTGCTAAATAGAAGTAACAGAAGTTTGGCTCAGCTTGTATTTTATTTTTTTTTTTTAAAGAGAACCTTGTAACTGGCGGATGTTTTTCTAGAGTTACTGCTATTTTATGTTTGTTCAATAAGGACAGAATTTGGACTTTAAGTACATGAATATGTAAGCAGTCAAACAAAAATCTGTAATGTGGATGAACTGGATAAAGAGTTACAAGAACTTCTTTTTTAAAAAAGTTCAATGCTTCTATTGCAGGTGGGAAAAGTTCTGTATTAACTGCTCTAATTGTTGGACTTGGTGGAAAAGCCACTGCAACTAATAGAGGTTCCTCATTAAAAATGTTTGTACGAGATGGAGAGACGTAAGTAAAACTTTTTTGTTTTAAAATTGAATGTGTTGTTTAGTGATTGTAGTTCAGGTTAGGTGATCAGTTTTCTGTTCACCTTTGAATTGTCTGTTCTTTGATTGGTTCTACCAGATTGGAATAAAAAACATAACACTGAAGAGACCATATTTAAACAAAAAAATGCAAAACTGCAAACAGAAAACACACTAGAAATTTTACCAGTAATATAGCAGTAGTACACCATTATCTCTGAACTAGCTACCGTAGTGGTATGTCCAGTGTATTGCCCAGGTCTTGTGTATTACTTCCACAATGTACTTGAATATTCTACAGAAGAATTGAGTTCATTAGAAAAAATTCATGTGAAACTACTTATCGATGTTCTGTGAGCAGTGAGGTTAATTCTTTTTCTGTCTTTCTGGTGACATGAATGAATATAGACTATAAAGATCTTGACATACAGGTGGACTATTAAACGTGCAGGAAGTGGATTCATGTGTGCTGCAAGAGTGAGGTTAACATGTTTAGGGGAATCAATAAAAAGATAGGAGAAGACATTTAAAAGTTTAAATTTACGTAGATCTGCAACTCGGAGCCCCAGGTTTTCCTGTCAGAGGTGCCTGGAGGAAAATTGTCAGCAGTACCTGCCTGACGTATAATGACTTCATGTTTCAGCATTCGCTTGAGAAAGAGAATATAAATTCAGAACTGAAATCTCATCTTTTCTAGAAGAACTCCTTAAGCATTCTGTTATAGATTACTTTGATTAGGGATGGCTCTAGAAGGTAAGCAACTGTTTTCTACAGAATGCAGTTTGGCGACAGGAGAACACCAAAAAGCAACTTGATTCTGCAACCTAAAGATGGGGACACTCAGATCAGAAGGGAAGGTGGGGGAAATCTGCCCTTAAAACTATTTGCTCTTAGCTCATGATTTATTGGAAGCAGAGAAGGTGCAGACAGGTCAGCATGTGTCTCCAATGCTGTTTTGGCTCAAACAGCATAAATATGTCTTGTTCTGGTTGGCACTATGACTGACTTTCAGTTGTGACCTGTACATGGTAGTTTTTGTGGAAAAATTAGAATGTTCTGATTTTTTTTTTTTTTTTTTAATTTTAAGATTTGGAACTAATTTCAGTTGCTCTTTTTTATTTTGCAGTTCTGCAGATATTTCCATAACATTGCGAAACCAAGGTAGAGATGCTTTTAAACCAGAAGTGTATGGTAGCTCTATTATTGTGAATCAGCACATTAATCTGGATGGAAGCAGAAGTTACAGACTCAAAAGCAAATCTGGTTGGTGGTAGTTTGTTTTGATCTCAGTCTTAGAAGCTCTTTTCATTGCTTTAAATGCCTTGATGTTAGTAAAGGATGGTGTTTCTCATTCCTCATTCAAGGATGATGATGTCCATTTTTTTGTGTTTACCTTAGACTAAGAATATTTTAGCATGTCAAAAGCAGTTGTGTCAGGTTCTGCATGATGTAACGTCATACACTTTATGAAAGTCTGCTTGTGTGATGAGGCTGAACATGGTTTTTAATCTTTTTGACTTTTTATTGGATTTGCTGATTGTCCTGGTTTAGCCTGGCTGGATGCCACGTGCCCACAAAAAGCTGCTCTATCGCTCCCCCTCCTTAACTGGACAGGGAAGAGGAAAATAAGATGAAAGGCTCATGGGTTGAGATAAAGACAGGGAGAGATCACTCACCAGTTACCGTCATGGGCAAAACAGATTGAACTTGGGAAAATTAGTTTTATTTATCACCAGTCAAATCAGAGTGGGATAATGAGAAATAAAACCAGATCTTAAACCCATCTTCCCCTCACCCCTCCCTTCTTCCTGGGCTTGAATTCGCTCCTAATTTTCTCCAGCTCCTCCCCCTGAACGGTGCAGGGGAATAGGGAATGGGGGTTGTGGTCAGTTCATCACACGCTGTCTGTGCTGCTCCTTCCTCCTCACTCTTTTCCCCTGCTCCAGCATGGGGTCCTACCCACAGGAGACAGTTCTCCACAGACTCCTCCAACGTGGGTCCTTCCCACGGGCTGCAGTCCTTCAGGAACAGGCTGCTCCAGCGTGGGTCCCCCATGGGGCCACAAGCCCTGCCAGCAAACCTGCTCTAGCGCGAGCTCCTCTCTCCAAGGGTCCGCAGGTCCTGCCAGGAGCCTGCTCCAGCACGGGCTCCCCACGGGGTCACAGCTTTCTTCAGGCATCCATCTGCTCTGGCATGGGCTGCAGGTGGAGATCTGTTCCACTGTGGACCTCCATGGGCTGCAGGGGGACAACCTGCCTCACCATGGTCTGCTCCATGGGCTGCTGAGGAATCTCTGCTCTGGCGCCTGGAGCACCTCCTCCTCCTCCTCCTTCTCCTTCACTGACCTTTATGTCTGCAGAGCTGTTTCTCTCATTCTCATTCCTCTCTCCTCCTGCAATTGCTGTTACACAGGGTTTTTTTCCTCCTTCTTAAATCTGTTATCCCAGAGGCGCTACCACCGTCGCTGATGGGCTCAGCCTTGGCCAGCGGCGGGTCCGTCTTGGAGCCAGCTGGCATTGGCTCTATCTGACATGGGGGCAGCTTCTGGCAGCTTCTCAGAGAGGCCACCCTTGTAGCCCCCCTGGCTACCTAAACCTTGCCATGCAAACCCGATACACTGATTCACGTAAATTCTGTCACAGGGGATTTATGTTGCAAGGAGGGACTTTAATTAGAAGTCTTTCTGTACAAATACAAATATATCAGAAAGATTAAAAAACCCAACCAACTAGTGTTTCTCTTTTAGGACTAAATCTGTGTTACAAAAATACTAATCTCGTTTTTTACATTTACTAAGAACCACTAGATTGATCAAAAAGCTAGGGCATGTCTCTGTGATTACATACATACATAAGGTATGTCTCTTTACTTTGGACCTATTGATATTTTTCCTTTTTTTTTTTTTACCATTAGGGACCTTAGTTTCTTCAAAGAAAGAGGAACTCGTAGGAATACTGGATCACTTTAATATACAGGTAATAGTTATAGTGTTTAAATTATGTGCAGTTTAAGACATCAGCCTGTGATATAATTCATCAAATAAAAGCAATGTTCCATTCAGTTAAATGAGAGAGGTTCTTTCACGATCAAATGCCATGGCAAAAGAAAATGGAGCTTTATACCTCATACAATGCAGAATAAGATTCTGTCGCAGACAGAGAAGTATTTGCTGTCACCTGTGAGCTATGGGTCGTGTATCCTGTTAATGTAAGTCTTAGCATATGTAAGTTTCTTTCATACCTGGAGCTTTTTTTCTGCTCCTTATTCAGTTTTTGCTGTTGCAGAAATTTGAGTGGTTTTGCTGCTTAAGTGATTAAGGAAAGATCAGGGAGTGCACATGAAGTTTACAATATTGAACATACTCAGCCTTTCAACTAGTATAAATTTCTGTTAGACTGTATTGATTTTACTTTGTGGAAACTTCGATAGGAATATGTGGAGTAATTAATTGCATTTAATGCCCTACTTTGATCTATTAAATAATGAGAAATTAAACAGCATTTAGCAAAATTTCTAGTGCTGATCTTGTTAAATAAGTGGAAAAAGCTTTCTAGAAGTCAGTTATCCTGCTGGAAATGGTTCCTTAGTTGTCCTTGTTTTAGTTCTTATTTGTACTTGATGGAGTTGGATTTTTTTAATTTTTTTGATTTGGTTTGATTTTGTTTTTTGAAAAAAAAGGGCTGAGAGGAGTAGAAATCTTAATTTCTGGATCTGCTTCTCTCAGCTTGTTACTGAATTGCTGGGCATGGAACAGGGTGATGGTTTGCTCACTTTCATGGATATTCAGTTACATGAGAATCGTTTTACTTAAAATGAAAGTAATTTATTTTTACAGGTAGATAATCCTGTGTCTGTTTTGACCCAAGAGATGAGTAAACACTTTTTACAGTCTAAAAATGAAGGTGACAAGTACAAGGTAAGAAAAATTGTTTAACACTTTGGTTAAACAATAAAATACTGATTTCAAATTTTTAGAGGTGGCATTTGGAGGAAAAAAAAAAAAAATCAGAATTCTTAACTTCAGTGACCTGTTGCGGGTTAACTCAGGTAAGCAGCTAAGCACCATGCAGCCTCTTGCTTACTTCCCTTCCCTGATGCCCCTCTCTTGCGATGGAGGAAGAGGAAAGGAAGAGTAAAAGCAATAAAATTTGTGGGTTGAGGTAAAAATTGTTTAAAAAAAGTGAGGGAAAAGCTGGAAGAAGAGAGAAAGCAAGCAAAACAAGAGATGTGAAGGCAATCACTCACCACCTCCCATGGGTAGACCGATGCCCAGCCAGTTCCCGAGCAAATGATGGCTGACCCCCTTCAGCCCTCTCCTCTCCCTTTTTATTGCTAAGCAGGACGGTGCTGCTTTTGACTGGGATAGAGTTAATCTTCATAGTAGCTACTATGGGGCTATATTTTGGATTTGTGCTGAGAAGTCTTGATAACACGGGGATGTTTTCATTGCTGCTGAGCAATGCTTACATGGCGTCAAGGCCTCTTCTGCTCCTCGCACCACCCCACTAGCGAGTAGGCTGGGGTTGGGGACACAGCTGGAACAGCTGACCCCAACTGACCAAAGGGATATCCCATACCATAGGACGTCATGCTTAGCAAGAAAAAGCTGGGGGAAGAAGGAAGGGGGGAAGTATTCAGAGTGATGGCGTTTGTCTTCTCAAGTAACCATTATGTGTGATGGAGCCCTGCTTTCCTGGAGATGGCTGAACACCTGCCTGTGGTGGGAAATAGTGAATGAATTTCTTGGTTTGCTTTGCTTGCATGCCCAGCTTTTTCTTTGTTAGACTGTTTTTATTTCGACTCATGAGATTTCCCACTTTTACCCTTCCGATTCTCTCCCCTATCCCACTGAGGGGGATTGAGTGAGCGAGAGGCTGTGTCATGCTTAGTTGCTGGCTGGGGTTAAACAACAGCAATGACATTTTATGGGATGCAATATCTCTTTGGTTAGTGGGGGGTATCCCCTCCCAACCTCTTGCACACCCTGCCAGTCTACTCACTGGGAGGGCAGAGAGAGAAGCAGGAGGCCTTGATGCTATGCAAACACTGTTCAGCGACAGCAGAGTAGAAGGGCATCAGTGTTGTTATCAGCATTGTTTTGATCACAGATCTAAAACAAAGCACTGTAAGGGTTGCAATGAAGAAATTTAACTCCATCCCAGCCAGATCCATTACACTATCTGATTGTAGCAGTCATGCACTTGCAAAAACAATTTTTTTTGAAGTTTCTTTTCTCAAAAGACATTGATAAATTTAAAAAAAGTTCAGGACACTGCTGAGTTAGTTCATTATTCAGAAATACCCCACCAGTTATTTTACTTTGGCTATCATTCAGCATGTGTGAAGTCTGGGATGATTAGTCTTTCTATTGTAATAATTTAAAGTTCATTTAGATAAGCTGCTGAATCTGACATCTGCATCTTTTTACTCCTTTTTAGTTTTTTATGAAGGCAACGCAGCTGGAACAAATGAAAGAAGATTATTCATCTGTTATGAAAACTAAAGATAATACTTGTATTCAGATAGAACAAGGAGTAGAGGTATGTAAAAATTAATTATTGGAGTAATTAATGGAGGGAAGGGATGCCATCCAGATGGACCTTGACAGGCTTGAGAGAGGTGGGCCTGTGGAAACCACATGAAGTTCAATAAGGGCAAGTGCAAGGTCTTGCACATGAGTCAGGCAATCCCAACCACAAATCCAGGCTGGGCGGAGAATGGATTGAGAGCAACCCTGAGGAGCAGGACTTGGGGGTGCTGGTTGACGAGAAGCTCAACATGACCCGGCAACATGCGCTCACAGCTCAGAAGGCCAACCGTATCCTGGGCTGCATCAAAAGCAGCATGGCCAGCAGGTCAAGGGGAGGGGGTTCTGCCCTTCTGCTCCACTCTGGTGAGACTCGACCTGGAGTACTGTGTTCAGCTCTGGAGCCCTCAGCACAGGAAAGATATGGACCTGTTGGAGCAGGTCCAGAGGAGGCCACAGAAATGATCAGAGGGCTGGAACACCTCTGCTGTGAGGAAAGGCTGACAGAGTTGGGGTTGTTAAGTCTGGAGAAGAAGGCTCCAGGGACACCTTATTGCGGCCTTCCACTACTGAAAGGGGGCTTATAAGAAAGCTGGAGAGGGACTTTTTACAAGGGCATGTAGTGATAGGACGAGGGGTAGTGGCTTTAAACTAAAAAAGGATAGATTTAGATTAGATATAGGAGAGAAATTCTTTACTGTGGTGGTTGTGAGGCACTGGCACAGGTTGCCCAGCTAAGCTGTGAATGCCCACTCCCTGAAAGTGTTCAAGGCCAGGCTGGATGGGGCTTTGAGCAACCTGGTCTAGTGGAAGGTGTCCCTGCCCATGGCAGGGGGTTGGAACTAGATGATCTTTAAGGTCTCTTCCAACACAAACCGTTCTGTGATGACTCTATGATTAGTACAGATCTGACCACTGAAGTAACTACAAGAGAGAGTTTTGATTTGATTAGATCTCAGTGGCATTAAACGTTAAAACAATAAATCTTTCCAATATTCCGTATTATGGTACAGCATTTTGAAATCACGATCAAACCTCTCCTTTTTTTTTTAAGCGTCTTCAAGAACTTAAGGTGCTTTATTGTGAAAAAAAGGAACGCTACAAAAGCATTGGATTTGTGAACGACATGCGAAATCATCTTGAAGATCTGAAACATAAAATGGCATGGGCAGTGGTAAATGTCTTGTTAAAATATGTTTCCTCATATGAAACGTACTTTATATTATTCCCAATCTGCTGCGGATGTTCTGATATATGGTAATATATTCTTCTGTTTAGGTGGGTGAGATGGAAAAAGAAATACAGCCAATCAAAGAAGGCATCAGAGCTGAAGAAGGAAATACAGAGAAGTTTGTTCAGAAGCTAGAAGAATGCCGGGTATGTATATGGTTTACACCATATGTCACTCTAGTTTTGGTTCCTTCACTCTAAAATAAAAATAATATTTAAACTATGTTTGTCCTTTAGCTAGTAAGCTATTGAAACTGGCCATCTTAGCCTTTCTCAAGCAGCTAGGAACATTCCCATTTATATGCTTTTTTAGCTATCTAAAACTTAACAGTAACATTTGCATTCCACATTTCATTGAATAATAATATTAGGACGTTTTGTTTTCTGTTGTTTAGTAGGGGTATATGTGTGATCCTTTTGTTTCTTGTTTCAGATGAGGGTTATATTATTTGGACTGGGAATTTGAGATGACTAGCATTGCATATACCAGTGAATTTAAATTGTTAATTGCTCAGAGTACTTAATGCCTATTTCCGTAACGTTAAAGCACCTTTCAGAGATCTGTCATGTAAGTTTTCTTGGGTATCATCACCTGTAGAAGAGATCAGTGTCTGATTTTGGGAGACATCTGGAAATTTGACAGACTCTGTGGATGGTACTTAAGACTTGTGTAGGTAGCAAGAAAGAATAATTTTGCTAAACATTCAGATTCACGTATGAAATGCATCTTTTGTAGAGAAACAGTAGGCGTCATTATTTTGAACTTTTCAGTTGATTAAAACTCCTTCTCCAAACTTTCTGAACTGGCACTCATTTTCCATTGATTATTTTTTTCTTTTTTTTTTTTAGAAGTGGTATGTATTTGTTTTACAATTGAGGCGTTTTTACTTTCTGGCTGTGTCGTGTTGAAGGAACGTTGTCCAGATACTGGTTTCACTTGTTTCCATACCATTGTACTTGGCCATATTGTATGGAGTCCTGTATTTGAGTAAACCATTGAAGAAGGTTGCTGTTTACTTCACAGATTTTAGTAGTCCATTGGTTTCCAGAGTGTATTGTTTTACTAGTTTTCATCTTAGCATACCCATAGTGGGAATGACTTGCCTTTTTTTTTTTTTTTTTTAAGCAAAAAAACCGCAGATGAGACATGTTGGATGGATTCTTTTGAGAGATATTTCTTCTGTAGCATTAAGAGGTCTTGAAGAAAATTTAGCTTCATTACTACTTGTGTATCATTCTCTTTTTGCACCAAAGGTAAAAGTTAATGAAGCAGAAGAAAAGTACAAAGCAATACAAGACAAGCTAATAACAGTAAGTGAAGAGGCACAAGCCCTGCATCCTCAGTGTATTTCTTTGAAGGCTGATGTGCAGGCAAGAAGAAAAGCAGTCAATGAAGCTGAGGTAGGCAAAAAGAACTTCCAAAGGTCATACCAATTTAAAGCTTTAATCTTGTCCGTGCTCTACCCATATGTATCTCCATCTGTGTCTAGGCTTCCTGAATCCATTGTGCAGTTCAAAGTAGGGGCAATCTCCTGCCTGACTTGCAAGTGGTTTCAGTTTGGGGGCCATGGAATTTATGTCTTTGCATGGGTGTTAAGTTTAGGTCGAAATAAATGTAATTCAAGTCAACTGGGTTATTCCTTTTTTACATTCTTGAAATTCAAGTTATGTTTGTCTGTTTTGATGCAGTTCAGTGTTTATTTACTCAAAACTGTAGTTCTCTGAAATTATTTATTGCTTCTATTTGTTAAACTACTGTATCCTGTTTCCTTCATAGGTGCTTTATAATCGTTTCAAAACTGAGTTAAAACGTCTGGGAAAAGATGATGAACAGCTACATAAACGAATTGAAGAACTGAAAAGCAGGTAAATGCAGATACAGTGATTATGGTGTATGTTTATTCAGGTATAGGTATGCGGGGAGTGAGCTTTTCTAATTAATGAGAAAATCTGCAGTAGCAGGAAATATTTGAACTTTAGCGGGGTCCAGTTAAATATTTAAATACTTCTGATCCTGCTTCTTTGCATGCCAAGATTTTGATTAGAAGGTGATGAGGTAATTGGTCAGAAAAAAAGCTTTTCTGTTTTGTTGGTGACAGTATACATTTTGTAGCTTCCATGGTGTTGAAGAACAAATATACCTTAAATTAAATGCAACAGGAATGTAACTGGGGAGAGTTATGTGCAATTACAAATAAAGAAGAAATAAATTTGTGTTTGTACTTTGTAGATCTTGTAAATGCACAAAATCTTAAATACAGCTTTTTGATGTGTAAATCTTTTGTATGATACAGGTGATAAAGTTCGTGTCACTTACAAATCATCAGTGTGGTTTTAACATATTGAAGTATGATCTTTTTCTAGTGCTAATCAGGTTTCAGAGCCTGAAAAACTGGAAAAACAAAGGAAAGTTGCACACTTAAGGGAACAGTTGAAGGCATTCCATGATGAAGAAATAATGATTGGTCAACAGGTGGATCAGTTTCAGCAGGCTGTATATAAGTGTAAGGAAGAACATGCTAGACTTAGGTAAGTTACGGTTTTTGAATGTAACTGTTTTCCTTTGCTTGAAGTTGCAAGAGGTCCCTTATGTGCCTGCGTTCCCTGAGGTATTAGGCTTCAGTTTTGTTTTTTTTTTTTCCTACTTTGTCTTAGGACTTGCTAAACATTTGTCTTTGGCACAACATGACTTAATTTTCCAGAAGTTTGTAGATTAAGAAGACTGTTTTGTTGTTAAAGGTGGCAGCTGTTACTAATTTAAAGCCTGATACACATCCATACCGTCAATTTAATGCTGCCCTTTCTCCCTCCCACCATCTGTCCCTTACTCTCTTACCATCCTATGGGCAGACTATGATTTATGTTTTTTCATGTTGTTTAATACGCTAGTACATCCTGATATGATGTCACAAGTTATGTAACGTGATATATGGAAACAGATGCACCTTGGGGTAATTATTGTATCTTCAAATATAATATAAATAATAATGTAGTATAAATTCATAGAGGTTTTGAAGCAAGTGGTTCAAATACCAATTTAGCCCATACCCGAGCTAGAAAGATGAAGTACCCTTTGGCTTTGATTTGGAAACCTGAACAATGATTACTGAAGGGGATTGTGGTGATGATGTCATTTATTGTCTTAAGAGGTTGGAGAATTTTAGCTTATTGCACCTGATGCATTAGTTTAAAGGTCTTTTATCAGTTGTTGTAACCAACAGTTGTTGTAACCAACAGTTACTTTGTGTTTGGTTGAAGACTTTTGTACAAGACAGTGAAATTGAAGCATATAATTAGAAATAAAATAAATTTATTAGAAATTGTTAGAAATACAAGTGTCTTGTAAAACTGTTGCAAAGTAGTAATTTTCTTGATTGCTTTTTGTCTCGTGTTTCTCGAAATTATAAAAATATTGTTGCATGTGTGTAGCTTGCTGTACATTGAAGTATTGAGATCTTGATACACTGTCCTATTAGTACTTGAAAAATGAGACGTTATTTTAATCAAATTAAGGCTTCATAAGCTGTTGATACTCAAAAAAATTCTGCTCTCTTAGGAGAGAAGACTGTGATGCAAAGCAAGCAGTGGATGCCAAGCAGAAACAGCTGAGAGAGCTGAAAGATAGTAAAACAAATACCTTGAAAAGATTTGGACCACATATACCAGCGTTTCTTGAAGTAGTTGAAACAGCCTATAGGCAAGGACGCTTTAAACACAAACCTGTTGGACCTTTAGGTAAGAATGACTGCTGAATAAGACATTGTTTCCTCATGGGATTTATTGCTTGGCTGTTGATGTAAACAGTGATCTTTTAGAAAAATTATTTGTTCTTTAAGGACCTTCAGATGTATCTTTTTTTTCTGTACTTCCTGGACTAAAGGTTTTATCCTGGTAGGTTATCTTTTGCTTCTGTCCTTTTTATCGCATGAACTAGCTAACATCTGCTGGGTTTCCTCATCTTCCACCCTTTTTTTTTGTGAACGTATTTTATGTAGCTACAATAGCAAACTTTCCATGCACCCCTCTGACTCCCCCACGCTCTGTAAGCATTAGGCTGCTGTGCCTTGACTGCCTGTTCCTTGGTGGATAGCACTGTCCAGCTCTCGGACAGGTTTTGTTCCGAATGTCCGGTGGCTGACTTGTGGGCTTGTCAAACTTGAGATGTCTTGCATGGAGCAACTCGGAATCAATTGAGAATTTCTTGGAAAGCTTGGTTTTGTTAGTGTGTTTGACCAGCTCTGGCAGTGACTGCTGTTTTCAGTTTGTGAATGGGTGTAACGGCTTCAGCCTAATCTGGATGTAAGTGTAAAGGCCAAGTACTTAAAGACTTGGCATTTACTGCAGCGTAAGAATGTGCAAACACACGTACTACTGAAGACGGGTGATATAATGGAAATCTTCATGTTTGTTTAACTTGCAGCATAGTTGTTCCTCTGCCTTCACCCTTCAAGCATTAAATTGTTGATAATCAGTCTTTGGTATACTCCTGCTGAGCTGCCATAAAATTGGTACCTTAATGGAAGTTAGTAGTGACCTGTCAAAGATCTTAGAAGAAAATGTAAGCCTCAAAACATGTATAGGTGTTTCATAGAAAGAGAAATTGTATGTCTGTGTTCTCAGGGTAACTTGTCTGTTGTGGAGTTTTTATCTTTTAGTTACCTTCTTAATTTTTTTTTCTTCTTGTAAGAAGAGTTTATTTTAGACTCTTAAGAAATCCATGACACAACAAAACAAAAACCTCGAGTGGTAAAAAAGCACTACAGGATATTTTGCTATGGAACACAGCTCCTAAAGCCTTGTCTCATATGTTTATTTAGGTGCTTTCATTCATCCGAAAGATGCTGAACTGACCTTGGCTGTTGAAGCTTGTTTAAAGAGCTTTGTTCAGGCATTTTGCTGTGATAATCATAGCGATGAAAGAACTCTTCAGCTACTGATGGCGAAATATTATCCACATGGATTTAGACCTCAAATAATTGTAAATAAATTTCAGAATAAAGTTTATGATGTTAGACACAGGTAAGTTGTGTTTTGAATTTTATTGCTTAGCCTTAGTGGTTGAAATTATTATTAGCTGAAAATAATGATTTGTGATTTTTTTAAAAGCTCTTAGGTGAGCTTTATGAATGGTGGTTTTTTTTTCTCTTTTCTTCAGAGGAGTTCATCATCTGGAATTCCCATCGGTTCTCACAGCATTGGAAATAGATCATCCAGTGGTTGCCAATTGTTTGATTGATGTGAGGGGTATAGAAACAATCCTGCTGATCAAAGTAAGGCTCTACGCTCCCTATTGGTCTTTAAAGAAAAGCATTTTCTCTTTGCATGAAGCATATACAATATCTTCACTGATAGTGTCTGTAATGGACAGAAGAGGTAGAGAAAGATTGTTTTATTTTTATTTTTGCCCCTGTGAGGAGACATGAGGACCCTGATGGCTCAGTAGACCCCGACTGGGTCAGTTGTTGGTGTCAGTGCAGTATGTGTACATGTGCGTTTCCACTGGGAGGGCTCCTGGACAGGCCCTTGTGGCATTCAGTTGATGGTCAGCAATCCCACTTCAAACACTGTTGTCTGTCATGGGCGAGACAGAATAAACTGACAACCCACAGTGGATTTCGATACTGCAATTTATTTAAGAATCGGCAAGGTTAGAGCTTTTATTTCCGCACACTTGCTTGTTTCCCTGCCCCCCCCAACACTGCCTTCATAGCTCTCAACTTCTGTCACAGCAGGGCCATCACTGCTGGTCCAAGAAGGTCAGGCAGAAAATCTTGCCAGTTCCTGCTGTGCAGCCACTCACAGATACCTGTTTGGGCTGTTACTGGCTGAGAGCCATGGGCGTTCCCTGGGATTTGTCTCTACAGACCTCTCCCCATCTGTTTCTGGGATCTTCCCTGTTTGTTTCTGGAACGTTCACCAGCACCTTTCTGGGCTTCTAAGTGGTCTAGTTTCCCAGTCTAAACCATCTGTGTGCGTGTGATCAGCCACCTAACTGCTGTCGCTGTCTCATGTCTCCGTGTTAATTGGTGGGTTCAGGATGTGTCAGTTTTGTGTAGCCCAGGTGTTATAAAACTTGCAACCAGCCCCTACCAGCTGTACGTAGCAGCTGGTAGCTTGGTACCAGTTGTAGCTGTAGCAGGCTTTTGCTTGAAAGTCCAAAAGTTCCTTTTTGGGTATTCAACCACCCACTCTTACATGAAATCATCAGCCGCCCATTAGCATTCACAGCCTAATTTATGTTTCACCTACGGTGAACACTCTGCGGTGTTGAAGCATTTGAGATGAGAGTGTGAAAAGAAACACTGTTGTGGATAGAATCTGGTAAAATAAAAAAATAGCACTAATCAGCTATTAAGTAGGATTTGAATGAGGTGACTAGCAACTGGTGTTAAGATTACATACTATTTTGATGAGAATCTTATTTTTTTGATCACCATAAAAACATGTTAATGATTTGTTTTCTGTCATTATATGATTTCTGATCTTTACTGATTTTTGATTTTCTGTTACTACTGAAGATGCCAGCTCCAGCAGATAATATGACAGGTGAAACATTCAAAGACAAAAATAAGTTGTATGTATTTTTAATTAAGGAAAGCAGGGTATTCTATGAGCAGCAGAACTAATGATGCTTACTTTTTGTGGATTTTGTTTTTCTCCAAAACCACTCGTCCCAGTTTGTTCCCTGACATTCCTACTGGAAAACAGGCAGTTTATGCTTGGTCTGGTGTGGAGCTGACTGACTGTTTGGCAAGCACGGCTGTTACTGAGTGGGATGCGTAACAGCTGAACTTTTTAGGCTTTTTTAATGATAGGAATGCTAGTTTTTTGACCTTCCCCCTCCACCTTACCTAACCACTGGTTTTCGTAGCATTACTGTCTTTGAGCCCTACCTGAACAATTTGAACTGAATCTGAAAGACTGAGATCTGAAGATGATCTGAAAGAAATGGGTATTGTATGGAAGAAGTGATACTTCCGAATGGTGCTTGTGATCGCCTCGGACAAAGGCACTTGTCACCTTGTCACCACTTTGTGACATTGCACTGGCAATGTGTGGCTTTTTGGTGTTGTTTTTTTTTTTGTAATAGAATAAAATAAATGGCCAGCTAAACTAAATGGGTAGTTTTTGGGAACGTAAATGTCTTGCTCAACTAAGAAAAGCAGGTTCTTGACATTATAGGGTTTTTTCACATTCTTTCATTACTTTATTTCTTAATTTTCATTAGGAATTGAAATTATTTCTTGGTAAGAGCTTCTAGACAAGTTTTTAATTCATATCTTGAATTACGGTTGCTTTTCTGTTGGTATGATAAGACCATTGTATTTTTCAGAGTAGCCGTAAAGCTCGTGAAGTAATGCAGTTTAATCAGCCCCCAAAAAACTGTAGAGAAGCTTTCACTGCTGAAGGCGATCAGGTGTTTGAGAGACGTTACTACTCTTCTGACTACCTCAGACCCAAGTTCCTAAGCAAAGATGTTGAAGCAGAAATAAGGTTAGCATCTTGAAATGTTGTATTTGTAAAAAGTACGCTTGTTGACATGAACAGTAGAACTGTGTACTTGTCTGTTTGCATGTACGCTACTTTTCAGTCTCTCCGTTTTCTTCGAGACTTACGCTTCCTTTCTGACAGTTCTAGAAAACCTCTTTATTTCAGTGCCTTTCTGTTATAGGTACAAACCTGAGTTTACCTGCATATTTTTCAGCTTGTGGCATGTAAATCTTGCCCAGCAAGTAGGGATTTGCTAGGCTGAATACTCCAGGAAATCTAGCTGCCCTCTTTTTATTTTCTGGTTGCTGAAAAAGAGTAAGGAGTCCATGCTGTTTCTGTAAAAATCTGGTACCTGACCAGTGGTATCGTAGTTTACTTCAAAGGAAGCCTGGTTATTCAAACCAAAATTATGTTGGCCTGCATAGTCCTACTTGTTTCAAACTTTGCATCTGTGTGTTCTCAGGCTTTTGAATTCACTCATGGTAGGTGTCTCTGATAAATTTGACTTCCCCCTCTCTCCTCCTTCTTATTTTTTCAGTTGTGTTGTTTTCTCATTATTTTTAAAATGGTAATTTAAAAAGCCAAACATATTTCTAACTTTTAAACTTGAACTGTCATCAAGGAAACAGGTGACAATAGAATACTTTTGTTTTGAGGCTCAGATTATATTACAGACTTATTAAGTAAATATTTTAATTTTAGTATTAATAACTGATAGTGTAGACTGAATTGAATGTTAAAAATTTCTACAAACTCAAAAGTTTTATAACTACTTTGCTCATGTCAGTATACAAAGAACTTCACTCAAAGATTATCTTTAACATTCAAAGTGTTACAGGCATTTCGTTACCAACATTGCTATGGGGTTAAAAAGGAAAAATGTCTTCCCACCTCCACTCCCCTCAGAACTTAGCCTCAAGCAATGAGATATTTATCCAGAATAGTGTATGCAGTTTATTAAACACTGATTCTAGGATCAGACTTAATCAGTCCATTTCATGCATCTGTAGCGAGAGTTAAACACTTGCATTAAGGGTTGTGGGGGTTTATTTTTTACAGTAATATTAGTAAGGCTTCCCTTTTCTTTTTCTATCAAAGTTTTGCTGTCTATAAATAATAATGCAAAATAGCTTTGTTTTGCCTTTCAAATAGTTTTACCACAAACTGAAAGAATTAATTACGGAAATCTCTGGACATGACCTCCTTTGTGGAAGGAAAAGTATGAAACTAGATAAAATATTTTTTTTGACGTCTCTGTGAATGTATTGTCTTCCTGTCTGGAAGTGTTTTGTCCTCATCAAAGTATCTGTTTTCTCTCAAGATGCAGTAGTATTTTAAAAGTAACACCCCTGTTTAGTTCAAACATTTGGCCTCTTTGCAAAAATTGCTAACAGAGGTTATAGATGGTTCAAATTACATGAGTGGTTTATCTGCTAGGCATTGAACTGGGACCATCAAACAGCTGTCTGCTGGTTAACAAGTCTGAGTTCTGCTGTAGAGCTTTGGTGTTTCTTTACTGATTGCTCAAACCAGCCAATGCATAACAAACTTCAGAATTTTTTTTTTTGGAGGGCATGCTTTTTTACCCTTTGTCTTGCCATGCATTGAATTTTGTATATTTCTCTGTGTGTGCGTAATAAGTAATACCTGTGAAATATATAATATCTCAATATCACTTTTTTTATAAAGTCACTTGGAGAAAGAAATTGAAAACAAAAAGACACAGATGGCAGCATCTCAGCAACGTTTATATTCCATTGAAAATGAGATTAGGCAGAATGAAGATCATCTTCATGGTCATCGACGACACCAGAAAGAGCTACAGGTACAAAGTTAATGTTTAGAAACTGGTCAGTCTTTCCTTATTTCATTTTGACTTCTGCAATATATTTTGAGTGGATGATAGTATTTAATATTTATCCTTACTTTTGTTGTTTGCTTTCATGTTATTTACTTTTGTAGTATGTTTTCATCGTTTAGGACAGAATGACAGAGGTCACATCAATTGTAGCATATGCTGTTTCTATTTGGTATCTTTCTTTTTTTTTCTTCCTCTTGTGCTAAATCTCAGAAGTTTCTACTGCTTTTTTTCACACCAATAGGAAATTGTTGCAATATTTGATACAAGTTTCTTTTCCCTGCTTCTCCCTCCTTTATTTCTGTTGAGCCTTGCCTTTTCCTTCCCAGGATCTTGTTTCTCTTCATGCTCTTCATTTATATTCTTAACCATTTTAATACACTGAATATTTCACCTTTAAGCTTTTTCATAATGTTATGTTCTGTATAAGCCATTTTACAACCGCTAGTCATCTGTCTTTGTTTTGCAGTACTTCTAGGTAGGATATATATTTCTGGTGGCCAGTAATGTTACTGTTAGGCAGTATAAGATAATACACACTACATAAGGTTATATTCAGTAAATTACAAATAAGAACCAGCAAAAAAACTGGCGCATGGACTCAAATTGCTGAAGGTAAATATTTGAAGGAAAAACAAGATATATTTTATTCAATTGTCATGTTGAATGGAAATACAATTGTAACTCCATGATTTAAACTGTATGTGGCTTTCAGAACAAGTTATGTCTTATAAAAACAGATTCCACAGGTAAGTGGGAAGAGTACTGTCTTTTGTAGGCACCAATGAAAATAAAAGACCAAATGTCTTGCTTTCTGTGTTGATTTAAATGAACAAATGTGAACTTTTCTCTTTAGAAAAGCTTAAGAATATTTATTTTCTTTTTCTTTTCAGATAAAAATAAGAACAACAAATGCAGAAATAGCAGATCTTGAAAATATGGAAGAACACCAGTCAGTGGACATTCGTACATTAGTAAGAATAGATTATCAAATTATATCTAATAAGGATATGAAGTAATGTCATATAATATTGTCGGTGTTTTGAATAAGCAAATACTGTAGATTTTCAACTAGAGTACAAGTTGGATAAATAGTGAAGAATGTCTTTACAGAATGTCTACAAATACGGCAATGGCATAATTTTATTTAGTTTTGGTGAGTTTTTGTTTGGTCATGGTTTGTTTTTTTTTTTTTCTTCTGCCCTTTTTCAAGCCAGTAGCACCGCAGGTTTATGGAAAGCGAGGTGGTGTTGTAAGGGGATATTCCATACATTTTCTTCCCTTATTCCAGACCTGCAGTGCTGTAAAACTCTGGCTAGGGAGAAGAGGTGGTGTAGGTTTGGAGGTCAGAAGTGGTGCCATCAGAGCGTAGTAAAGGCCACTCTGGAGCATAATTTATGTCCCAGCACTGCCACTCTGTCCTGAACCCACTGTTTCTTGCTTTACTGTAGCTTCACCATGCAGAAGTTTTAAAGATCATATATCACCCTAGGGGAGGATCATGGTCGTATGATGATTTCTTCAAAGTTCTTAATCTTGTCTCTGTGTTCTTAAAATGCAGGCATAGTAGTTTAAGAGCAGAAAAAGATGTTTAGTAATCTATTACGATTTGCATGATGGTGGCCATGAATTTCAACTGTTACTCTGTAATAATCTAATATATGGATGGCCATCATTTAAATTCTGAGAATCATGCTGAGAGATGTTAATAAAAATCCTGACCACAGTTGTTTCAGCTGAATTCCATGCCAGTTTTCCCACTGTTTTATCTGGGATCAGCGAGTTACCCAGATTTTTTTTTTTGTCACTTCTGATATTGGTTGTTTTCATCACAACTGCCAAATAAAGTCCCCTTAATTTTCAGTCACATAATAAGGAAATTCCACTTTTGTGATTTGATTTAGTGGTCTCCTACAAGATCTGTCAGTCTCTTCTTTTGGGCTTTAGTGGCAACTACATGGAACTGTTAGTATTCTTGTTAGAGTATTGCATGTAGTCTTCTACCTTGATAGCGATGATAAAAATAAAAACCTTGTATGGTAATTTTCAAATGTTTGTCTCCTTTTATTCTTAATTTTCATGTATTTTGACAGGAAGATGAAGCTGAAGAAAATAAGAGTAAGATGGAATCTGTAAAAAAAGATATGCAGCAGCAAAGCATAAAAATGGAAGAACTGAAAAATATTCTTCAGGTAGCGGAAAAAAAATTAGAAGAAATGAAAGAAAAAATTCATCAAGTAGAAGAAATTGCTGGTCCAATTAAGGTAGCAGTAATTTAATACTGCATTTTTAATTTGTTCTCTTTGTGTGCCAAGGGGAATTGGGTTAAAAGGAGGCAGGATAAAAGAGTATGCTCCTGGCTGATATGTTTAGGGCCTGCCTATGGAAATGGAAATAGAGCATTCCATGTAGAGCATGTCAAGCAATAAGGCTGGCAATATTTCAAAGGTGATGTTGATTGTTAAGTGTAGTTGCTGTACTGTTTTCTGTTTAAAGAGAGTTTGTTTCCAGGTATTTCTGGTCATGGACTGAAAAGGAAGGAAAAATAGTTTTCTTGACTTTCCTTTTTAGTGCATCACGTTTGTTGATCTGGTTTATTTGTTTGTTTATGATAAAGCCTGGCTAAGAATGTTCATAACTGGTCAGTTTTCAAAATAGCATTTGAAGTTCTGTATGCAATGGTTATTACTCTATAAAGTTGCATAATCACAGAAGGTACCAATACATAGTTTGAATTATTCAAGACTACAGAAGACACCTGGGAATCACAGAGAAGTAGCAAGACTTAAAATAAATAGCAGAGTGGTGACATGCAAAATTTGGTATTGGCAAATAGAAGGTAATCTCACATTGTCAAGAAGAATTAATGGTTTGAAAAGAAAAATGGAAATAACGGGGTCCAGCATGTTTACGGTGTTGTAAGCTTGTAGGGGGATGGAATGAGGAAAATCTTAGAAAGATCACTATAGGAATCTTGTATGCCTCACTTAAATTGTATATTGCTGTGTAGTCAGACCAAATTAAAAAAGCAAGAGCAAACAAAAAGAGGAAGGAAACAGGTAAGGAAAATAACTGATAAATATATTGGTTATCATGTATCTAATATGGAAATTGTAAAGATATGTTCTATTTAAAAAGAACAGCGTAAGGAAAGAAAATAGATTTATTCAGAATATTAGAACATTATTGCTAGTTATTGAGCAATAGAGGGCAACTCTTAAATTCATGAAAGGATTTTAGATTAGATGTACTGCTGTGTTCTGCAGTTGTTTAATGTGTTCACATATACCAAGTTGTGGCTTTAAGGCAAGATTAGAAAAAGGTAAGAGCATCCGTTATTGTTGGTGATGGTTGGTTTTCTTGTTTGTTGTTTTGGTTTTTTGGGGGTGGAGTTGTTTTTTGGTTTGGGGTTGTTTTTTATTTTTGTCTGGCTGATGTCACATAGGCATCAGAAGTTCTGGCTATAATGTAGTGTATAAAATAAATGTGGTTTTTGCAGGATTAGGAGAAAGGATGGCTTTTTTCAGATCCAAACATCCCCTCAAGATATGATTCCTAAAAACGTGACAAGCATTTACTATGTCCTTGTCAGAATTGAGTATAGGCTTTCTGATAAGTTGCTGCTAAAGCTTTAGGAGTAGTCTTACTGAAAGCAAAATAAATTAGACCGTGTTGAAACCAACATAATTACCTGTGATGTCAGTAAACATTAGAGACATGCTTAGGAATCTACCCCAAACAGCTCACTTACCACCTCTTGATTTATTCCAAACAGGATGAATTAAACCAAGCTGACTCAGAAGTGGAAAACAGTAAACGCCGTTTGCAGCACTATGAGGAGAAACAGAAAGAACACTTGGCTTGCGTAAAAAGACATAAGGAATTACTGGCTGCCAAAGAAAAACAATTAGACGTAGGTGTAGGGTTTTTTCTGTATTGAAGTCAGATGGTCATGATTCTTCTAATATTTAATAATGAATCATTCCACTTCTACAATATAGAGACCATATTAATACTCAGCTACACTGAGTATTCTCTCAGCTATGTCTTACGGTGACTGCAGCTAAATCAAGTAAAAGTAATTTTGTATAAATTAATCTACACCTCTTTTTTGTCTGGTATAGCACCATTTTTGTCTTGACAAAGAAGTTAGGTGTTATCCATGTGTACAGACCTCATACCTGATCTTTTGAAGACTTATCTAATCCAGTTTTATTAACTAATTCTGAAATCACATCCACAAAGACTTTTGGAAGACTGTCCTATTTAAATATGGTGAATTTGGTTCCTTATTTATCTGTATTAGCTGAATAACTGTGAACATAGTAATGATCTCAGGTGGATACAGTTCTTAGCACTGAAATAACTACCTATCTGTAAATTTTGTTAGTAAAATTGTTAATAATAACTAGGCTGGCTCTGATAACTACACAAAGAACAATATGAAAATGTTGTTCTTGCTTCAAACCTGTTTTTTCCATAGCACAAAATATTTGTTGTGAAGACTAAATAGATTTTTAAAAAATGTAACAATAACAGAGTTTCAAACTTTACTTTAGGAAAAAATTGCACAAGCTAGGCAAATCTACTCAGAGCGCATAGAGGTCAGCAGAACTGTTAAGAGTCTTGATGCGGAAATGAATCGCTTGAGAGAGAGGATAAATTCAGAAAATGATCGCCATGGAAACAGAGAAGAAATAGTACAGTAAGTCATCTTTAATGTCTAAAGTAGTTCAGGTAAGATGGAAAAGATGGGAGAAAGGAGAGCTTTCTTACTGACTCATAATGCCTTTATATGTGTTTTTAGTACTTAAACGCTGTACGAAGGTATGGAAACATGCTGCGCTGATTGCTCAGGCAGCCAGTACCGAGCAGGTTTAGGAGTGTTGAACTACCCTCCAGTGATTTTAGGCAGTGGCTGTACCATACAAAGTTACCATTGATCAGATGCTCTCTTAGTGTGTAGAAGTATCCCCATTGTATCTCCATGGTGCAAACATAACTGGCTGTTGTTCTGTGCAGCAATGAGCATTAAGCATACTCCTAGTCTGAACAACTAATACGGAAGCTAGGCAGTTACTTGAGGTTTTGACTCCAGTATGTTTCAAGGGATCACTCACCTCGGATATTCTTGAGCATGGGAAGCCCAGTCATTCGTTCCCCCTGGGGTAAAAGTTTCCTTTCAAAAGAATTAGAAGTAAAACTTAATTTTTGACCACTTTTCATTTGTGAACAGTGTCTTACTTGTCTCATCAAATGCTTTTAGCTTTAACATAGATCCTCAGAAGAGAAGTTTTTATTTTAATGTTTTGGTTATAAAATCAGTTTTCAGCATTTACAATAGCTCGGTTTTAATGTAATGCATGTTAATCCTAGACTTTCTTTAATTAAAACAGGCAATTTCATGATGCAAAGGAAAGATATGAGGATGCAAACAGTAAAGTAAAGAATTTAAAGAAATTCATTAGACTGCTGGAAGAAATAATGACACAGAGATTCAAAATATATCGGCAGTTCTTAAGGTGAGTTAACTGTACTGTAATTTCAGGTTTCAGATAAACTAACATGTGTACGTAAGTATGTGCACATATTCCAGGGTGAAAATTACAGAGCAGACCTGTGAGATTGAGGTATCTTGAAGGCGGTATTGACAGCAATCTTTCTAACCTAATCTTGCTCCCAGATCCAGTACTGTTGTGCCTGACGGTTTAGGGGCAGCCTGGACTGACAGCAGGAAAAACAACGTGGTCGGTGGAGGCCATATCTTGTCTCACACCAAAGGCCTTGACTATGACTTAATCCAAGGCAGTTTTGTTTCAGTGATTCAGTGCTGGTTTTGGTCAGTAAAATATCAGCGACATACTGGCATTGAATTCGTCTGGACTGTCACTTATTTTCATTGAGTAGAATGAGTGGTGCTGTGCTAACATAATTTCATTGTGGGCCAAACACTTTTGCTCTGACCCGTGCTGAAAAAAAAAAAAATCACAATCTTTATTCAGATTCTGCAGTTTGACAGCCTCTGCGGTCACGGAATGTCCATGCCAGGAGTGCACCCCTTGCTTCTTGCTTCAGTCCCTTAGCATCCTGTACCTACCAGTGAGGATTTTTGGTGGCCTCCCTTCAGAAGGACTGATGGTCTGTTTTCCAGTGCAGTCCTTCATCGTTTGTCATTCCCTTCAGCAGAAATCGAGGGATATCTGTGTTGGCTCTGCTTTTTGTACTTCTTGCCCTGGGATTTGGAGGGGGTGCCGGTATGATCCTGACGAATAGTAATGATCAGGAGAATCCCAGCCTTTGCAGGTGGAAGTATAGAAATAGTAGTGGGTGAGATTTACCTGCAGAATCTGGTGCTTGCCTTACAGTGCTGACATATGTCCAACTGAATCCTGTTCCTAGCACCCAAATTTGAGTGTGAATCCCACTTTAAGATGTGTTAAAGCACCAGAGTTCTTTCTTTAAGGAACTGTGATGTACTGTCTGGTGTCTGTGTGCTAGAATCGGGGTAGGGGGAAGGGGGTGGGAGGAGAAATTAATACGCAACACTGTTTAATGTCCAGAGTCTAGCAGAGCCCATGTAGATTCTTTACTATCCTTACTGTGCCGTCCAAATACTGGGTAGGAAAGTAGTGCAATGTGGTCATTTTCTGTTGAAGTTGTGGAAGAAAGGTGTAAAAAGCTTTCAGCCTGTTGAAACAGACTCCTAGAGAATGCAAAGCCTGTACATCTGCATTTCTTACCTTTTTACTTTGTGGCAGTGATTCTCTCCAGTATGTCCAGTATCCACTGTCGCTTGCTCCAGAGCGTAATTGATTTGGGAAAATGTTATAAATGGAGCAAGAGCTTAATATTTAAGATTTTATGGTGTGGAACTGTTGATAAAACTCTGTTGTCACTTTTTCATGTATTTTAAACCTTAGTGACCTAATGTTTGTTTGCTTGATTTAATGGATTTAAGACTCCTGTCTTTACGATGCAAACTGTACTTTGACCACTTATTACGTCTTCGAGCTTGCTCTGGAAAAATACTTTTTGATCACAAGAATGAGACACTTTCAATAACAGTAAGTTATTTTATATTACTTATCATAATGTGTGATAAATCATTATTATTATTTTTAATATCACCTGCTAGAACATGCATTGCAAAGGACAGAATGAATTGTTCTCCCCTCTCCAAAATGTGATGTGCTAGGATGTTGCTGAAAACGAGCAAGAACAAAAAACATCTTGCCACTTTATATGGGCTGATTGCTAGGAATACATTTGGACTGTCGTCTTATGCTGAGGATAAGAATTCACTAACAAGTCATCCTAGTCACACTTCCAAAATTACTCATTCCTATTTTCATTGATGAGAAATTTCCTTTTATTTGTGTGATTGTTTAATGTCTCCAGTTGTTATTTTAAACAACTTCTAATGGCTGAAAGCTTCAATGTTACGGATTTTTTTTCTGTGTGTTTTTTAACATAGCTCCCACAAAAGTTTTAGTCATGGGGGTATTGTGTTTCTGTGGGAGACTTCAGTTTTAGGAACTGAGGGGAAAAGTGTGTAGTGACAATATAAATAGGTATTGACACAGTCCTAATTAAACAGGTGACGTATATGTATCTGAAGAACTCAAACTCAGTCCATAAAATGTCAAGTCATTACCTGGCTGTACCAGAATGCTTTGCTTTTTATAGCTGATGTTTCATGTTTCTCATGCAAGCACTCTCTATTTTGTCAAGGAAGGTAAACTGAAAAAAGAAAACAATCACCCCTCAAAACACACCAAGAGGCCCCACTCCAAAATAATTCTTATTTTCCTGCTTAGCTTGCTAAAGGTAATGTAATGAACAGGACAGGAAAATGTGTAAGTTGAATCTTGGAGGGAGTGCCACAAGGTGTCATCATAGTCAATGGAACCAGAGGACTGTTCACAATGTTTCGTGTATTCCAGTAAAGAAACTGTTCCTCCGTTAAACTCCTGCATAAATCAATTACTTGCTTTTTTATTGTGGCTGGTAACCATTGGATTTTCCTGTAATATAACTACACTGGTTGACACTTATTAAATATTGTTTATTAAAAGTAGAGAATTGAATAAGAAAACACCGGCAGAGTCATTCAGTCTGTTGAGTGTATCTTACTGTGACGGAGAAAGTTCAGTAACGTGTTTCTAGGGTCACTCGAATGGTTAGGAGCCATCCCGTTCCAAGAATGGCAGTGACTGAAGTAGTTCATAAAACTATTCTCAGGTGGTTTCCATCTATTCATGTGTAATGTGTTTGCCATTAAAATTATGATTCTGTTAGTAAGTCTCCATCTCAGGTTTGAAAATTGCTCTAATACTTTTATTTCAAGGTTCAGACTCGAGAGGAGGACAAAGCTGCCCTTAATGACGTGAGATCCTTATCAGGAGGTGAACGTTCCTTCTCAACAGTTTGTTTCGTTCTTTCTCTGTGGTCCATTACTGAGTCTCCTTTCAGATGCTTGGATGAATTCGATGTCTACATGGTATAGTTTAAACTTAAACTATATTTGCCATTCTGATTTGTGTAAATTAAGTAGTTGGATTGTTATTTATATATGATTAGACTTTAAAACACTAGAGTTAACTGTAAATAATAAAGACCCCAAACCAAAACCCAAATCCTCCAAAACAGCACTTGTTAGGGATCTTGTTCACTTTACGTAATGACTTTTGAAGCTTATTCTGTTTCTGAAGTTAGTATCCAGAGCTATGAGCATCTCTGTTACTTTACATGTTTAAACCTTACTTCAGCACAAAAATCATAAAATACAGCTTTTTACTAGTCCCCCAAGCAGTGTTACTGTGTTTATCACAGGTGGCCTCTGCATGTTGACTGCTGTGACAGTTCTGGGCTTAGCACGTGCTTTGGCTTCTACCAATTTTGAGATCAGTGTGGGTTTTTTCAGAGCAAAGTGTAGCAACTGAGTTCACTGTTGCTACTTGGAAACTTGTGTTATACTTCACCTAGTAGCATCTTTCCAAGATGCGAAAATGCACAATAATGAACAGTAAATACTAATGTCAGCTAAAGCTGATAAACCTCATCTTTGTGTACAGCTTCCCTGGATAGGTGATTAACGAACTTTTTATATATTTATATTTCATTTCCTCCTTATTAATATGCAGTGTGATATGGTTTGAGAAAATAATTAGTCCTGTGAGACAACGAGTTGATACTGCATTGTTTCATTTTGCTTTCAGTGTCCCTCCCCCATCAATGATTTATTTACTGAGAATGACAGACCTAGGGGGGGAAAAGATAATATACTTTATATTCAAAGAATTTCAAAAAGGAATGTATGTGTCTAAGGTGCTGAAGCAGTTATTTTTCAGCTGACTTGTAAAGCTTAGGTCCTGTTTTACATGGTAGTGGTGCAAAAGTTTATCCATCTGTCCAGAAGAGGATGGATACTCAGAACCGTAGGCGCTGCAGAGAACTTCCATGTCGTATGTTCCATAAATAATTCCATGCAATCTGTCGTGCCACTGCTGTGCCAGTAAGCACAACCGCAGTGTCTTCCCGCTCTGTGGGTCCTGTGCATGTGATCCTGGAGAGCCACCGCACGAGGACTCCATCAGCACGTTTGCAAGGGAGCGGTGTAACAACGTGTAGCAGCAGAGCTTTGTTTAACCCCTGCTGATAACAGCTTCCCGTTACAGACCTTTTTTAGTAAGCCCTAATGCATAAGGTTGTGTTCAAAATAGTAATAATAACAATAGTAATTATAATAAAAACACGTTGCGTGATATCTTGGGTTTCATGCAGCCCTTAAATCCTTTCAGGTAATTTTGAGGCAGGATTTTGTAGGAAGCATTATTCTATGAAAATAGAGTTCATCTCAGCATCCCAATAAAGTAAGAAGTACTACGTGTTTATCAAAGCTGATAGAAAAACATTGCGAGTAGGAGCGTGGGATTGTTCCGATAGAAGCTTTCTGTTGTGCATGTCTACTAAAAAGTGGAGTTTAAGAATTTCCCAGACTATAATTTGGAGCTTTTAGAATTTAACCCTAATGTTTCTCCAGCTTAGTTTTTATTCGACTTTTTTTTCTGCTAAGTTTTATTGTATATAAATTAATTTCAGTAGGCTTTTCTATTATTTTCTAATGAATTTATTCTTAAGCATTTGTCCTAATTTGTGCAATAATAGGCCAGTGAAGTATCACTCCCTGATCAATCTTTTGTCTTTAGGACATGGTTAACAGAAGAATTGCAATGGATATGATTCTTAAGGTGGCTGACTCGCAGCAGCATCGGCAGTTCATTTTGCTTACCCCACAAAGCATGAGGTAATACTGCTGTGTTAGGTTTCCTCGTACAAGAACGACAAGGAAGTTCTACTGCAAGGAGTAGAACCTGGAAAAAGTAAATAGGAGGAGAAAGAAATTTTGCTGTTGTAGCAGTAGAACACCAACAACTAAGCGATGGTCCTGGGAATTTAATAGGTTTTTCGCTCTTCCTTATGTGGCAGTGTCCTTCCTTATGTCCTCCTTCTCTTAATGTGGTAGTTCCGTGGGGCTTGACTCCGTTTATCTGAAGTAGAACAGCTTTTTGAAATGTTTTCCTGTGTAAAGTAGGATCCTGGTAGCTTCTAGCCCTGTATCTCCCTCTCCTCTCCCAAAATTGACAGAAGACTTTGCGTTTTTCTATTTTTCCTGTTAGTATAACAGTACTTTCAATTTGGTTGTCATTTGAGGGTGGGTTTTTGTTTTTTTTTTTTTTTTTTTTTTTTTTTTT
>Ga0065711_1005433_pt1 | contig 34049 bp, 14 predicted proteins | sample Hoacrofraction12_FD_59098 | JGI IMG/M metagenome (GOLD analysis project Ga0065711, IMG submission 59098) | Hoatzin crop microbial communities from Cojedes, Venezuela - Epithelial fraction 12 v2 (version 2) | ecosystem: Host-associated > Birds > Digestive system > Esophagus > Crop | place...
AAGCAGGGTCACCTACAGCAGGCTGCACAGGACCGCGTCCAGGCGGGTCTTGAATATCTCCAGAGAAGGAGACTCCACCACCTCCCTGGGCAGCCTGTTCCAGTGCTCTGTCACCCTCAGAATGAAGAAGTTCTTCCTCATGTTCAGACGGAACTTCCTATGCTTCAGTTTGTGCCTGTTGCCCCTTGTCCTGTCGCTGGGCACCACTGAAAAGAGTTTGGCCCCATCCTCCTGACACCCACCCTTCAGATATTTATAGGCATTTATTAGGTCCCCTCTCAGCCTTCTCTTCTTCAGGCTAAACAAGCCCAGATCCCTCAGCCTTTCCTCATGGGACAGATGCTCCAGTCCCCTCTTCATCCTCGTAGGGTTTTTTGATACTTAATTGCAATCCACTAGATCAATACATTCCATCTTTTTACTACAAGTACTAGAAATACTACTGTTTCCTAGGCAATTACTGCTACGCCATATCCGAAACAATCCAAGGTCTTTGCCACAAATTACATATGCTATACATTATATACCCAAAATATGACAAAATTCTTCAAACACAATTTATTCATTCTGTAGAGTAGCAAACAACTTTACACCACGCTCACTACAAATTATGTTATTCTATAGGATATTTCAAGTTTACAGTGCACTTTCTTGAACTGGCAATTACAAATATTTGCACCGAGACCCACATATTTTCTAAATGCAGGCCCCAAGCCCCCCAGACAGTTAGAATGGCTTCCCAGGCCCACAGGTACCTGAAGACACTTGCTTTATTTAGTTACTTGGCATTACTAACTCATCTGTTCAGTCAATGATCCTGCAAACTGTTACGCATACGTTAACAGGGGTGAAGAATCCAAGGGAAATAAGTGGAGCTAAAGCGCCTGCGTAAAATTATTCATATGTGAAAATGTTTGCAGGTCACAAGCTCTTTTTCCACATGAATGAGCAATATACTGAACATTCGTTAAGCTTTTAAAGCGAGGAACATCCTCCTAATTACATCCTACATCTTTTAATCACAGAGCTAGACATAACCTACCAATATAATAAGATTTTATACTTTCAGATCATCATTTATCACCTACCTTTCTAATTACTTATTTAAATATTTTGCAAAAACATCTCCTGGTTAAGCTCAGCATGCCCGAAGTGACTGGGAGGATTTGCTGCTAAGAGTTTTAATAGCCAGCGAGTGGTATTTTTATTTTTACAGCTGTTTAGGCAGCTGAGACATTCTTGCAAAGACAGGCACAGTAAAATCCTCATAGAAGTATTTCACTCAACACACACTAATGAAACTCAAAGGAAAAGCAATTTCAACTGTTGTTATTAAATAACTTAAAAGAGCTTATTACCCATTTTATACCGAAGTATTTGCATTTTGGGACAGCACAGTGAGAACGCTGCTCTCCCTCTGACTGACCATCACCGAACGCTTCCCCAGGACAAATTTATAACTTGGCCAGGCAGCCAGGGAGAGACAAGTACAAAGGAAATATCTCATCCACCCATGACAAGGTTGGGGCTTACCTAGTAATTTCCCATAGCATTTTTAACATTATCGTCTTTGTAAAACGGACTCGGAGCAGGGGGGAAATATTAGATTACTTTAAACAGATGTATAAGGAATTTTACAGTGTATTCTTTGAACCAAGCTGCCATTTTACTTACGTATTTAATTTATAGAAAGTTGCTTGATGATTCAAAGCCACAGGTAGAATAATTCTAGTGCAAAGCTTCAACTCATACATTAAATATCCTCTCATATAATGTCAAAAGTAACTGTGAGCAAACCTAACTGGTAAGTACAGAGAGGTAATTTTTATTCTACAGAAAAAGTGTAAAAATTTGAATGGAGAGAAATGCAATGACTTTTTACGGAAAGCATAAAGGTTTATGCAAAAAAATACTCAGAAACACTGAATGAACCATACTGGAGAATGAGCTTTTGGGTACTAGCTGACTTAATAAGCATGAAAGAATTATTTTATCACACAAACTTCAAATTCTCATACCAAATTATGTCCAACTTTCTTACAATAATTAGCTTTTCTTCTTTCCTAGAGAGATATATCTTTTTATATAGTTTTGATCATTTTTCTCTACATTTCCTAAATTACTCCTCACAGAAACAGGCTATATTGCTATTCCACTATAAAGAAAAATTGCCAACAAAACAAAACAAAAAATAATCAAAAATATCCCAAAACCTCTAAGAAAATAAAAAATGAATATTAATTTTTCCAGCTACAAAAAGTTAATGCAGCTCTGTAACAAAGACCAAGAAATGTGCTGCAAATAAAACACTTCAATCTAAAAATGTTTAATAAAACTAGCTAATATTACAACTCTTAATTTAAAAACTGATCTAAAAATGAGGACCAGGAATAATATATTTCAGAGGCTATGAAATTTTAGTATACCTTTATCCCAGAATCAACAATTCCAAATTATTGACCTGATTTTGAAGTGTTAATGAACTGCGTGTGTGAAAACAAATGCATGGGACCTGTGAAATATCCAGCAACATTTAAGAACAGAAACACAGACAGAATTAATTATTTTTATACAGTACAGAAACATAACGGTAGAGGTTAACTGTATATTCTAGGAGTCTCACTGAAGTTTTCATTGGATTAAGCCCAAGTATTTAACTTGGTCTATGTTTCAGAACCGACTGTTTAAATAAATTTCATACTTAAAATGATTCTGTGAACTTTACTTTTACACTGAATCGATTATGAAATTTCAATTTTGACTCCACTAATTAACTTTCTGCTTTGCAGCCAAAACTGTAAATCTTTTATGCAACCTAATTTATCTCTTCCACCAACGTTATCAATTATATAGCAAATTTTTTGATGAAGAAACAGACTAAAATGTAAAATACCTACACAGCTGCCTTAGTTACCATGAAGCACCTGGCATAATTATCTTCTTTTCAGTTACACACAGTTAGGACTCAAAGTACAATTGCCATGAATTAAATGTAAAAATAAGCTATTGGTACTATTGCAAAAAGGAAATTGCAACCCAGTTAAAGCTGAGGTTTTCTTTTCCCTCTACATGACAGCTAAACTACAAAAATCACAATGTTTCTCTCATGTGTATTAGGAACTTCTTTCTCAGTTTATGCAATAAGTAAAATTTTTGCTGAGATTAATGTATCAACATTAGCTGCATTCTACAAGAGTGGAGATCACTGACAAATGGCATTCAATATCCCAAATATAAAATAGAACTACAGTACAAATGGAGATTATTTTACTATTTACAAGGTCTGATTCTGTGAAGTTAATTAGTAAACAGCAATCCTAACCTTCCTTCCCTGAAAAAAAAAAACCCACAGCTATTATATTAAAGCAGGATCCTTTAAGAATTAATGGTGTCTATGTCAGCTGATTTTTTAAAATATTTAACATATTTTTGAAGCGCATAGTGTTTCTTGTTTCACCCTGTATCCAGTACTGTAATTATACACTAGCATAAAGTCCAGCCACTTGCAATCACAGAGGCTACAACAAATGATAGACAAGAGGAAGCATAATGAGAGAAACAAAAAAGCAGAATTCTGTGGAAGTCTGAGCTTTTATTTAGGTCCATTTCCTTTGCTGGTGTTCATTGTTGTTCAAATCAGATTTCCCGCAACCTGAAGTCACTATTGATGGCAGCGGTCAGGGATTAGGTGCAGCAACACTGATGTGCTCTTTCAGCTGTGCAACCACAAAACCAAACCAGATTTTTAAACAACGGGTATCCAGTCAGGGAAACTCCTGCGCCTACCAGCCCATGCGTCTGATTTCCTCACAATAAATGAGACCACCAGGCCATGTCCAGTTAAAATTTTTCCTTCTCGAACTCCTGAGAAAGCATAAGGACACAAGACTTGACAAGGTCTCAGAATGTAAGTCCAGTCTCTGCCATCAGAGAAGGCCACAGTTTCTACCATAAAGTGATCATATTTGACTGTATTGTACTGTACTGTGGTGATATTGCAGTTACTGGGGAGGGGTTCTCTCCCATTCCTTCTGTATGACAGGTGGTCTTAAAACCTCTTTTCTAATTTCAAGCCATTCATTTCAAATTCATTCATATATGATTTTTCCCCAGCATTACTGTAAGAAACTAGGTCCTTTTCTGCTGGTTACCTTTGCTCATTTCCCCAGTAAATTTATAAACAGGACTTACATTCCTGTAGCTTCATTTTGATAGTGGGAAGAGGGCAGGCACTGCTAAGCTATTTTCACATAGCAGGCTCTCCACAGCTTCTGACTACCCTACCAGCTCCTCACTCACATCGTCCGGTTTCAATCCTTTTTCCTTAAAACTAGTTGACCACACTTCTGTACAATATTCCACATGAAATCCTGCTGCTATCTTCTAATACAAAAAAAGTACTTACTATTTTTACTGCAAAGGCTTCTGCAAATGCACCTGTCTTTTTATTCAACTGCGTGATGTTGGTGGCACACAACTGAGCAGAAGGTAATTCATATACTAGTTCTTCCTCTTTTGCCCAACTAATAAGCCATAAGCTTATGTAAAATAAAAGTTATTAGTTCCTAGCTATATAACCTTGTACTTTACCCAATTAGACTGTACTCTGTTTCTGCTCCTGAGACCCTCAACATCATCCAGGCTCATTATAGGATTTTTACTATAACATATAATTTTTACTGTATTACAATAGACGGACTTCATGACTCATGGATTCTATTTTTTGTAACTAAGAAAATAAAGTGAATGTTAAGATCTAACCAAGTCTTAAGAAATAGTACTAGTAGCCTCCTACAACTTGGTAACATTTTTGAGAGCCCAACATCCACAGTCTCCTCATCATATACCTTGCAGTTCCTGCACTGTCAAGATTTTGTAATGTCAGGATCTAATCTGTCAGGTTATTCTGACACAACATACACTTGCTACATAGAGGCCAGCAAATCCATTAACAAGTTTCATAAAACATCAGCCTGATAAATATTTTTATCAGAATACAATAACTGAAGAAAATCAGTACTTTATGCTTTTAGGCGGGAATTCAGACCTATGAAGATGGAAAACCAGTGTTGACCAAACCCCACCTCATACAGAAGTTGTTATGGGGCTTTTCTCCCTGTATTTGGTGACTACATTAATTCTGGATTTTTCATGTGTCAGTCAGTACAACATACAGCCAACCAATTCTGCTAACATCTACGAGAAAGCATCCTGCAGACACTGCAAGCACGGGTTATATCACTGAAGATCCAGTTTTAAGTGTCTGACATTGTACTTTGTCTTGATCAAGACATGAAGCATGCTCTCAAATGTCTTCTTTTGTGGTTGCTAAAAAAAAATTAAAAAGCCAGAGAAATAAAGCTCACATGTAATACATTATCTTCATGGTTTGTATCTGCCATGAATTCAGAGATACTCCAGAAATTATGGGTTTTGTTGGCTGCATAGTTTCCTATCCATCGTAAAATCAATATTATTTTGAATGCTTGACAAAAATAGAGGTTTAAGCAGCTTTCTCTGAACAGTGTATAATTTTTCAAGGTATTTCTACTTATTTTAGTGGTCGCTACAAATTATATAGAGAAAGAAAAACTTAGCTTTTAGTGGTTAATAAACAACTTCAGCCTAGAAGATCCTCTGACCAAGCAAAGCAATGGTAGAGGTTTACTGTCGCATGGTGACCAAAGCATGCTGAAATTCAAGCTGCTGCTCTGCAGTTTTCTTACTGTGTACAATGGTTTCCAACAGCCAAACAGCTTTTGAAAGGTTTCTTACTTATTTGATATAAATCTTCTAAATGATTACTCTTCGCTTCTTAAAACAGCTGTTTTCAAGACCTCTCTTTCCAATTCCCCCCCACCCCCCAAATGGGAATATGAAATATGTGTTTAAACCAGTGTTTAAATACTCTTCTCTGTGCTGTTACATGTCATGTTAAGTTTGTTGGCTTCTCTGAGAATGGAAACAAAACTATTAAAACAGGCGCTTTTTTCCTTTAATCTGGGATTTTCCTTGTGGATGGGTCATTTCAGAGGGTGTGAGTGATTTTAATGAAGTAAACTGCAGAATATTACTATGGTCATGGACAACTAATAAATCTGAACAGGAGAATAACGCTATAAGCTGTTTAAAGTCTAAAAAGTAAATACTTTAGGGAGTGAATTGACTTAACTGAAAAACCTCAAAATACTTCATACTAAAAACAAAAGCACATCAAAACTTTAATAGTATTCTTAAAAAAAATACATAAAAGCTATGGTAGTTTAGAACACGGTTTAAAAGGCAACTGCAATCTGCCTTGCAGGCAGACTGCTAACACTGCAAAACAGCTGAGCAGCTTCAAGGTGGATAATCTCTATTGTATATCTGCATTGACAGACTAGAGGCCAGATGTTCAATGCTATTTATGTTCTTGTAAGGGAGATAGTTATTTTCGGAGACATTCAACAGGATCTTTAATTCTCAGACACTGCTAAAAAGTGTCAAATGTTTCCATGGGAGATTTGCTCTAAAATGCAGTGTGCCACCCTTTGAAGATGTTTACTCTTACCAACTAGGAAGGAGGCCTGGAGTGAATGGATTAGAGACATAATTTTTAGATTAATCCTACCTGAGTAATCACGGAGAAAAATTCAAATCCATGCCCACCTCATGGCAGTGGCTGTGTTTACACAGGTAGTTGCAGAGATGAGACAAATGCTTACAGTTAAACGGAATTACTGTGGAAGCTATTTAATACCAAAATGGACCAATATAAAATCTGTAGTACCTAGTGAGTGTCCATCCATAACTGTAAAATTGACAATGTTACTTTAAAAATCCATCCATATTTCCCTCTTTTCAGTCCTTACCAATTGCCAAAGGTGGTAAAATCTTTATGGACATAAAATACAGGACAACATACGTTGTCAGTACACAGATGGTGAAAGGTCTTCAGATCTTCCAAGTTTCTTGACTCCCTGCTGGATTTCAAAGTTGGTATAATATCCAGCTTTAAAGGTGAATGAAGATTGCAGGTAATCAAATGCATTACAAAAGAAAACAAAATTAGGTGACTTGATAACTTCTGAAGCTGCTGCTGTAAATTCATTTCAGGATGTTTTAGGTTAACCCATTGGCTTCTCAAATGAGGCTATTAATCGAAATTACCATTTCCTAAGAACTGAATCCAGTTAGACAATATTTCTTAACCTTCTGCAAGTAAGGAATGTATGCAAATATATACATTGATAAGGAAAGATGTCTGACAGAATATACTGATCCACACTCATAACACTGCATTTCTAAACCTTTATATAATGTTACATGTAGTATTTAGAGACCGATGTTTCCCTCCAGTAGCTCAAAACTCCGTAAGAAAATGGGAGAAGTTCAGATCTTCCCACTCAAAACTAAATCAGAGAACTTTTATCATTAAAGAATAGTATAAGAGTCTGTATAACTTTTGTAAAGTTGATAACATCCACATTTAGTCATTTAATCCTTTCATGCTTATTTATATGCGAAATCCTTTTCTTAGTATTCTGAATATAGACAGTGATTAAATACATAAAGATTAGAGGGTTTTGCCTCAAAGGAAATTAGATTTCTCAATTTTGGTTTAATCAAGCAGGATTCCTCTGAAGGGAATTTGTTAAAATGGTCTTGGAAATGCAACATTGATGATGTAATTTCTGTTTCCAGTAACACCGGATTGCTTCTTCTGTATTACTTACCAGGTTCCTTGCTCATCTGAAGCATTCTCAATACATTCTGAAGACAAATTGCTTATCTGAAGCATTCTGAATAAATAGGAACAATTTGCTGACTCAATACATACCAATATATGGTGCTACAACGCATATTTCAGAGACATTTTCTCTCCTTTCACTTCTACCCTTTGGGACTGAATACAGCATAACTCCATCAATACGTTTATTAGCATGTAATCACATTAATTCCATCAATACCAATATATATTGCAGTTGACTCAGATATATGCGTATATTGCAGACTTGATCTTGACACCTACAGTACACACAAGAACATTCAATGTTAGCTTTTTATACTCAATATTTCTTATTCTCAGCTGAATAGCATTCCTAAATGTAAGGTTCACCCATATGATCACAGCAGAACAGAGGAAAAAAATAGGTCATAACAAGATGTCGCAGCTGCAGAGGACCTTGCTAAGACGACACTGAAGTCTTGTATCACTATGCTAGCGAAAGGAGCATCCTTCTCTAACATACCCTTTGCAAATATTTTGGTTTAAGTTCCCCTTGGTAGTAACGTATAGACTTGGTGACTTGTATTACTGAATGTAAGTCTGTTGCAGGGAGGAGATCCATTCTTCTCTCATTACAACAACAGAAACACAACTCATGGTTTTCTTAGCCTACATAAAGACTTAAATACAGTACCACCAAGTTTTTATGTATCAACTTAGACATGCTCATAACTCCCAGGTATGACAGAGATGAAGGGTAGGCATGCCCCGGGACCACGGCCACTAGCACCAAAGTCCAGGCACTGCGAGTGGTGGGACAGCACGAGCGAGCCCAGCTCCTGGCCTGGGGGTCTCAGGCCCGCAGCAATCTCCCTGCTGGGGAGGAGAACGGAGAGCGAGCCAGCGCAGCACTGCGGGGTGACAAGCAAGCGATGTGTGAGGTATTCGAGTAGTGGAAAAGCTCGTATCTCCTCCATTCTTATACAAGCCCCAGTACCCCGGATCTGCTCCGCATGGTTGTTTGCTCTGGCCACCCTGTTATGGACTTTTCCTTTCCTCCCTGCAGCGGAAGCCCGGTGAGTCAGAGACAGAGCGTGAGTCCTGAAAGTTAACCTCATCCTCGTACTTCCACAGCTAGTTTAAAACCAGCATTATAATAGTAGATAAAGTAAAATTAAACACACATTTAATCTATGCTCAGTTTTACTATCAGAGTGCTCCAAAGACGCTTTCTTCAACCTGTCAGGTGACAAGCCTATTAATTTCTGATCCACAAACGCAAGCCTCAGCTACAAACAGAAGAACAAACTAGACCAAGAGTAAAACTAAAGGCTCTGAATTCTCTAAACCCAGGTTCAAAAAGGTGTTGGGGACCTTAGGGAAATACTACACAGATTCCCCGTCTCCAGAGCACCCGGCATGTCTGAGATGCCCGCGTGCTGCCTGCGCTACAGGTCGTGCAGCAACTGAAAGCTCTGCTTCTCCTCGCCCAAAGCACTGTGCCCATTTTTGCAGTGTTCCCCCTGTCCCACGCCTGATCCCGCTCAAACCCCACCACCTCAACGCTCTGTAGCCCAAATCTGACAGTGAGCTTTGCTTTTGCCAGTGAACGGCGCTGCAGTAACATCAGAAAGTAGCTCACAGACAGCTTGGTTCAAGGTTGCTTGATGGTGGCCAGGCCAGTGAGAATCTGACCATTGGAACCTAATCCCCAGGTAGGACAGCCACAGCTATTCTGCAACAAACAAATAAAAAATAAATAAACCAGAAAGTCCACCCTGATCACTACAGAAAGACTAATTTATGAAGTAATAACGAGCTGCAGACTGGGGTAAAACTGGAAAGCAGGGCGTTCTCCTTGTGACACCCCAAAAGCCGCAGTGCCACACAATGGCAAAGAAGGGAGGACAAGTATGACACTTCTGCCCCGTGGCCAGGGTGCTCACCTCCGGGGCGGCAGCTCCGTTCCTCCTCATACATCCATTTTATCCCATGGCTGCAAAGGTAAAAAAGAAACAGTCCAGGGAAGAAACTCAAACTTTCAATCAAGAACATCGAGTTTGTCAGAAGTTCCACCTGGAAAGACAGAACTACTCCCAGACAAACCGCCTGCTAAAACTGCAAAATGATTTGACACTGGCATTTTCTGGCAGACCAGTATTTTGTCAAAAAATCCACCAGTTCTAAAATAGAGGCACTTGATCTTTTTTGCTAAACGATGAAAGCGTTGCATGTAATTAGCTTCCTGCCTGATTGAAATAATGGGTTTGCAGGGACTAAATACTAGGANCCCCAAAACAGTGGAATTGGGTGGTCATTTCTCCTCCAGGTCCTCGGCGATTTTCATCTGTCGTCTTTTTCCCTACCATTCTTGCCTTTGATCTAGCCGTGACTTACAGACACATTCAAATATATACGGTCTGCACATCTTTTACAGTTCATCTTAAAGACAAATATTAAAACTATGTTAGGCAAAGAGACAGATACATTATATTCCTACTCGAGTATTTCATAAATGAAATGCGATGCTCGTTGCTCTCGAGTAACACCAGTCAATGCTAGCCGCCCCAGGGGCCTTCCAGGATTTAATTACAGAAACTTGGGCTTGCAGATAACTTCTTTTCTGTGACAATGCTGAACAGTATAAGTTTGACCGTATTCAGAGCAGCAGCCAATCTTAAAATACTTTAGGATTCATCCATCTCAGCTGTCCAACAAAAGCATGGAGCTTTCACATCATAATGCAGGATTTAAGGAGTGGGTTTTTCTGCTGGGATTTTTTTTTCCCCTTAAGTTTTTGCAAGAACACCACGTGAGTTGTCTTTGGACTCGTAAACCCAAAAGCTGTTTCTTATGTTTTTTGGATTTCACTGTTACCAGTATTTCTGCCTCCCTGACGGAACAACTTAGGTCTGAGGTTTCATGATTCAAGGCAATTCTATTATAAAAATTGAATGTTAAAACAATTCATTTACACATATGTTTATATTCCTCCAAAGATTTTATATACTGAAACCAGATTACTAAGCACACTGAACTAGATCTGTGTTTCAGCTTCAGCTAGCAGACGATTCATATTCAGTAAATTGTTTCAAAATAAGATGAGTGCATTTCATTTTACAGTTTGTATATTTTTGTAATTATAATATTATACCCTAATGTATTTTTTGCACTGAATTAATTACATTATTTGGCAAAAGTACAAAAGTAGCCCCATGAAGTTTCCATTGTATTATCCAAAACTGTTCTTGACTGTAAAACCTAAGAACAGCTGTAGAAAGGAAAATTTTTTACTGTAGTTGTAAAAAAAAATTTTTGTAATTAAAAAATAAAAATAATTAAACATACAGAGTTCCAGATACAATACCACAATTAATATTATCATTTTTACATAAGGAAAACTTAGGTTTCAGGTTTACAATGTAGTGATCAGTGGTTTTTTTAAATATAAAACTATGTTTTTTTTTCTGAACAGCCAATATTAATAATATCTTCGACATTTTTCTGATCTTTGGAATTAAATTTAATAATTGGTTAAAAAGTGATACATGAAAAACAGATTAATTTAGTATAGAAAGAATATATTTAAAATTACAGTCCTGTATTTAAGTTCTGTATTTATGTTCCATAATCTACCATAAAATCTCATGCTATGAAATAGGCATGAGAATGGCTTTCAGATCTTAAAGATGTAGTGCTACTACAAACCAGAGCACATGGAAGCAATCAACTCAAATTGCAACCATCTTATGCTGTGTTTATAGAAGACAAAGCTTTAAAAACACTTATTTGAAACGGTGATATTTAGCAAATATGCGTGTTGTATACATAAGGAGAACTAGAGGTAATTTATTATCTTTTAGGGTCAAGCTATGCAAAGAAATATACTATCTGAGGTAATAATAAAAACTTATGTTTTCCTGGAATATATGTCATAATTGTTACCAATTGTTAAAGAAAGACACCTTAAATTCTTTCATTCCTAATTTCACTAATTACCATTCTGAATTCTTTCTACTATGGAAACAGAAGGCCTGGCTCAAAACTGTCAAAAAAAGACTAACGTTGCATAGAGCTTAACAACTCCAGCCCCGTGAGCTGTGCAAATGCTCTCCATGTTTACTTAATCTCACGCCTTGGTGAGAGACGACAGCAATAAACAACACAAAGGGTTAGGTCTGCATTTTTTTTGTGAAAGAAACAGTACAAAACCTGTTAATGCACTAAACTGTCATTTTTACTTATTTTACTGATCAAACATGTTACAGCCCACTAAACTGCGGATTCAAAGCAAGCAACGTTTCATTTGTAAAACTCTCCAGTTTGGTTTTTGCATCCTCGGGCAGGACCCCAGTTCAACTCCATGGGTATTTTGGCCATACAGAAAGATAGGCATCCACACTGTCAAATATTTGTATTTCTGTGATACCTGGTCCAAAACTGTAAAAGCTAAGACAACCGATTTTGCTTTACACTTATTTTAATTCGATTTTGCTTTACACTTATTGTAATTCAAGTGATCCGAACACAGCGACCCATCTGCTTCGACCGCTGGTCTGAAAGTAAGCCCCTGAGCAAAGCAATGACAGTGTGTCCCACTCGTCACAAGTTCGCTTCGACCAAATCAATTTTGTGTGCCCTCTTCTGTGTTTATTTCTGAAGTGGCAAGCACCTCCCCATGCCAGGAGCAAAGCGCACGGGCAAGGCGACTGGCGAAGCTCCCCGGCACAGAGCCCACCCCAGCTGGGGCACCTCCCACCCCTCCCAGGGGACCCAAGCCCTCCTCGCCACCGAGCAGGCAGCGGTGGCACAGCCACCACCCTCCAACCTCCCGCAGCACCCTCAGTTTGGCAGTTTTAAGACACCTAAAAGCGTTTTTTGTTACTCAGAAGTCACTGAATAAATTTGTGTTACTGTATTACCCAGAGGGAAACGGCAGCAACCGCAGCTGAGTATCACCTGAAAGAATTTCATAATGAATTTTGGACAGTAAAATCTTTAATTTAAAACCGGTTCGTCAACAAAATGTCTGAAATCGGTCCATTAGAGTGGGCAGTTCCTAACCTCAGCTGGCTATTTTCGAGCCAGCATCTGGTTTAAGCTGGTTTTCTGAAACCTCCTCACAATTTGAGGGAGAAGACAGGCCCCACTGGGGAGCTCTGCAGGACCGAGACTTCTGCTTTGAGACTGCACAGGGAGCCTGAGACAGCAAAACTCCCCAGCCCCTCCAGTTACCCTGGTCTAGGCAATTGTCCAGTCAAGCAACGATTAAATCAAAAATTAAGTCCCATTTTTATAAAATATTATCAACACCAAATTTAAGTTATTCAAGCCGTAAAGAACATGTAGAACTACATACAGATTGTACACAACTACCATGAGCCCTGGTCATCCTGACAGTTGCTTACATAGTGAAGTAATATCTTTTTTTTCATACAGTGCAATAAATCAATACACGCTGGTAGATGTCACCATAGCACGTGTCTTAAATCAAGAGAGCCACTGAGGATTTGCTTAAAACTGTCCAGCCAAAGAACTGCAAAGAACCAGTACTAAAAACTCCCACATGCCAAAAAGCGCTACAGCGTAAAAGGAAAGTATAAAAACACTTTTGTGGTATTGAAATGTTCAGCAGTTTATACCACTGTAACACACTTGACTATCAGCATGCTTATCTGCACGGCAGTGTCTTTAATTCAGTTTATATCGAAGATCAAGTCTTTTCCCACCTCTCCAGTGTCAGACACCGGCTCCAGCACTTCACCGTTTTACGGCACCGCTCAGTGCCTAGACGAAATGAGTGATCCTATCTTGGACTAATGGCTCTGGCCTCGCTCAGTTAAAAACATAAAGACCCACGTTTTGCAGCTGAAAATCCTAGTTTTCAAGTCTCTTGCTATAAATATTTAGCACTCCTGAGCTGAAAAGAAATTTTCGCTCCTCAGTATTCAAGGGTGACAACTCGCAGGGGAAACATGAATAACGGGTCACTCACCATTTCCCAGCTGCGGAATCGAAACCTTCAGTGGTTCCAGCCGGCTCGAAAGCTGCATCAGCTTTTCCAGCAAACTGAGTAGTCAGAGGCTACAGTGCATGATTAAATCAAAGCACCAACAGCATTTACAGAACAAATTATTGCACATATCTTGATTTTCAAAAATTCAGACACAAAAGATTGTCTGTTGAATACTGCTCACTTGTAAAATATTGCACACGTCTAGCAATNTGGANCTTNTGNNCAAAAAAATTAAGAACGGCCTTTACAGTTTTAATCAAGTATGCTTTATTCTTAATCTTATTCTCCAGAAATTGTGTTTCTCAAAGAATTAAAAAAAAAATTTAAAGTCCAGAAAAGTGTCAACATAATTAAACAATTATAAGCATATGAAACAACTCTCCATAACAAAAGATTTGTGAAAAAGCCTGACTGACATGAAAGAATACCTCTCCACAATAGGATATATTTTCCTCCTCCTTTTTTAAATACAATCTGTGCATATTTTTACATACTTAATCCTCTCAGTCTACACAATTGCCAAAGCTAGTAAGTCAAGGGCAGAGTCAAGTTTTATATGACAGCTTCAATCACACTTCTTTATTTTGTTTTGCCTCATATGCTTGTCCTCCAGAATGTCATCTGTCCTCTTCAAGACTATTGTCTTGATTGTGTGTCCTCTCTTTTTCTCCTTGTGAGTTCTGAACTTTGCAAACTCTCCTGAGTTCCCCTGAACTCAGTTCTTTTGGACTCTATTCTCAACTCCAGTACTATCTCTTTTCAGTGATATTAATGAGAGAATTAGAATTAGAGTAATTGCTTTTCACAGAAATCCAGATTCTAAGTCACTGCTTCAGGACATCTGAAAACGCAGGCATCTGGCATACATACCAGACTGAGCAAGCTCATGTTGTTAATGTATTCCTTACTAGCATTTAAAAATTTCAAGTTGTAGCTGCTTACTTTGATTTGGTGAAGTGTCACTTTGCCTACAGCGTTACACTAAACCAGTCTGATTTTTTGACAGACCTATTTCAACTTCTTGTATTGTAATTTCTTAGAGAATTATTATTTAGTTCATTTTCAAAAACTTTTAATCCCCACACTTCTCAGCTGCACTGAGGAAAACACTACTGCTTATTCTTCATGAATGATTTAAAAACCATCATTCATCAAGAGAGTAATGTTTGAAGGGTACTCTACCCCTTCTGTGAGAATAATTTAGTTTGATTTTGCTTACAAACTTCCCACTGAATATTGCTATTATAGGGTAAAAGGCTGTTTTTGCAGTCTTATTCAGAGAAGTTTATCTTTAGCCTTGAATTCCTCCTTTTCACAGACACCATTGCAAGGCACTCCTACAAGCCAGTGAGCTGTAAGCATATAAAACAAAGGCTTCTAGATACTTAGGAACCTGTATCTTGCTATAGCATGCAGGATGTAACTTTGTTGAAGATGCTATGGTAGATTAAATAATGATTTTGATTGTGTTTTGGTACCATAAATACCTATTCACACATTAATCATATGTAAGAGGTTTTCCCTCACTGAGATTTATAACGGTGAGTCCTTATTTGCTAGCAATCTAGAAGTACATAGATCTATTCAAAGGTATAGATATTTAAAGAGTAGCTGCTCCTTCTGCTTCATTTGCATTTTATTAACAGGTTTCTCACGTTACAACTCGTGTCATACTACTATTAAATATTGCCCTCAGTGCAAAATTCTTAATCGCCTCTACTTTTTAAAGCTGATCTCCTCCACACATGGCCTTGTTAACAGCCTGTAAGCACATTAATCTCAGTTCTAAATGCACTCTCTACCTTATTAAAAACATTGAGAGTATCCCAAGTACACATCTGTCCTTTGAAATGGTGCAACAGTCCTCCTTTATTTGTCAATGAACGTCTATTCTGGAGAGAAATTGTTTGACTCCTCTAAATCGACAAGTGTCTCCAAGTGCTATCTACAAATAATTTACTATTACAAAGTCTCCTTTCAAAAATAAAACTAAGCAAAATATACTTCCGAAAACAACGTGCTGTCTTTTAAATGTTTATGAACTGCCTGAATAGATGACATTAGCACTTCTTACTCAAAATTAGAGATTTTCAGCATGTAATTCATACCAGACATGGAATTAATAAATCACCTTTTGTGAATGATGTAGTTTATTCTGTGCTGTTTGTTTACTTCAGCTGCCTGTTATTTCTCTCCTCTGAAGGTGGAACTTCTCCCCAACTTCAGTTTAAGTTAGGCATCTTAACTAACCTAGCACCAAAGTTCTTTAGATAGGAAATATAAGACACAGCAGAGACTATACACCATCTACATATGTCAATCTATTTTACAAAAGGGTCAGCTAGTCTCCATAAAAGTCTGTTTCATGTGCTATTAAAAAAAATTAGATGAGACAAAACTGACCTTAATTGATTAAAACTCTGACAAAGTAGCTTGTATTAAGAAACTGACTATCCACAATACAACTTTAAACTCTCGGCTAATACTCAATTACAGAAGCAGCACATGTGCCTTCGGAGAACATTCACATTCAAGCACAGATATATCTAGCATATGAATATAAAGTATTCACAAATGTAATCAATTCAACATTTGCCTTGAATGTTATTAAACAATTCTATTTCCATTTTCTAATTAATGGAAAATGAGCAAACACACCAATCGTATCAACACATTTCTCAGCTGAACTATAAAGTTCGTATGTTGTTATGATCTGCAAGCAAAGCTAGCAAGCTTTGTACAACAACTGAAAGTGTAAAGAATTTATTTTCAATTGCTGACACGTTTATCGATTACACTGATGCCGAGTGGAGGCAAGTTACGTGAGCAGTGGAGCTCAGTTACACAGTAATTCAATACAACAACGCAATAACTGTTGATGAGCACCCACCTAAAGCAGCAGCCTCAGCAAGATCGATCAGCTGCTTGCCGACACTGCCAAGGTCTAGAGGACATATCCTGCATTCTAAATCACAGCTCCTCTGTGACTTCCAGAAACATTTTGTACTGCATTCTGCAAAATCCCTTATAGAGTGCACTTGCTTATTCTGCAATTCATCTTAAGACAGTAACAGGTTTACTCGCATCTTCAAAACGCTTCTCTAACCATTTTTTAATGGCCTGAGTTAAAAACAAATCAGTTTATCGTTATAAGTATTTCTTAGATCATTTTAAAATATTTTCTTTTAAATGAGACCATATGATTGCTTCCCTTCCAAGAACATTTGAAAGAGCTGCTAAAATAAGTGAATAGTGCTGAATTTGAGAAAAGGCAAAAATGAAAATACGAAAGGTGCATTAAAAACAAAGAGTAAGTAAACAAAATAAAAGCAAATTTTTAATTATGTAACATGGCCTTATAACTTGATCGTGTGGAGGTCCGAAGCATTCTTCAGAACCTCTAGTTCATTGCCCTATAGAGAACAAGCAATTATATTTCACCCAGATAGCTTCCAGTAATCCCAAATATAAAATGGATTCAAACACTAAAACTTCACAGAAACTATTTGACACCAAAAAGCAAGAGACAAAGTGAAAGCTGTTTGTCAACAGCAGCCAAGGCTCATCCAGCACCAAGGAACTGATCAGGAGAAATATGCACAAGTAATCCCAGATAGCAGATGAACACCCAGGCTGCAACACTGTGCTTTTGATGCTAATTATTCCCACACAAACGCACCACAGGCTTCCAAACTTTCCAAACTAAAGTTCAGTTTTATCTAAATCAGCCAGCAATATACAAAACAGGAATCTAGGAGAGAAAAATTTCCAGATTTTCCTCAGAGAACTGTTCCATTTGTCCACTTTCTGAGGCCAATTCCAGCTGTTGCAAAGGAATGCAACACAAAAAACCTTCAGAGACATCTGATGCTGAAGACCTTGCATCCCTTTGGGATACGAAGCCTGCCAGACTTCCAAAATAAATACCTTCCTTCTCTCAAAACCAACAAAATAGTCACTTAGCTTATCTCTTCCAAATATCTCAAAGTGTCACTGCCTGAACCTTAAAGATAAGTTTGTCAGGAGAACGTTCAAGCAAAACCCACAATGACCTGCTTGATGACGACTGGGCTTGACCGACCGGACGCGAGGTGATTTAGGCAGTGAGAGATGTTAACACAGTACATGGCAAAAGCATTCTGGTCTCATGTGGTCGCTGCAACTTTTCATACTGACACAATAATTGCGAGGCACTAGGTTTTTTTCTCAGAAATGCTATCATTAGTTTTCCTTTCTTTCCACCATAATACACTAAATTAATTAGGAAATTTAGTTACGTAAGAACAGACAGGCCAATGCACTTTTGCCAATCCATTCCATTCAGGCCACTGGGTACAGCACAAACAAAATCCAGCATGACCTTTAAACTGAATCAGGTGGCTGATGCAGGGTTGATTTTTTTGCTTAGAGGGACTCTCTGGTACCAGGTAAACATTTATAATAGCGGATTTCTTCCCCAAAATCCAGTATGATTGCAGGAACAAGACACAGGAGGAACGTGATCTGCATAACAACATAATCAATTCACATTTTTAGGCAGGGCAAGAAGGATGATCTACAGAAATGCGACTCTGCAGCTGTAAGCCAGTCAGCCTAACCTCAAGTTCCTACAAAGACAGAGCAAGCCCTCTTTGATGCCATGTACGAGAACACCAAGGACCACAAATTGTTTAGGAATGGCCAACACGAATTTGAGAAGAGCAAATCTTGCCTGATCGACCTGATTGCCTTTGAAGATGAGATGCTACCCTTAATAGGCAAGGGAAGAAGAGCAGACGTTGTTTTACCAGGACTTCAGCAAGGCTATCAACAGCCTCCCATAGTCTCCCTTTAGCCAAGCTGGTGGAACACAGGTTGAAAAAGCAAGCGTGGGTGGAAAACTGGCTGGATCAGTCAGGCTCAAAGCGTGGTGAGCAGCAGGACAACATCCACCCGGCAGCTGGTTACCAGTTCCTCGGGGATCAACATTCATTAACATCTTTGCTAACAATCTTGACAACGGGACGGAGCACACTCTCAGCAAGATTTGCTGGTGACACCAAACTAGGGGGAAAGGACTGGTAAGCTGGAATGTGGAGCAGCTATTCAGAGGCACCTCGGCAGACAGACAGACAGACCGGCAAGCACATCTTGAAGCAAGTCCTGGAGCCGGGCTCCATGCACCCTGTGCCTCCGCGCTGGCTGGGCACAGCCGGCTGGAAAGCAGCTCTGGGGGAAAGCAGCCGGGAATGCGGCTGGGCAAGGAGCTGCACGCCAGGCAGCAGCAGGCACCTCCAGCAACGGCAGTGAAGGGCACACTGGGCTATGTTAGGAAGTCCGAGATCAGCCTGGCTTTAAAGACTTTGCTTTCAACGTCTGTCTTTTGTGGTTTTGTAAATCATATTCTTTACATGGCTCAGATGTAATCCTTGTGGGTTAATACTGCAACTGGTAATAATTTTCAGCTAATGACTTTTTCCTCAGCTGTCACTGTCATTACTTTCATGTATTTAAACTTTTCATGGATTTTCACTGAAAAAAATAAGTAAAAAAGGTAGGAAAAGAAAATGGATACAGTCTGACATACATTTTTGCCTGATTTTTTTTTGCTTTCAGTGAACACTCTTTTGCTACAGAATCATAACACATAACCCCTATCCATACTATATTAGTTCAAAAGAATAAAAGCCAAAAATAATTGGCACTGGCAAGGATTTCAGATTTAAAAAGAGTGAGCACAATACATTCCTTGTGTTATTCCTCTGTACTGTACTAGGAACTCTGTAATATTCCATCATTACAAAATGTGCTTGTGAAAGAATATAAAAATAGGCAAACAAAATAAAGACCAAAACACTCAAGCTCTGAACACCCAGTGCACAAAGTACATTCTCATTGTATTTACCCAGTCATTAGCTATCTGTTTGCATTGTATATGAGGAAGTGCAAAGTAAACCAGAAAGCCTGCTTGCGCAGTCACTGACATCAGTATTGTGGGGTTATTAGAAACTGGACAACCTTTTGCAAAAAGCTTTTACAATTTAAAATCTTTCTAAAATAACAGAAACAGATTTACTGTGAGAACTGAGATAGTTCTAAGCCCTCATTGCCCTGCTTTCCCTAATTAACACTCTTCACCATGGTGGGCATGGCCACTGGCGTTGCATGACAGAGTTAGCAAATGTTCTTGCCTTCTGCAAACATAATACTCTTGAATTTCAATGTATGGTAATTTAAAACCCATAAATGCAGAATACAAGATGATGCATTTCTGTTAACGAAGAGCCATTATTTGCCTCCCAAGTCCATCCCCAATGCATGAAAAAATGGAAGGAAGAGTGGCCATGGCTGGGAAAACATCCCTGAGATCTGTTAATGATCTTCTAGAGCTGCAGCTCATGTTGCCAAGTGTGGATGAGAAAGTGGAGAAAAAGGTTCAACGGGCCATTTGTTTCTTCAGTAGCCTGAAGGAACAGTACCACGAACACACACTCTCCAGCCCTAAAGAAACTATAAAGAATAATTCAATATGATCTTTAGCACCGAACATAGACATGACTCTCTAGCAGAATGGCTACACTAAACCTCTGATTTTTTTAGATAACAAGAAATAATAGGAAAATCTAAAAAAAGTTTTGTCAAAATGTTCAGGGGGAAAAAAAAAAAATCACCTATATGCAGCTTAATGCAATGACTGTCATGATTTTCCATGATCAATGGATACCAGCAGTTCAGTACCATTCATATGAAATAATCCAGCCTGAAATCTTGGGAAGAACAAAACCTTCCCCAAAAAATGAGGAATCTTTTTACAGTTAAAAGAAAAATTAAGAGGAGTTCTTCCATTTTGGAAGCACATCAAAACAATATTTATTACACTGTTTATTTTCAGACTTGAAAATTGCCAGTAAAATCTACAGCCATATTTCTCCATTCTTTTTCCTTCCGATTTGTGTACCCTAAGGTTCCAGAAAGCATAAATATTGCCACTTCACTCAGAGGAGAAAAAAGGCATGTTGCAATATAATTCCTTTTAACCACTTCGGCTGTAAAGCAAAAAATTAATAGTAATTTGAAAGCTCCTTATATCAGCCATCTTCCTCAACTGCTTTGTGTTTTTAGTAAATTATGGCAAAAATTAAAAGCGAACACAGATTACAAAATTTTGCGAATGACTGGGGAAAGCAATAATGAATACGTAAGACTCCCGAGCAGTGGGGCTGCCTGGAATACAGCCAGGAATTTGCCTCTATGCTTTTGCATAAACTGTCAGTTACCAGGAATCACATTGCACAATGCAGCTAGTTCCAAGCAAATTGCTAAGGCTCCAGCTTCTGAAGTGGATGTAAATGACAGTTCTTACAGAAAACCAAGGGGTTTCCTTCCAGCCCTCAACAGATCTCAAGAGGGGAGGAGGGAGAAGACACCCCATGATGCTGTTACGCTCTACTCAAGTTAACACACTTGTAAGCTTAATATCCAGTGCAACTTCATTCTAGCCAATGGATTTGTACCAGAGGAGATTTTAATTCTGACAGAAGAAGAGTTTGGGGTGTTTTGATATTTTGAACCACCTTTTTTGTCCTGTCCTTTGCGGCTGTTCAGGTTGTACTTTTCCTCTCTGGAAGCAGATGCTTCATGTCATTCCCTATGGATATATTATACAATATTACACATGGATTGAATAAAATTACAGCTGTTTGAAGAGGCTTTCCTCCCTTTGCTTGTGATGACAGGGAAAGTAAAAGAAATGTATGTGTGTGTAACTCTGTCACTACAACTCAACAGCTTCCACCAGCAAAACCATCTGTACATCCAGCAAACCATGAAACGACGGCCTTTCCTAACGTTATCCCACGCTCTCGGAGTTTTTCAGTCCTTCTCCCTGACTGTTTCAGAGAGACGTTTTAAGATTTTTCACTTTCACTGCAACCCTGGCTGTGGTCTTAGTGTTGTCACATTCAGTCAGGAACAGAAGTCACCTACACACTGGCCTTTAAATATTTCACTATTTACTCCAGTCTTGTTTTGCAACACTGCAAATCACCGGCACTCCTTACACGTGTCTCGGTGCTACTCAACCTTAACTATTGCAGAAGCAGGGCTGGAATAAGATTCACACGAGGCAAAGTCTGGTAATTCGCACTCATTCCGCTGACATTGTAAAGTGCCAGGCAACTTGTCAGGCAGTGAGCGCTGGGCTCCCGAATGAAGCCGGCACAATACCTGCTAGCTTGCAGATAGGAGACTGGGATCACAGACTTGCGATGAGTTCTTGCTATTGCAAAGGGCTTTTCAAGTCAGATAAAGCTGAATTACTTCCACGGGTGTAAGGGATCTCCATCATATTTTTAGCAGAACTCCTGGCTAATGACTCAGAGCAGGACTACCTACGCAGAACCACAGCCCACAGTAAAACACGGGAACATATGCAACTAAACAGCTTTTTGTTTTTCAGAAAATATTTTTAAATGTCAGTGAGGAGGACTTACTATTAATAGCAAAAATATAGGCATAATTAATGTTTTAAGGGCTGATTTAAGAAAAACTATGCACATTATTATAAAACTGCGTAGCCTATAAACTTCAATAACAAATCAAAACTCCATTTTATTTAACTCTGTAAAACTATTTCATTTAAGATATTCTGCAATTTTATTTAACTACCTGCTGCAGTCAGATTAGTGAAGATATTTTTGTTTGCAATACATGTTTGTATGCTTAGAAATACATTTTATTCTGATCAGAGTATCAGTGACTAGCACTGGAACACAAGTTTCAATAGCAGATTTTTCTTCTTTAATTCAAACAGTAGGATGTACTACCACTACTCAGATCAGAAATTCACTTTTGCAATACGAAATCACTTGGTTGTAAAAGTTTCAATAGTTTTCACAGTACAACTCTAGTATGTATCACTATAATTCTGTATTCCACTTTAAAACCGATACATGCTATATTCCTTGAGATTACTAGCAGCTAATTTTATAATGCCATCTAGAGCATATCTAGCTGTGGTGTTCAAAAGAAGCAACAACGAGTAACAGCCTCACCACAGGATCAGAGTGGAGTTCAGTTATTGCTGCTTACTTTTTATTCGACTGTTTGCGCCCATTAAATATAAAATATATGACCAGTTTAACAGAAAAAGCATAATATCATAGTGGATATTCCACTGTCTAACAAATGTTATGTGTGTGGTAAAGATTATCACGTCTGCATCTTTCAGCTAAATCACTTTCTGAGAAAGCAATGTCTTTAAGCACAGGAGGCCAGTTATGTGCTCACATAATGACAGCAGTCAGACAACTTCTTACAAGTTAGGTCATTAAAAGGTGCGCATCCTTGACATAGGAAAACTCTGAATTTAATATGGAAAGATGCCTGAAACACAGTTTGCAATAATTCTCAGCTATTTTTTACAAGCCATCTCACCAATTAATAATGCTTGCTCTTGGGCAAGTTCAGCCCATGGATGAGGAAATTAATCAGAGAGAAGGAAATTAAAAATAATTTTCATTCCGAATGTTAATTTTACTCTCATTTCAAAAGAAATTCTCAATATATTAGCATAATAGATTTCTGTACCTATTAGCATAATACATGTGCAAGCCAAGTATCAATCTCAGTCCCCGGGAAGCTGAATTTGCTCATTTAATTTGTAAACCATGAAACACACCCCTGTTAACCATGAAAGTGCTGCTGTCTCAGAAAATATTGTCTTATTTTCAAAGCACTCTATATTTAAAATACATTCTCAAGCCAGTAAATAAATGGACATATATGCACACAAACCTAAATCCTTTTCAGTCCCCCCGTTATGAGTGCAAAGCCACTGCATAAGAACCTGATCTCTCTCAAAGGTACCTTGTTAAAGATTTCAGTTAGTCTAGAAAAGCTTCTTTACAGAGTTTTGAAGCGCTGGCTCTGCTGAAGTTAACTAATAACTCATTGATCTCAGTAGTTCAATTACCTTTGAACAGAAAACTTGAATACAGATAGCTTAAAACCAGTTACTAATGTCACTGGCATTAAGTTGCAATGCTTCTTTCCCTTTTCTTTCAGCACTTCCCTATGAAAAAGTATCACTGTGATTATGCCCTTTTTCGCATATTTCTTAAGCAGATGATTTATGGAATGTCAACTTTAAAAGTAAGAACCGGGAGATACTTAGATTACCATTTTCACATACACAATAGTCACCCTGTTTTTCATGAATGAGAAGTTCTAAGAGAAAGAAGCCAGGAGGAATGTTTCAGTAAGCTTCAGCACAGATGTGGATTTTTTAAGTCCGGTCATGTATTTAGGTAACCAAACACAGACTTCTTAGACTAACTACACATACCATATAAAGGAAAAAACCAGATCCATTTAAAGAGAAAGCTATGTAGGAGAAGAACTGAAAAAAGGAACACTGCAGTCGCACAAATGACTTTTAAGATCAAAGGTTCAAAAAAATAAAATGAACTTTTCTGATTCTCCACGACAGACCCACCATAACTGTGGCCTGTTTTTCAAAGGGTTGTGTGATGTCCATAAATGCACTGCACTGCCTTGCATGACTTCCAGCAAGGCAAGACACACTTCTAAGAGTTAACTTGCATTTTTGAAGGACTAATAGATAATTACTACCTTACTTTCTGCATGAATTCAAAACCAGGATAGCTTCTTTACTGCTGCTTTTACCTTTTGATGTGGCATGGGTGCAATTTTGAACTGAATCATTGTGTTGAAGAAACTGGAGTCTTCTCAAAAAACACAGAACATTTTGACTAATATAGCTTAAGATTTATCTCTCCTACCGTACAGTAAGCTCTGGTTATTCATGTAATATGAAGTACAAAGCCATACGAGATTCTGATATAATATTGCTGAAATTGACAAAACGAGAGAGAGCAAAACCATGAGACATTTCATTTCTAGAAGTCCCAGTGACATTTTTTTTATATCGATAACATTATCCGTAACAGTGTAATATTAGAGTACTTTCTTGGCATTTTCTTTGCTCAAAGCCACTGCACTTTTCAGAGATTTACTTATTGCAAGTTTATTTATCAGTGGGCAGTACAACTAATGTCAATGGTTAAACAGAAGACCGTATAAAAATGCAAAGTGCTGTAGTTTCTGCTGTGAAGAAGTCAAGCTTTCCAATTCTACACATGTGCAATCAGTTAAAGAAAAAAATTAACAGGTGACACTGGCCAACCATCCCTTCCATACACTGACTCGTAAAAGAAATGGAGTACTGAAAAAAAAAAAAACCCAGACATTCAGCATGAAATCTTAATTCCACTGACTTCATCTCCTGGGCCCATAGCGCCAGAGACACATGGGGAGCAAGAGGATACGGTATCCAGACAATGCGTCTGAAACCTCAGCAGCTTGTGTTTCCTACCACCTTCCTGCTAAGTTAGGTATTTTTTACAATGCTACCTTGAGCACAGCGCCACGTTATCTATAATCCTTCCTAGTCTGCAATGCTCCAAATCTAAGATAGCAGTTTCTTTAAAACGCGCTTTTCACTAAACGATGGGAAAGCACGAATGTCTTCTGCCCCCCGGTTCTGACTTCCAAGAGGATACTTACACTGCTTGGACATCAAAGTCACTGCACTGCTAGTCATTTGTTCATGCTTAGGGCTTCAGCAAAACACAGTTGGTGATCAGAACTCCACTCGCTATAACACGGACAAAAGCCACTTATTCAGTGATGACAGGGAGCAAAATCTGATTTCCAAGCCAAGGTATCTTAGGAACAATTCCAGCTACACGGATCAGCTTTTCCAGAGTTAGAAACTTCCATATACAGATTAATAAAAGATGGTTCTGGCTCTTTGTAGAGAAACTTTTTCAGTTTTGAAGGGTGTTCAGTAAAATGACTGCTTCAATGTTTGGTACAATGGAAGCAGACCTTCCTTCCTGACTCAGTCAGGTCTAACATTAAATCCTCACCAATTTTTGTGTCTTGTGAGATAACTTTCAGTAGAATGATTTGCACTATGCATGCCTATAACTTTGTCTCCTGCTTAGATGTTCACTGTCAAGCGTGGTAACAGTAACAAACACTTCCAGTGGGATTCAGACAGCTGCCTGTACTGCTATTGGTCTTTCAATAACGCTGCCTTTCAAAATCCCACTGTGACAGCAACCACAGCACATCAAGCGTCACAAGCACTGCCTATACATAGCATATGAATCATATCTACAACTAGGACAGTAACTCATGTTTATTCTCTTATGCTAGTGGTACAGTACATAACAGAACCTTCTCTCACAGTCTAAAGCATCGTCACAGATAAGGCCATAGGAACAGAAGGACATGGAGGGCTCTCTCCCAGTGTTGTTATTCTTCTCATGTAACTGACTGAAATCAGTAATTTTCTTTTTCTCAGGAACTAATTCTGGGTTTACATCTGCTACTCAGGAATTCTTAATCAGTTTTAATCGCTTTTCTGGGTTTTTAATTGCTGCATCCCTACATGATAGCAATGAATATGTGCTCACTTGGATCCAAAAGGAATATTGGACAAAAAAGACTATTCTGAAATTTCTTCCTCTGTGCCTGTCTAAGCTATTACACAGCACTGTCACAACTTACCCTATAATCTTATGATCAGACTTGAGACTTTAAGACAGGGTGACACTTGGGCACCTACAAGCTGTGTCTGTCCCCAGGGAGAGCAGGCAGTTCCCTTCTCAAGGACGCAGCAGAAGCTACTGGACTAGGTTTTCTTAGGCGGTAAAACTGCAGCATCCATTTTCTCTTCTGTATTAAAGAGCTCAATGTAGCCAACAGCAACAGTATAAAATTCACAGCACTCTGGAAGGGCACAGAAGCGCAGAAGAGTTCAAGAGGCTCTTTTTACATCCTCTCCTACGAATAGATTCAGCATGGAACTGGAATAATTTGATCTTGTGTGTGTGTACATAAAACATCAATAAATAAATGTATTTTATGTATTAATTAAATTGAACTCGTAAGAAAAGAAAGCAATGTTCCTTATATATAGTATTTTAAAAACTTCAGTAAGCCATTAATGTGCAAGCATAGATTTTTCTCTGTTTTGTACTACATTTTTTGCTCTATTCTACATAGAGTTTTATATGCCACGGACCACTCCTCTCCAGTCATGTTACTCTGAACTAAACTGATGGTGTAGCCAGACCATTTCTAATGGCCATATCAAAATATGAAAGACCAGGAAAAAACAGAACAATATGCTTTCATGAATCAACACTTTACAAATGCAAACCAACCCACTAAAGTAAATTTATAAGTAAATAGGACAAGCTACTGAGTGCCTGCTCCAAAGAATTAAACCTGACATACAGTGCAACTAAAAAACTCCACAGTATTCCTTATCCTCGCTTGCCAGGGTGCCTTAGTATGTATCAAGTTGCTATACCTGTGGCTAATAAAGGATCTAGCATCCCACTGAAGTGTTCTGAGAAACAATGCCAAAGGTCAAGTGACTTCAACCACCCAAGAAGTTTTTCATAGCTCTAACGCACTGGAAATCAGAAGACAGGTCATTTTCACACTTTTACGGGGGACTCCCGGGCACGCCATCGTAAATTGCTGTTCAAAGCTCCGCTTACTTGGAGTTCTAAAGCGACCCATAACTCATTCGGAAGAAAAGATAATGCCAAACAAAATAAAGTTAAACACAGTATTGTTGGGTTTTCAAGCAGAAGAGAAGTTAAATATCCTTGAGTTCGTAATTATTTTGCAGAGCTTCCTTATTCTAGTGTCCTGCCAGAAATTGTATTTATCGGATTAAAGTCAGAGTTTCAAAGCACAGTAAAGTCTATTAAAATAGAAGGGATTTTTTTAACAGTAATTTAAATTAAGAAACAAGTTGGCAATTTGACATGGTATAATATAAAGGTCTGCTCAGTAACAGCTTTAACATTTACCCAAAATTACTGTAAGAAAGTTCACAGTTTTGATGTCCTCCTAAATCATGGTTAGTTATGTTCACATACCAGTTAAAAATGCTGATGTTACTGAACTCTAATATGGTATTACAGATAAAAATGGAAAAGTATCACCACATCACAGACCAGAACACATAAGACATGCTGTCATGGAAGGTTTTTGGCTCTCCACACTATTTGAAGCAAAACCTTCTCACTTTTATCATTCAGCTCCATGGGTTATCAGAAATGGAAGGTTAGAATCACAACATTGTTCTAATCAAAACAGTTTGAATTAAAACTGTATTTCTGAAAACGCAAGATGTACCTTAGAGTACGTATAAACACAAACTATTTCCTTCCCCTAGGAGAACAATTTTTAACAGCTAGACATATGAACATGCAAGCAGGAGGGGAGTGCACAGCAAAGAGAAAATTTTAATTCTGCCTCAGTGCCCATATTTTTGGTCTTTTTCAGAATTAGTGTATGGAAGGCCAAACACATTGTTTAAAGTTATAAATCACAATGAATGAACACATATGCATCAGCAGGACAATAACGCTGGAGTTCAGCCTCAGGCATATGAACATTTGCATGCCAAATCAAATATCAGAATGTGGAAAAAATGTCCTCGGTAAATACACCGAGAGCATACCTAACACTACACACTTGACCGATTAAGGTGAATCCAACACTGAACTTGTCCAGCAGCCAAAATTTTTTATTTCACTGAACCACAATGGCTCTCTGTGTTCTGCCACTTTACCACTTTGTATTGTCCTGGGATAAACTCCCTTGTGTCTCTTCAAGAATTTGCATAAAAAATGAAAAAGTACTTGGCTGCACACTTGCTTACCCCACCAATAAAGGAAAATGAGTTCGGACAAGAGATGACGCATCTGGAAGAAATTGTGGCCCTGCCTAACAGACAGTACAGCTGAAGATGGGACAGGAGACGGCTATTTCGCTTCAGTGCCAAAAGCATTTATTCAATATATTATTTGAAAATAGGTAACTCTACAGAAAGTATCCAAGTCAATGCCAAGCTTTAAAAATAATATTTTATCAGTTGAATGCTTTCCTGACAAGCACCCGATCCTGCTGGGTACTGCCTACCACCCATGTCTGTCGGGAAAAGCTGCCTCGAGCTCTCCCTGCTCCATCCATGGCGAGCCGTTGACTGGCACACGCCTGTCGTCCCACCCACCCTTTCCATCCACAAACTCTGATCCCATCGCAGCAAAGCTGGTGCATGTAGCACACTCCAAGCGGACATGGGTTTATTCTCAGACACTGGGAACAGCCCCTCAGAACTTCACTGGTGGCCTCGTTGTCTCAGCTATTAAAGACTCCCAATGAGGCAGCACGTACTGTCCCTTTCCTTTGAGTGCCTATGGAAACTGCCAAGTTTCTGTCTCTTGCCTCCACCTCTCTAGAGAAAAAAAGAAACAGCTTTAGCTCCTGCCAGCAGTGAGGATACTCCCACGGTGATTGGAAAAGCTTACTCCAACCCATAATTTTCAGACAGGACAGATCCAAAGGTGAGTAGGCAGGGCACACTCTCACCATGTAGAAACCCACGTCCATATCAGCACCAGCAGGATTCAAGCTTGAGTTAATCATTTGCCACCAGAAGGATGTGCCATGAGCAAAACATTGCCGGCAGGCAGGGCAGCCAAGGCACTGGCTTGTGTCCCCTCTGATGCAGGGAATGGGACTGTCCCCAAAACCCAGAGGAGCATGTCTGCATGAGCAACCCCACGGCTGGGACATCTCTCAGCACACGTGCCCACTCCTGTGTGGACCTTCCAATGGAGTGTTTCACAGGAGCTGAAGTGACTTCAAGCCGAGCTGCAGATGAATAAGACATTTTGATTTTTGTTGTGTGTACAGACTGGACTAACTGGATATTTAAACACTCAGTGTTTACAACTTCAGAGAGTGCATTTTGGAGCATATTTCATAAAAATCCACCACAGTCTTTGAACACTTCATTTTCCAACTTGAATGTTATTTTAGGATTTGGGGGTTGTTTGCTTATTTTAAGAAATGTATTTGAGAGTTTTGCAGAGTACAGACAGATTACTGTGTGTCCTGTGTAATATTTGGCCATATTCAATTCATTAAACCATTTTTATCTTCTCAGTACTGAATTTATTCCAACCTAGACGAACACAACACTCCCTTGTAGCCTGAACTGATAACACAGACTGCTATTATAATGATTTTTCTGCTTGCATTTTAGAGAGATTTGTTCCTCCCTATGTCTACTAAAATAAAATAAGCATGCATAAGGTCTCATGAGTAAACTGGATTCTAAGACACGATAATACCAAAGAAAGCTTCTTAGAAGTCCATTCATCTTTTGCTGTATTTCTTACAGCTATGACTTCTGTGTGGGTCATAGACACCAGAACATGAAACAAGATGAAAATTAAGATACTTCCACACAGTGAGTCAAACTGCATAGTAAGAGACTTTGGTGTAACATCCAGAACAATTTTGGCCTCAGAGTTAGTGTGTGGAGAAAATGCAGGCACTACTCTGAGAACACTCTTTGCTTGTTGGATTTTGGTTCCCTTTAGAAAGTGACAGAGGTTCAGAAAAATACCACTCTGCCAGACAAACACAAGCATCAAATCCCTACAGCTGGGCTCGCAAGCCCCAGGTACCGTGCTGGCACTGCAGCAATGAGGGGCAAAGGTCTAGAACAGGGCACAGAGTCAAGAACAAGGTACAAAACTTGTTCTTCTATGCGAAAAAGACAACAGAAAATCTCAAGTGTTTATTGCTGTATCCAAGTTCTTTAGAAAGCTCTTTAAGATACAGAATAACTGTTAGTTTGATAATTAGTATAAAAGAATCACATTAAATTCATAAGTCAATTTACTAATATGAAAGATCATTTTTTATATTGATTTTACAGAACTTTTCAGTATCACTGGTGAATCTTTTAAAATATTTTTTGTAGTACATAAACTTCAGTTTTTATTGATTAATAATATGGCTTTATTTCCTTTGAGAAATCTTGGATTTGTAACATTTTGTCTCTTCAACTTTATTTTCTACGTTGCTTATCAAAATATTCTGATGACGTTCAATACCAGGCAAGACTTCCGACTTGCATAGCAAAAACTGCTTCTAGTTCATGCTGGATCATAAATTGTGAGTCTGCTGAACTGCCTACATTCATATTTTATAAACACAAGGAACATCTTCATGCACTTTTCGCATACACCTTTGACTCAAGTCACTGAACAGCAACTTAATGTTGACAATATTTCCCTTACTACTCACAACTCCTTACTCAGGAAATAACATTCTTGTTTTCCATTATTCTGGCTTATTTCTTTATGTTTTCTTTTCCTTGAAATCACTGCTCTTCTATGGTATTATACATTTTATGTCCAGCTTGAATTTACTTCCCCATGTTTATTCCAGTTTTTCTTTATACTCTATACCAGCATTTCCTAGACCATACTCATGTACCTGCATGTTTTAGCATGCCTTTTTCTTAGGTATCCGTGTTACTTTTAATCCAGGGCCTCTTTCTTTAGGCATTCCATGAAATGGTACTCAACAGTGAAAAAAAGTCTGTGTCATACAAGAAGCTGTCCAGGCTGGCCTATGCTCATTCATCCTTCTAATCAACTTGGAAAAACATGTTTGAGTCTTCTTTTATTATTTCTCCAACCAAATAGAGAATTATTTCAAGTTTACTTCATTTCTGGAATGCAGTAGTTCTAACAACTTGTACCTCAAACTCCTCCAGCTTCTTAAGATGCATACATTCCATTATATGTCAATGGTGAGTTCAAAAGGCAATTTGCTTCAACACATACTGTGAGAATTAAATCATTTAAATAAAAAATCAATTAACAATTACACTGGAAGCATTGCTTTCAATAAAGACAGACTTTAATAAAGGTTTACAGTCTGTTCATTAAAATTGGATCTTAAGTCGCACCAGCATAAGATTTCATTTTACTCTGTAATCTCAAAACAAACCCCCACAGACAACTTCATGTTATTAATTGGTTCCTACTGCACTAACTAGAGACATAGACGCATAATTTGAAACTCAAACCTGGTCTTACAAATATTTTAGAGCACGGCATTGCAATCACCTCCTCAAAGCACCACAAAGAGAGATGGAGGACTGTCACAGCTTCATTAGGAATAACTTCAGCTCACGAGAAAACTGAAATAATAGGACTGTTTGGAATATCTCAACATCCTAAATTCTAAAGACATATAATGCAATAGCATGAAAAATGATCCAGTTCAAACATTCTGAAAGCATTTTGTTGGAAAGGTGAAATTTTTTTGTTAGGACTCTAAAATAATAGTTATTTAGGACAGTTCCTGTCTAATATCAGACTAAGGGCTATTTTACTTTAAATCTTCATACTGCTGAAATCATTGAAATTTTGATGTTGTTGCTGTTTAAGGTTTTGTTTGGGCAAATTCTTTCTATGGTAAACTGCTTTACACTAAAATTGCCCTGAAACTCCTACATCTTTGAAAAGCATTCCTAGACATATCCACTTTTCCTTTTCCTGAAACGCTTCTGATAAAAATAGCTCATCTAATAGTTTCTCCTGATGTCACACACTAGCAGGAAATTACACCACTTACTGGAGATTAGGCCTTAGTTTGCAGCAGCGGGAGGAAATCTAAAGCACCACCAGTTCAAACAGACAAAAGTTATTACATGCAATTTTTAGATACAGAACTGAAGAACCGAAAAAGTAAGATCATGTAACTCAATCTTCAGAAGCAGGTTATTTCATTGAATTTTCTAGGACCTATCCCGTGATTAATGTCAATTTTTTGCAAGACTGAAACTCCTGTGCCACTGTGAGAAGTGCACAGAGTCCTCTGGAAGGACTCCTGAGGACTGAGCTCCGCTCACCTATACCTTTCTGTGGCAGCTGACCCAACAGCCCCTGTTCCCCAGATCCTCACAAGACATAGCCAGGTGCCCAGGGACAACGTAGTTACTGAGCAATAAGAAAAGTAATTGTGCTACTAAGAGAAAACCACAATTAAACCAGAGTTGCTCTGTTCTTGCAAGAATGAAGAAAATTTGTTCCTTTTTACATCTGTGCAACCCTCTACAAAAAACACTGTGCCAACTTGTTATTTTACAGACAGTGATGATCTTTACCGGGCCAGTTAAGACCTTTCTTTAGTCACGTGCATTTGGTGTATTTTAATAGCAGCATACATTCTCAGTATCAGATGGTATGTGCTAATTCCCTACTTATACTTCAGTCCCATCAGAAAACAGTAACCACCGTATTACTGCAACCATAATACAACCTTCCCACATCCAGTCCCACAGAAAGCAGGAATGGTACAACACATCTGATGTACAAGCCCCAAAAACCAGGAAATGAAAAATCAAGCCACCAGTCAATGCTCACATCCTACTCCTTTCCCAACAGGCACATACCTTCAACAGCAACCTATAAATTTCCCCAGCAATCTTAATTCTCTTCTCCTCATTTCCCAGTTTCTAAATATATACTCCACCAAACTGCCTTCACTTCTCAGGACAGCAGTATAAGTTTTGTGAAAGAGTTTGGATAAACAAGGATAAAAGGGGACACGAATAACAAGAAATAACATTACGTATTGTACTATGCCAGTTCAGTGCTGACAAAGTCTTGCAGTCAAGCAGTTGCTGTTTATTGGACCCAATTGTGCCAGAAATCAAGCAGAATAGCCCCTAATGTTCAAAATACGTACATATTCTATCATACATAGAAGCTACATAAAGTCAGCAAATGGCAAGAACTGCATATTATACTAGTGATTATTAAAAATTCAATTTTAAAAACAAAAGCCATTTCTTTCAGGCTTACATTAAATTCTCTCAAAATCATGTAATTCAAAATGTTTTTAATGAAATAGAAGACAGCATTCTTTAGATTGTCATGAAATTTTCAGCCACAGCCAAATTTCAAACTCTCTTCTAATATATTATATACAAACAAAATATAAGTGTTTGAGATTTCATATTTAAAGGCCACCTACTTTTAGAGGAAAGTTCTTCCTAAAACAGAATCTGGGAATTCTCTTCAAATCTGGTATGTTGCTTAGACAACCGTAACATTCACAAGACCTTCAGTGTAAGTTTAGCTTTCTAATATGGAGGCTAGATGAGTGGACAGTGAGGTGGATTGAGAACTGGCTGAATGGCAGAGCTCAGAGGGTTGTTGTCAGTGGCAGAGTCTACCTGGAGGTCTGTAGCTGGTGGGGTTTACCAGGGGTCAGTACTGGGCCCAGTCTTGTTCAACTTCATTAATGATCTGGGCGAAGGGACAGAGCATAGCCTCAGCAAGTTTGCTGATGACACAAAACTGGGAGGAGTGGTGGATACACCAGAAGGCTGTGCTGCCATTCAGTGAGACCTGGACAGGC
>Ga0065711_1002419_pt1 | contig 34042 bp, 19 predicted proteins | sample Hoacrofraction12_FD_59098 | JGI IMG/M metagenome (GOLD analysis project Ga0065711, IMG submission 59098) | Hoatzin crop microbial communities from Cojedes, Venezuela - Epithelial fraction 12 v2 (version 2) | ecosystem: Host-associated > Birds > Digestive system > Esophagus > Crop | place...
TTTTTTTTTTTTTTTTTTTTTTTTTTTTTTTTTTTTTTAACTGTCAGCACTGGCTGAATCCTTGAACACAGGCTAAAATGGAAAAAGTGAAAGCAATATCTGCATTTTCTCACAAAATGAAAACCTTGCTGCGAAACTCTTTAGTTTGTTATGAGATAATTCCCTGAAAAGAGCAAATGATCTGTTAGTGATGCAGTGTAGAACTAACAGTTTTAAATAGTGAGATTATTACCTCTTTGGGAACCATGAGTCAGCATAATGTTGTTAGGAAGGTCATTTCTCGCTGTTGGTCTGTTTTCAGTCTCATAACTTCATCTTCTTGCAGAGATGCTTGAAACCCTCGTGTTAGGGAATGGATTAGCAAGGCCCAGCTCTTCTGTGAATGCCACTTCCTCATATACATTTTCATTTGTGCTTGTGCAAGTCAAATATTCATAAACAGTAGAATTATAAAAATATAATACTTATAGATGTTATCATACATCATTGTAATTCATTTCCTCCTTACTTTCTAGTGGGCTCATCAGTGCTAAGTGATGAAGTCAAGCCATGAGGAAGACCCTGATTTTGTAAAACCTCTTTTGCTGTTTTAATGATACCAAGAACTTGAGAAAATAAGGCAAATTCAAACACAAGAAACTCGTATGGGGAACCATAAGCCATGGAGCCCTAAGCTGCAATGGCATCTTTTTGCCAAGGGGATATGAAAAAAAGCCAATTTAATCAGCTTTTTAGCATCATGCCCTGGCTCCTTTGTGGGCTGCTGTTCTAAAAGTACACTGAGGTTACTTCAGTTCACCCCTGCTGTAATATCCTACCTCTTTTTTACTCAATATTTCACAGACCTTTAGAAAATAAAAGGAGAAGGAACCAGAGAGTCCATCCTCTGCCCCTCACTGAGTCCATTATTTCTGTTGAGAGGCGTCTTCCGAACTCTGCCTTAAAGATGCTGCTTGATTTCTGCCAGAGACCCTAATGACTGTAGGCCCTTTGTGTTTCATCACGCTCAGGTGCATGACGATCCTGCTCCTGAACGTCTCATTTCAAAGTCACTGATACCTTTAGGCTCAATCCTTTTATTTCACTAATGAGCAGGTTGTACATGGGAGTAGCAACAATCCCCACAGTATTGGACAGATGCAGTGGTAAAATTCAAGAGGAAAAGGCTCTGTAATATCTCTTACAGAATAATTTCTGGATCACAAAGTTGTCTTTTGTATCTTTTTCATGTTTTTATCTATCAGTGTGATAACTGTTGTCTCTTCGGAAGACAGCATAATCAAATACTTCTTTCCTGACATATTCAGCAATACTTTACTCACTCTCCTGAAATTTAAGTCTGAAGAAGGTATCTGCATGAATTTCTTTTTTCCTTATTTTGTTAAATAATCTGATTTTTTCTTCCATACTTCTTGTTTACAGGTGATGTTTCATTAGAATTACTTTAAAAATCTCATCACGAGTGCTAGTGATGCATCTGCTCTTCCCTGCCAATAACTTTGTGTGTGCCTGTAAAACAAGTGTTCTAATGAAAAGAGTTTTCTTGCTGGGTGTCCCTCATGTACAATGGACCATAAACACTGTCACTGAGCATTTCTTTTTGCTTCTGTGAAGGTATAGCAGATTCTGTACCAAATTCTGCTGTCTGAATTCAGGGAAGTTTAAAGAAGATGAATCCAGCTGTTTGCAATGCAAATACAACAAGCGGATATTAAAACCTTCAGATTTATTAGAGTTGCAAGAGCTTGTTTTTATAAGGAAGTTCAGCTTGTGCATATGCAAAAATGCAGGTTTGAAGTGAAAAATGTAATAAAAGGAAGGACATGATTTGTTATAATGACAATAATTTATTTTCCATTTTAATGGTTTGTCACCAAGACAATGTTAACAACATGAGAATACTCACTTGTGAGATCTCGTAAAATAGAAAAAATTATCTACTCCTTTGTAAAATACCTTTACATGCCCATTTCTGTGAGCTTAGATATAGTCACAGACATCCCCGCTGTGAGCTTCTGCATGAGCACACAAAAGCACAAGTAGACTGTAACACACTTAATCATCAGTTTTAAATAGGATCTGTGGGAACATGTTTCCTTTCGGAGTTTTGTTTGATAATCCACGAGCTTGCAGTGGTGGGTGTGTAGCAATGAGGCTTAGTGCTAGAAGGGCAAAGACAGGAGAAAGTTACAAAGTCCTTTACAAAAGCATTGCTATTTTTTTCCCTAGGGAGTAACAAATGAATAGTTTTGTCTTGTTAGCATTATTATGACACTGAAAAACCTATATTGTCCTTGTTTTGTTCTCTTAAGCCTCTATTGTCTTGTGCTGACTCTTCATGTCGCTGTTATGACAGAAACACAATGCAAACCCTTAAAGAAGTTGTAAAATTCTAGTGGAGATGGACTTCCTCTGTACTTAAGTAAGAGCCTCTTACTTGACCTCAAGGTTAAGTCTAAATTCTGGTCATGTCTCAATAAGTACCTGTTCTGGTCACATCCCTAAAAGTCTGAATTCACATGTACTCTGCTGAAATCAGTAGAAACACTTCAACTTAAATTTGGTATATGTGCTCATGTTTAAAATTAATATTTGTTATGTTTTATATTCCTTTCATTTCACATTTTCCCTTTGAGAAAAAATAAATCCCTTTCCTTTTCTTCCTCTTAATGAATTTATTCTAATAATAAGAATAAGAAATGTAATGAAGCTCTCATATTTTCTGCAGAATAATTAAAGATTCACTGGGAAGCATTGTGGATCCCATTGGCTTGTAAATTCACAAAGAAAATCAAAAAACAGAGTTAATCCAGTCCAATTAATATTTATACATTTTATGACAAATGGAACAATTCCCACTGGAGATAACCCTATTTTAGACTATTCATTAGTTTTACAGAGCTGTTAAGTCGCTGCAGGTATCTAAGGCACTTGGGCCTGAAATCTCTTCCCCTCAGATGAGTAAATTCAGTTTGGATTAACTGATTTAGCTAAGTGAACTGCAGTAGGTGCATCCTTTTGAGCGGTTTTACCAGGCCAGGTCCCAAATGGCTTTGTAACATGGGGGCAGCAGGGCTGTATTGGCTGTGCCGTTGCTTTGAGCCCCCTCCTGAGGGGACCCACCTAAGCACCTCTCTGCCCCTCACTTCCTTTGGGTTTGGAGGATGCTGGTGGTTGCTCCGTGGTGCCTAGCAGTGCCCTGGAGAAAGCCTCTGGACCTCTCCTTGGTGTGCTTTGATGCCAGAAATAATTGATGGTGAAGTCTGGGCCAAGTTTGGTGAACTGGGTCCTGGGCAAAGGCCTCCCCTCAGTTTTAGGACTGGTCTCACTTCCCACCCTGGTCTCTGCAGATATCTTTTAAACAAACACCACACACAGCTGGACAGAGAAAGCAGAAATGCCTGTTCTGCTGCCTTCTTCTTCATCCTTCAGAGACTCAAAGAAATATATAGGGAAGCAAAGGGGTGATTTGAATATCATTTAAATAAACTCCTTGATTTTCTGTCCTTATGCTCCTCTGTATGGAACTACAAAAGAGAATTTCTGAATTGAGTTACAAACACCTCTTCAAAATTGCTTCATTCATCTGGGTACCAGGATATCAGCAGCCCCCTCAGAGATGAGCTTCAAAGTCTGTAATAAGTGGTTTAACTGCAGGTATATAATGCTACATGAATCTGAAAGGCTGCATTGCGGATTACTTTATTGATGTCAGAGTACATTTTCCTACCTTGTAAGTAGAAGGATTTTTTTTTCCTTATCTGCTAGTACTGAAAATCATGGATCTGAAATTCAAATGGATTTTTTTTCTCCCTTAGTAATAAAAATCGGCACTCTGCCGTCGGTACTTGTGTAGACAATTAACTCTCCTTGGTGTGACATGATACATGAAACGTTAGATGACAGTCCACACTCCTGGAAAGTTTTTGGCTTTTATGGAGAAAATGTTTCTTTTATTCATAAGGCAGAGAGATGAGACACATGTAAGAAATGTTCTGGCAGATCTGTGGTGTTTCTGCTTTTACGTAACCACTTTCAGTGAATCAGATATTTAGATTCCAGAGAAAGCATGGAAGTATGTACAGGTTAAAAAGGCAAAGAAGTGTGTTTAAACCAGGTGTTTAAGTCTTACAAGTTTTCCTCTGTCTAAAATATTAAGGACTTCGGAGACCCAGGAATGCACCTTGAAACACCTTTTCAGCTTGTGCTGTCACATCTGTGTAGGATTCTATAGCTCTGAGTCAAATCAGAAGTTCCTGTTCTCCACACAGTGAATAGAAGTATGTGGGACTAACCTGTGCTACACCATCTGGGATGGCTAAATCTGATGTTGCTACACTCGTTTTACACCAGATCAAAATCTAGCCCTTGGCATTTTCACACAAAAATTGCATATTTACACAGGCTCAAAAAATGTCTTTATAGCATGAGTCACAGTCTGCAACTTGATAATGACAAAATAGCTGGTAATTTAGCCACCATGAAACATTTGCCATTTTTATTGTGTGTTTTCTCATGGTTTAAAGAGCTTCTGTGATTAACATTTGAGCCTTGCTCACTGTTATTTGAGAACATTATGTGCAAAATTTTCAAAATTTACAGTCTAAACTGATTTATAGATTAAAAGTAATCTTGGACTTTTTCTGCTGAAAATGAACTTTTTATTAACAGTGTCCATTAGCTTTAGACTTCAGATAGCAATGAAACACATTCTCATTTTTAAATTATGTATGGGTGATGTCACTCTGGTGTACAGTAGGTGCTGGTAACAAGTCAACACCTGCTGGCTGTTGCTATGGGGCAGGATCTTAGATAACGTGGATATTTCCTGTTCAGTCAGGGACGTCATTGTGTGGGAACTGCCCATGAGTGCTCGCTTGTGATGCCAATCATTCCAACTGCTTTTCAGTCTGATATTTGAGATGCCATGCATAGGCTGGGTCCTGCTGAAGGTTCCCTCATGCTATTTCTGGCTTTTCCATTGACTCAGGGACAAGGAAGTTGGTTATTCTTTCTGCCCTTCATTCTCTCTAGCTTCTAAATAGATTTAGTGGTTAAAACCAGTCAGTAACTTTTTACTAAAAATATCATTAGCCTGTAAACACTGATCTTGCATGGATAAAGAAATCATATGTATGAACCATTTTTTGTTCGACAAAGCTCTTACCAGAAAAAGAAGATGCTTTTGCCAAACTTTTGTTAGAAAACCAGCATTTCTCCTTCAAAACAGAATTTCTGATCAGAGAAATGTCTTGGAATTAAGGCACCCTTTTGTGCTTTAATATTTAATTACTTACATGAACTGTAAATACTCTAGAAGTGCCAGAGAGAGCACAAACTTCCATATAGGTTTAATGCCTTTCTGTGCAAGATTACTTGTCATGGGTTTGTATCTCTTTGTGTCTGTATGAGTGTAAGAGAATTTGAAAGCCCTCAGTTGCATCAAAATGAACAAAAAAAAGGAAAAGTCAAATAAGTGAAGTTTCAGAGGGTGAAAGGACCATTTGCTTCTACCTACCTTAGGTATTACTTTTGAGACGTAATTAGTGAATGATTTTCTGATGAGATGTGCTCAATATGCTTGGGGCCTGATTATCACACACACTATTACAGTAATACTACTACGGTAAGGTACACGTTTTGGTGTTAAAACACATTTCAGGAATTATAATGGCAACCTTTGTCACCTGCAGCCTGAAGCAGGCACTGTTCTGTCATACACATACTTGAGAAATAGGACCAAAGATTTAAAAGTTGGTGCCTAGCAGGAAGTCAAATGCCCTGTAAGACCAATGAAAATTAGATTCCTGGTCATCAAAAATCTACTTGGTTTCTTGTGTCACTCGTATCATCTATAATAGTTTATTGAATTTCTCAGTCAGGTAAGCGATCTGTTAGAAATAAATCTACCTAAAGGCCTGATATCTGCAAGCTAACCTCCCAAAGGACTGAAAAAAATTGCTTTAGAAATCATGGAGCACTAGTGAGATTCTAAACCAGAAAGTGTTTTTTTATAGTGGAAAAGTTTGGTGCTTCAGGAGCTGCCAGAAATTTTGCTGAAGCAAGAGTAGGATTGTCTGGAGAGCACTCTGCATTATTCTCAAGGATGAAGTGACAGATGCCAAGGGATTGACAAAGCTGGGCTGGATGGGCTGCCAGGGTCTGAGGCACGTGAGGGAGATTCCCACTCCTCCCAAACTGCAGAAGCTGGTGGGACAGTCATTCACATTCCTCCCCATGCCACTGTTGCCGCAAGGCGGGGTGCTGGCATGGGGACCTTTTCCATGTGGGCATGGACAGGCACAGATCATGCTGAAAACAGAGCTAGGCAGGAATTTTATCACAGTGTTTAATGGATGGCAAAATGCCTTTCTTGTAGAACTGAAGATTTCTGCAGTGGCATACTGATACCCTTGAAAGATTTTGCTTTCCTTAAAAAAACCCAGAAACTATTCAAGTTTCAACATTCCTGAGATGGAATATTTCAAGTTTTGAGTGGACTGAACATATTTGCTGCTATCCACTTTAAAAAACTGTCCCCTTTCCTTTTTATTGCCATACATGGTTTCATGTTCTCTCACATTCTCTCTTCCGTAACACAACATGTCTAAAGCGTGTAGTGATACGCTGAGTGAAGAAAACTAAAGAATAATTAGAGACAGCAGTACAAGCAAGTGATGTGTGATGATGTTGAACTAACTTCAACGGTTCAATAAGCTGAAAATGGTGAATGACAAATTACATAACTGGATTAAAAATGGTGTGATGTTCCCATAGTTTGAAACACACATTTTGCAGAATTTCTATTTCGCCGCTTCTTTTAGGCTTTAAAAAATTTTTTTCCTGGTGGAGAGCTGCATGTTAAAACACCCATATGGATTCATTGTTTTAAGAAAGAAAAGGTTAACAGATTAAAATTGCCACCTTAATTATTAAACTTGCTTTGTATTGTGCTAATATAAGAGCTATTCCTTTGGGTACTTTGCAGCTGAATGTTCAAGTGTCTTCAATTACAGTTGATGGCCCAGGGCTCTCTGACTCCTCGTGGCAGCCCTGATGCTTGAGCACAGAGATGAGGCAGAGGGTTACATCAGTCTAATTTGGGAGCAGTGTCATTCTGGGTAACACCGGGTACAGAACTGTTTCTGTGGCATTTTGTGACAATCCACCTTTCATCTGGAAAGCGGAGTGTTGGGGCTGAAGTTGGTGCAGGATGGCAGGCCTGGGTGACAAGCCGGCCCCTTTCTCAGCATACTTCCCATGCCCCACGTGTAGAAGCGCACCCACTGTGATCTGCTTTAGGGATCCTGCTGCCCAGGTGCTCTCTGCTAAAGAGCAGCATGGCAGCTATCGGCAGTGCTCGCTTCTCCCAGCCTCGTGCTCGCGGTGGGATCTTCATGTCTTGGTGTTCAATGTCTTCTGGGTTTTCTGTCATGCTGCACGAAGCATAGTTGCTGGCAGCCCGTGGTAAGAACCTTGCACTGTGAGTATTTAAACAAGCACTTATTTACGTGTCATGGGCACAACATCCTTATTAAACCCCCTGGAGGAGGGGCAGAGTTTTTCTGTGTCATTTTAGACAATGGCAACTATTCAGCAGTTCAAAATGGCTCGACAAATACTCTTGCTGTTCTATGGAAATCTTTATGTCCGTTTTCACGTCCACACGTCTGAGTGGGAAGAAAACGATTTCATTCTGATTCAGAATAATTTACCCATCACTATGCCTATCTCACACTTGGATAATAAAACCGGGGTTCAGAGTGGAATGCAAGTAGGGAGTTGTTGCAAATGAAGCCATTCATTCAACAATAAAATATGGAATATGAGATTATGTTGCTAGAATCTTGCAGCACATAAAACCAGACAGACTGAGAGAATAAATAGTTTTGTATGCCTTCACCAATGGTGTTTTTTTGACATCGTTGCACTTTTTTCTTGCAAACAAAACCTATCAAAGAAGAAAAACAAGATTAAATGGAAGACAATTTCCTTATAACAAGTGTTTTATCAGTTACAGACTATTCAGATAGTTATGAGAAAGTATAATAAACACAACAATAAAAGGAGAATTAGCCCGTCTTTATATCAAGAAAACCAATGTTACTGGGAACTATGGGCTTGTGTTGCGGCAAACACTCAGAAAGAAGTTGACAGTAACACTCAAAGGGAAGCAGAGAATATAACAGCTAATTGCAGATGTAAAAGGGAAGTGGCAGGCTAGTAGAAGTTCTGTCTCTGCTCACTGAGAGTGAGAGATTTGTGTTAGGTTAGGCTATTCCAGGGTTGTCTCAGCATACAGTGGTTCAAAGTAACATTTCCAAGGAGGTGTTGAGTTTGTGTCACCAGCATTACAGCAAAGATATTTTGGAAGTGTTTGATGCTGGTCCAACTCAGCCTTCACTTGTGCATGATAAGACTCATACACAGAGATTTTGCATATTAATTTCTGCCTGCTCTGAGTCCGACCACGAAGTTCCCAGAGGTTCATTTTTTCCCCTTGCATGGCATTTGAGCAAAGATTTCTGTTTCCCGTGATGAATCTCTGTCAGAAATACCAGATCTCAACTCAAATATAAAATGCTGCAGTCAGCTCTGTGAGCAGCTCCTACCTCTCTGCTGATCAAACATGAAGACCTGATGCCACAGCCTATCAACAAGAAGTCGTATCTGTATGGGATCTGTACAGTGCCATTGGTAGCTGCAACATTGAACTGTGCTGGGAAACTAACACTTTCGTCATCAGGAATTGCTTGTAGCATAATTGTAACCCCAACCGCTTTTTGTGAACAACCACTTCAAATTCACTCTGTTTTGGAGAGCACAAGAAAATGATTTTAACCTGGAGCAGGCTTTTGTAACGCAACAGTTCAAGAGACTCTTGCAAGCAGGAGCAAGTAGATGGGTATGACAGGATCTCAACTGAGAATCGCAGCAAAGTTTCTCAGGCAATTGCTGCAGACTTTCTTGCTTAAAACAGATGAGACCTTCTCTGCTGTGTGGTGGTATAGGATGTGCATAGAGTGCAAGAACGTAAGCATTGATTAGGAAGTGGATGACTGAAAAATCCATAGGCCCCCTGATGTAAGAGACACAGGCATTCAGGGTATGAAGTAGCAATGCATTACAAAGGACAATTTGCTGATGGCTGAGGACAAGGTTTTTGATCTCCTTCACAACTTGTATTACTGTAAGGAAAACAAAACATACAGATTTATCTTGCTGTTTCTTAAAACGTACTGATAAAAATAGTGGGTACTTACCCAAAAANNAATAGCTAATGTTTTCTTTTATTTATTCTCGAGATAAGGGTGGACAGTCCTCTGAATGGAAGATGCAAACTTCACCTTCAGGTATCACAGCAGAAAACAAACAAATTTCCTGTAGGAAATTCACTGACATGAACAAGGCAGTTTGTCTGCTATTGACATTTAATCAAGTTCACTGGAGAAATCAGCCAGTATATTACCTCTACTCTCTTTTGCAGTGCTCGTGTTACATCTGTATCTGTTCCAGCCACTGCTTTGTCTAGGTTACTTGCAAGAAATGGGCTCTCATTTTTCTTGGTGCACTGGAGCTAGACATTGCCATAGCAGTTCCCACACTGTTTTATATTCGTGTTGTATAACGTCATCTTTCTTTGTTTATACGTGTGTAACACAATGGCATTCAGTAAAGCTATAAAATGCAGTCTACAAACACATCTTTTATATTTGCTGCTCTCTGCAAAAGTATAATGGCAGAAGAATTAGGAAAAGGATATCTGAATGCTGGCAGCTCAGTGTCACTTATTATAAAACTGCTTGTATTTTTCCAAAAGTGTATTCATTTCCTGCACTTTATGTAGGTTGTGTGAACTCTACATGACCCTTCAGCATCCTGCAAATGCAGTAGACTGTGGAAAAATATCAAGTCTCTCCAACTCTTTAGTACAGGTATCTAGATGCCCATTCGACGTTCAGGATGACATTTTGTTAATGATGCCAGAAGCATGTTGTATTTTAAGTTGTATATTTTTCCCTTGTACATTTTAAAAAGTATCCTTCATTTTCTGACAAGGTACAGCAACTGAAACTGGAAACAATGGTTAATAGCTCTGGAAAATAACTTGTCAAAATGTCCTTGATGCAGTTCTTAGGAGTCTCAAAGTTGTGATTACAATGATGTTTTCAAGAACACAGAGCTCATGCATTTAAATGTGAAGTACATCTGGTTTCATTTTAGATATTCATTGGTTATTTATTCAGATCTTCGGTACTGACTTACTTGAAAAGGGTGTCTGTCCCTCTGTTTTCTAACCCTAGGGTTATACTGGCTCTTGAGAGACAAGTAGTAGAAATCATGAGTACAAGAAAAGGGCACAATAATGCCTTTAAAGAATAAGCTGTTTTCAGCAAATGTTTGGTAGTTACTGTTGTTAGACCAGCTAGGTACATCAGGCAATAGTCTTTTCAGAAGTATCGACTATTATAAATACACATCTTACTTGTTAACAGAATAATACATCTGTAAAACCCAGGAAGTGAAAGTGTAGAAGAAATTTAAAATCCCTATGAAAAAACACAACCTGCTAGCCTGTTGAATACTTTTACTGTTAGAACAATGGCAGCTTCTGCTGTTTCAGAAATGTGCCAGTCTGCTGGCAAGAACCTTCATTCGTGCCGCTTATCAATTATTTACTGAATCTGCAGACCTCTGAAACTTCAGTTCCCTAAACTGATGAGGATTTCTGGGATGGTGTTCTAACTCTGAAGAAAGATGCTAAGAGCTCAGATGCCGGTGCTGACACCGACCCGAAGTGTTGTGTTGAAGGCAACTTTGAGGGAAAAAAGCATGCACACACAGAGGATTAACTGCTGGTGCAGAAAGTTCAGAGAAGTATTTTTTGCATAGTAACACAAAGACAAGTAGATACAGGAGAGCTACCTTTTGTTTAAATGGGGGTGTGCCTGATAATACATAAAATGCTCAAATGCCTCTCTGCCTTTAAGTTTACAGTGGTGTGGTTATGGCAGGTTTTTAACACTTTCCATAAATTATAAAAGAAACAAACTATTTGTAACAGAGACCTGGACACAACATTTCCAGAGAAATGCAGTGTTGTTGAAAGCACTCTTCTGTGCAAGCTGAAATGCTTTTCTGGAGCAAGATCATTTTGGTGTGGTTTTGGACTAGGGAACCATGAGCTCTGCAGCTGGAGGGGAAAGAAGAGCTTTGCTTCTCGTAAAAATGCAGCAACAGACTCTGAGAGAGCCTCTGGTTTACCCTTGTACAGAGACATGATCAGAGTCAGAGGAAGGTCTTGTGTTTGCGACACCAGATTAAAACCCACTATTTCGTGAAAACACTCAGAGGCGGCAGTGAACCTTGACACTAATGGATCTCAGTTGCTGACCAGGAGGAGGTTTCGCCACTTGACCGCTGAGATTAAGCAAAGGCAATACTCCTACAAAAGAGGTCTTACTGGTCATAGAGCCCAAACCACAAGTCAGATTCACAGCTTGATATTTAGTGATACAATATTTCACTGTGAAGGAACTAGTTTGTGTGGGAAGGTACTAATGTTTATTCATGAAGGAAGTGATCTCCATGTTGAGTGTTGGTACCTTTAATAATGAGCTGTCTTGGATTTTTTATAGGCACAATTTTAAACCACGTCCTACTCAGGATTTTGTCAAAAGCGAAGTTAATGAGCTGTTCATCTGCATTTCGTCAAGTAAATTACTTATTTAAAGAATTTTTATAGTGAATTGTTACATATCACAGTCATTAGTAAGAGCTGGTATAATTCAAATATATAAGTCCAGATGCTGCAAAGACTCCTCTCCCCTCTCTTGTTTTACTGTAGCTTCATTTTTAAATCACTCTGAATTTATTTCATAACCGTACAACATGGCAATAAAGTTCTGGTTTGCTCTGTCCGACTTATTTAAATTTTTAGTTGTGTTAGTTCCTAAAATGTTATGGAAGTAGTTAAATAAAGGTAGGATCCAGATGGAGTATTGAGATCTACATATGAAATCTTAACATACTAGCATTAAGACCATCATGGCATCTTTGCATTTGGTAAGGAAATTTTTAAAAACCCAACTTCTCACTTGCTGATATGAAATGAAAATGTTAAATCTCCTCTCACGTATCCAACAGGAGAAAAAGTGTTAATAAGGAAGAGTGTTGAGCAGGGTGACTTTTCTAGCTGAGAAAAACAGGATGTGTTTATGCATCATTTCCAAATGTAGTTCTAGAGAAAGAGTAGGTAGCAAGAGGACCATATGTTAAAAAAAGAGCTTTGAGATCCTGCATATCATAATGACAAGTGTGGGCAGGCACATTCATTAGAAAAAAAGTGTGAGTAAATATTCACAGAGAAGAGTGGATTGGAACAGTTTTAAAGGTTATAACAATACTCTCTAGGCTATTTGTCTTGTTTTCTCTCTGTAGGCGTTTCCCGTTGAAACACAAGGTGTCATTTGTCTCCTTGAGATTTCTGACTGTGTTGGACCTGAGTTCAAGAGAGTGTCACTGGTAGGCCACTCACAACATAGGTAAACCTGCCAGGAAACAAAGGGTTTTGGTTGGCAGTACTTCTTCTGAGTAAGTAATTTGACTGATTCATTCCTAAGCTTGATCATTTTTATTCTCACTGCTGGAGAGGAGGATTGGCATGACAGTGTGCTCTGAATGCAGAGTGATGAATGCAACTTCAGACTGTGTCATAACGTGCATTTCCATCAGAGAGAGAACAAAAAATACTTTGTTGCATGAATTGTTGGAAGTGAAAGCCTCAGTTTTTAGTGCAGCAAACGGATATGAACTGTAATCTTGAGCAGTATTATTAACCTGCGTGAAACAACTTTAGTATCCCACTTGCCTTGCTTAGGGAGACATAACGCTTCTTCAGGAACCTTGGCAAGAAGTGAAGGCATAAGTGATAGCAGGCAATGGGCAGTGCAGAGGGTTGGTTTGAGGGACTGTGAAGTATTACTACGTTAATCTGTACAAGTTTGCATTGCAGTTATTTATGTTTGGCTGCCTTTGAACGTAGATATATGCCTTCTGTTTCTTTTTCACTCCCTATTTATCACCAACATCAAAATTCTACGAGGATAAATACTGATGCCCTTAAGACAGTAAAACAATTATATAGGAGACTGAGCAGTCCCCAGGATTTTAGTGCTTATTCACTGACAAAACACCAGGACCTAAACCCAGTTAGTTAGCCAGCTAATTCAATTCAGGAGAGGATGCAAGCCTACTTATACAGAATTATATTTATGACAACAACCTATTTTGGAGACAGAGAAGCTCATGGCAGTGCATATCTTCAGTGCCGCAAAGTCCCAGTCCTTAACCAGCCCTCCTGCATCCAAAACAAACAAAACACCACCATCATATTTTCAAACTAGATTTCCCAGAATAGACAGCCTGTTTGTTTACCCAAACTGCAGACCAGAAGTCTTTTAATGTAGATTAATGAGAAGGTAGAAGTAGCAGAGGGATTCTGACCTATTTAACATAAAATTAAAAGATTTCCTTGGGTACCCGAATTGCATGTAGGTTAGACATTCATTCACATTCCCTCATGTGTTTTTCCGTGGAGGCAGAATACAAAATGATACATATGAAATGATACACGCGTTTTGAAACTGCTAAAATCTGAGCTCACAGAAGACACAAAATCCTTTGACCCTCTATAGGTGAGGTGTCCTCCATAAGCTGCTGACAATTCATGATAGATCAAACACTAAGGACCACGTCCAGCTCTTTCATAGCAATATTGATGCTGTGAGCTGTAAAACTGGCTTTTGATTAGTCAGTTGAACAGAAAAGACTGATAACAGAGGAAGAGATGAAGTTGACATTTGTGAGGCTAAAGAATAATAATTTCTGTTCTAGTTACACATAATGGCTTACTTAAAGTTTAGTCCTTCCTTACAAGTTTTCCTTCAGAAGACTTCTGAAAATGTTCTAAATACTGTTTTCTTCCTGTTATTGTTCCTTCATTTCATGAGAAGTTTCTTGTGAATTATAAAAACCTTTTTGAAGATAGGCTTCATGTTCAGCGTTATCCATTGGAACAAAGGAGGGATGCAAAGTGCATATCATTTCCCTTATTAAATTTCTTTCAACAAACTGGAACTTCCAAATATTCAGATTTTTACTTGGGTTATTTCTAAATATGCTTTGATTATGGATGTGAGTCTGAGGCTATGAAAAGTAAACTTTATGTCCTAAATAAAGTGTTCATTATAAGTAGTAGAAAGGCTTCCTGTCATGTCCAGTGAGTTTTGATTCTGGCCTCCAGTTTCCCACAGTGCAGATGCTGGCCTCTAAAACCATTCCAGTAATGGGAGCGTGCTTGTCACTTGTCAGGCAATATAGGATAATACTCCCAGTCTGTTCTTCCAGCTACTTGGTGAAACATGTTTGTGTTGTTTGTAGAGATATTTCAGTAAATTAAAGTGCTGTTTAAATAAATCATTGTAACAAACATTGGATAACTTGATGTTTTCCATTTGCTCTTGTACTTGACACATTAGATTTTATTGTTAATTTTCAATTTGAATTGTGGATTGAGGAACACATAGGGTTCTTTAATATTTCCGCAATGTTACCAGCTTTTTAATGGCCGTTCTGTGAAGGTATGTTTTGTTGATGGCCTGGGGACCAAAAGGCAATTGTGTTCTGTCTGTTCCTTGTACTGAATGTTCTTTTTGCAATACCAGTACATTTTCTACCTTTTGATAGCTCTTCCTGCCTATGTACACACCAAAGTATCAAAGCAAGAAAAAACACAGTGGTAAGAGCCAGTAAAAACTTTCCGAAGCTCAGGTGACTAATATACGATGACAGAATCTAGTTTCAAGCCAATCTCATATGAAATTGCAATGTTTAACCTTACCCTCTAAGATATGGGCAGGCTCTTCTAAAGTGCTAACAGAAGATAATCATGTAGGTGAGTTGCTTAATATGATGCATTAGGAACAATCAATCATCAGGATCATTTTTAATGGTAACTAGGGCCTTTCATGTATAACCTGTAACGAAGTGTCTTTCTTTTGAAATGTCAATTTTTTTTAAGTGAGAAAAAGAACATCTCCACATTGAAATACTAGAGTTTGGTATGCTTCAGTGGTGACTCACCAGAGCTACTGTTCAGTTACATCACATCTTTGTTCTCTCGAATGCACTGGATTCCCCACTGGTGCTTCAGATTCCATGGTGCAGAAGCTGGAAGGCTTCTCCATATTTCTAGATATTACTCATGGGAAAGCTTTTGAGTCATCATAGGACACGGAGTGTGAGTAGTAATATGAAGCTTCTCTGTACAGTAACTTACATGAAACACCCAAGATTTCTTCTGAATAAAAAATTTATATTTTAGTTGGAATGTTTCAGCTTCTGAGTCATCATAAAGAAGTTTAGGATTTCAAGACAGGCAAAAGAATATAGCTCATAGAAATGCAAACACTACTTCTCTATTTTTACACCTGCTTATATCACATCAGCTCACTGTGGTCCAGCCTGGTATCTCTGTGTGAAGGGCAGCTATGGACATGCTGCTGGCTTACCATTGCCACATATGTGGTATGTCTATTTGTTTTTACTGCTCAGTTCTTGACAATTGAATAGGACATAAGGATGCTTTCGTTCTGACTGGTTTCATGAACACACAGCCATTGCTGTACAACTCTTTGTTTTCCATTAGGACTCCCTGTAAAGGTGTGAGGTCTACAAAGGATGAAAAATTCCTGTAAAATAAAAACTTCCTTTTTCTATTTTACAGAAAGTTCTATACAGAAAGTATAGGGACTTTCTGTAAAATAGACTGTCATTTAGCTGTAGCTAGGGCACCTTTTGTTCATGTGTTGAAGAGAATGTTTTTAAGCAAGAAATATGAGGGAAAAATGTTAATGATGGCGGCAACCTATTCATAAGAGATTCTCTGGATAACTGCTGGTGCTAAAGATGGGATTCATCTGACCCATTTTAGAAGTTTGCTTTGATGGGATGAATGATGCCTTGCAAGGGCTTCTTTTTCTGCACTGAGCATAAAAGGAACCTAACATAATTATTTCATATGAAAGCCTTTGTATTTGTTCAGCTGAACCTCACAGTCGTGTGTGTATACTTCAGATTTATTTTTTAACAGGGAATGGGAGGGAATAAGCACTCAGGGGATGTATATATATATATATATAGATAAGTAGGTAGATAGATATAAAAATGGGGAAAGATAACAAGCTGAGGACTGACATAGGCTGTAGAGAGGAAATTGGTAGCTTTTCTTACAAAGGAATCAAAGCTAAATCACATAGACCAGATTGTGAACAGCTATCACTAATGAGCAGTCACATTAGCTATTACTAAAGAAAAAGGGAAAGTTTCTCTGAGCAACTGCTCACAATCTGCCCCTGAGATTTAAAGCGAATGCTGGAGGGAAAAAAAATCAAACAGTAAATGGGTCTGGGATGGGTGAAAGTAAAAGAAAGAGAAGCAAAATAGGAAAAGGTGTAGAGCAAAAGGTCTGAACAAATGCTGAGACAGGATGCTGAATTTCACTCTTACGGCCCTTAAGAGATTATGAGGCTCAGCTGAGATGGGGATAGGCAGTAAAACAGACTAGATTGATTGAAATTTCATGAGTATAAGAGACCATAGCACAAGTTAGGAAAATTGTTGATTCTTTTTTTCTTTGAAATCTGACAGACGTGTTTTTCATTGAGCCATGTCTAAACAAAACATTTATAATGACTTTTCAGCAGATATACTACATCTGATCAAAATGTATAGAGAGAGTCTATTTACTGCTGAACACTTGCCTGAAGTATTGAAGAAGTCTTCAGCCTGCTTAATTCATATTAGGATTTAAACCTGTGCCACCTTCACATGTGCCTTGACAAGATGACTTGGTTATTTTGGTGCAGGGTGCTAAGGGATATTCACAAGGTTTGACTAAGGCAGACGCATGCTCATATCTGCTGTAATCCATGGAGAAAGAGTCTACTTCAAAGGAAGGTTCAGGGTGGAAAACTAATATGAATCTTTGAATTTCCTTCCTGAAGAGCCTGTTTTCACCCCTGACTATAGAGGGAGGTTAGCAGGGAGAGTGAGCCAGTGTTTTGAACATCCTCAATACTGTGGCAGTCCAGGAACAAAGGCAAATTTAAAACTCTGTTTTTGATAAATAACTAAAATCCTATTTCACTTTCACTGTACTTAACTGGTACAAAAATAAGTTTATTAAAAAAAAGCATTGGTAGAATCAGATTTTTACAGCACAGGGGACGGTAGGGGTCCCATTTTCAATTTGGCTTAGCTGTGCCTGAATAATATTGCATGTATGTGAAGAATATGTCACTACCTTTTGGAGAGGTTGTGTGCTTGTGAGGACCAGGAGACTGGATTAAAGACTGACCTGTTTAAACTGCATTTCCATGATTTTGAAAGTGGGAGAGGTCTTTAAAATGTTGCCTATCCCATCATGAGACCACCACCAAAAGCCTTGCTGGCATGCGTGCGTCATAGGGTGAGAAGGGGTTTGTCGTGGTTTGGCCCCAGCCAGCAGTGAGGGACCAGGTGGCTGCTCCATCGCCCCTCGCCCCTGTGGGAAGGGGAGGAAAATGGGAAGAAAAAGGCAAAACTCATGGTTCGCGATAAGGACAATTTAACAGAACAGCAAGGGCAGCGAACAGTAACTACAACAATACTGTTAATAAGAATACAAAAAAGTCAAGGGGAGACACAGAGCAACTCTCTCCCCACTCGAGGCCCAGTGCACTCCTGAGCTGCGGCTCACCTCCCCCCAGCCAGCCCCCACTCAACACTAAGCATGACGGCACAGGGCATCAAATACCCTGTTCATTTGGCCAGTTTGGGTCAGCTGGCCTGGCTGTGTCCCCTCCTGGCCTCTGGTAAAAATTCACCCTATGCCAGCGGAACCCAGGACAGAGCTCTGCAGGGCAAAATCTGCTAGTTCATGTCTCAAGCCTCGGGGAAGACTTTTCCAGTGTGCAGAAGCAGTATCAGTGTTTCAGTGTCACAGCCTAGGCTCATTTCAGGGCTTGAGGAAAGCTTGTATAAAGGAGGTGAAAGTGTGAAAAGAGGGGCAAAAATAAAAGTTACCATAGTGGAGAGAGGAGGGATAAACAGGTGATAAGCGTTTGTGAAAAAATGAGGAAACCTGCGGGAACAGGGACTCCAACTTAAATATTTGCCATGTATAAGTCAGTGAAAAACCAAACTAAAAGAAACTTCCACTTGCTAAAGTGGAACCAAAGTTTGGCCCAAAGTGAAGAATCGTCCTTACAATGGCAGAAAAAACCCGAAGTTTTGTTACACTGCTGTCTCTGTGGAGCAGAAACCTCTATTTTGCTCCACATCTGTTTTCCGTTCCAGGCCACATCCTCTGTTCACACACAACAGCAGCTGCCCTTTGATCCTCTCAATGTCAAATGGAGATAAAATGACAGGTAGAGTTGCCAGTTAATGAAATAAATTTTAGTTTTAATCCCATGAAATACAACTTGATTCAATAACCAGAAAAGATTATTTGGAAACTTATCATAGGACATAACTTCTGTTATGACATAGTTTGGGGAACTTAAGATAGTGCATACTCCCAGTCATAGAATTTATCAACTGGCTTAGAGAAGCTTGTAATTGCTCCAAGATTTAAAAGTGTTTATTGAATAACTTCTGTAAATAGTCACAAGCAATTTGCAGAAAGTAACTAATACAGGAAACTTGAACCTTGCTTGGATATCACTATATTTTTTCTGTTTGCTAGGTGGATCAGGACAGAATATATTCTGAATAAAACAATTCCAAGTGATTCTGAAGTCAATATTCTCTTGCTAACGCTCTCCAGTGTTCACGTAAACCACTAGGTTTTGCAAGTGTTTCTGCTGGTAAACTGATTCAGTAGTATATTTATAGAAAGCAGATAAGGCTGAATTCATTTTTTTAATTGGGGTGAATATCCACAGGGATTTTGAAACAGAGACTTCATGCCAATTGCACTGCAACTTTCCTCGCAGAAAAAAAACCCAGGAGAATATGACCAGGTGTGAAAGTTATGTGGTAAATTTCTCACATTGCAGTAATTCAACAAATTAATAGTGTGGATAAGAGTTTTTTCTAATGAATTTACATTCTGTCAACTCCTTGGAAGTAATTGCGTATAACTGGCCCAATTACTGTTCAGGAACATGCTCTGCCATTGCCTGATGCGACACTTGGCACAGTTTGAGCTCATACCACAGCACATATTTTTTATTACTTAAGAATCCAAGAAGTGCCTAAAAATAATGAAGGAGGAGTATATTTATTCCTACATTTTCAAGTGTTTGACAGCTTTCCAAAGCCTTATGTTCAGAAAGCAATCCCACAAAGCCTAGTTTGGTAAGTTGTATTAGCACAGTCTGTTTAAGAGATTCCTTTAAAATATAGCTCAGATTTTATAGCTAGGACACACCATTGTGTGGTCTGACTTCCTGCCCAGGATATTCTTGTGGAAATTATTGCTCTTTGCCCACTAAAGCACGTTTTAGAAAAATGTACTGCAATAAGTGACAAAGGTATACAATCAAATTAATTATGGCTACTTTCTGAAACTGCTTTCGTGTAATATTTAATAGGTCATTCGAGCCAAACATAACTGAAGTTCAGCAGGATGGGAAACAGTGCATAGAAATAAATTTTCTTTGTTATTGATCTAATCTCAAGTTTTAATATTTTTATGTAAAAATCAAGGTAGACTGTAAAAATCAAGCTTGTTCCTCTACATTTCCGAACATTTTAATGCAATTTACACTTTCAGAAACCTCAAAAGAATTGTAAGAAATTTTAGTAAAATCTCAGTTATGTAACAACCCCTGTTCTCATTTGTTGATTCTCCTCTCAGATCAGAGAGCATACACTTTTTTACAGTCATGCTAAATTCTCATAACATCTCTAGTAATTAGAGAAACCAGCAAATTCAAGATCTTACATGCAGCATCTTCAGATATTAAGATCAATACTTTAATGTTCTTTAAGCAGAGCAGTCCTCGAACTTCATGCTACAGATCAAAGACTGTTAAAAATATAACCCTTTTTCTTAGATTTTGAAATCTGAAAATAGAATCTCTTTCCTGGTGCATTCAGAAAGTCACTTGCAGGTATCATTCTATCAAAAACTTGTAAATCAATATATTTAAGCAAAAAAAAGTGGCTTGAATGAATTAGTATATTTAATAGAAATATTTTGCTGGAAATATTCTGAGTAGCTCTTCGTAATATGTTTATAGAAATAGAGCACTGCTACTAGAAGTCCATTTAATTAAATTAATAAACATAGTATATGAAACCTGCAGACAAAGTGAGACCTGACACTGCTGGGAAATACTTTCTGAGCCATTGGATAATGAAGAAGCTCCCTACTGACTGTTTTAGAGATCATTTATACTACTGCTAATGACATTAGACAGGCATACTTACATCTTTAGGCAATGTGATCCATGTTGTGTCTTTCTGTTGCTTGCAATTGCTTGAAAGCAATGTACATTTTGAGACCTGATGTTCCTTAAGTCCTTAGATCCGTAAAACCTAGAGTTAAATTTAGATAAATTATGAAAGCAACAAATTTTTCACCAAAAAGGAAACTTCATGCTCTGCAATTTGGAAGAGAAGCACAAAAGTGAAACACACCCAAAGTATTCTAAAGATCATCTTCTCACCCAAACTCCTCCAGTTTGCAAAGCATCATGCATCTCAGAGGAACTTCAGCTTATTCTTGGAAGTCTACGTCAAAGAGACCCTCCAAAAAGCTACTGAACAAACAACCTATTTACAGAGCTTTTGCAGAATTTGTACATCCTCTTGGTGTGATGCAGAGAAAAAGGAGATTAGATCCTGGCCTACCTGCCAGGTGGTATAATTTAGTTCAGAGATTACTTGTCTTTAAAATGTAGTCATTTGCAGAAGTCATGTGTGAGGCAGTCATGGGTTACACTGCCAGGGTCGGTATATGCTGGTTTTACTCAGCACAGATCAGCTGGCATTCTGCAATCTCTACCTCAATATGAAGGCATGCACTTCACCTCCCCCTGACTTCATGGAGTAGAATCTTCTTTTCCCTTTTGGAAAAAAAACCAAACCACTAAACTTGTATACTCCTAAGTAAATTGAATTGTAATTGGTAATACATTTTAAGCATTTGGCGGTGTTCGGGGCACCCTATATGCTGAGATATTCAGTATCTTGCAGAATTCCTTAGCTTGAAGAGAAAAAACATCCTGGTACTGGGAAAAAAAAAAAAGAAAGAAAAAACAACACGTGAAATGTCACACTGCCTAAAGTAAATCAGAAATCTTCTCAAAACAGCAGACTTAATAAAGGCAGAGATTAACATTTCTGTTCTTAAAAGAAGAAATATTATATTTCTATACATTTAAAATCTTAGAAATTCAACAATACTTCGCTCTTGAAACTTTATTTAGTAATTGCAGACAAGATCTGCAGGATGCAGAGGGATCACATATGGAGGATTCGAAAACCTGAGGCTGAGTGGCTACAGGATTCTTTTAGAACAGAGCCTGACTCTGGAGCTCAGATAACAGTCATGTGTAGCAGCCTGTGCTGTTCGCTGATGAAGCCAAAGGTGTAGAGTTCTGCTTGGGCTACCAGCACATTAATAAAGGGCGTACAAATCCTAACTATGCAGTTATAAATGCTTTACCGGGTAGAGACAACAGTAGCACAAGAAGTAGAGGAGAAAATAAAAAATGACATAGTGCTGACATTATGGATTAAGCCAGGCATGAATCAGATGAAGATTGCTTTTTGTTGTCTGGGTTGTAAACCTGATTAATCATTTCATGGTAATGTTTGAGCTGCCTTAATTCGTACTTGGTAAAAGTACTAGCAAGCCTACAAATGCAGCTGGAAAATGCAAAATTTTCAGAAAAGAAACACGATGCTTTGGCAACGACAGAGCCTTAAAAAAGAATAAATGTGGAAGATGGGGGTAGGAAAAAAACACTGGCCTGTTGTGCCTGGGCTTTGGCAGCTTTCACTGCTTCCCTTCATTTCTCTGAAGCTAATCACAGATTGTAATTCTAGGAAAGCCAGCTTTAAACACTTATTTTGCAGAAATATCCCTCTTCAAAGAAAACCTAATTCTTACTGTAAAAGGCAAAACAGCAAAAAAATTATCCTAATATTTGCATTATCAAAATCATGGCAATAGTTCCCCAAGACTGTCTGTTCAGAACTTGCTGAACATCTGATTCTTGTACTGATGGGTCCGTGTGGGTTCAGGGGACAGCAGGACCCGCAATGGTAAGAGAAAAGGGCACTTCAGTAGTCTTGTTGTCTTTATCCTTTGGCAAATCAGTATTCAGTGGGGTTCAGGTTGAAGGATTCCTTGAAGTGAAGAGAAAACACAAAGAAATTGAGCAGAGAGAAGACCATCAAGGTAGAGGAAAATCATAATGAATTTTAGGAATAAACTTCGTCAATCACTAAGAGAGACTGGTTAGAAGAAGAGACCAAGAAGAAAGGCAATTTTGCTTCATGTATTTCCTTTTCTTATTACTGAAAAGGCAGGACGAAAATGAACCAGTGATTTATTTCAAAAATAAACAGGGAAAACTGTGGAGATTGATGGGCTGAGTCAAATATCTCTGGGAATATAAAGGGTGAAGAAGTGAAAGTAAGAGGACAACATGCAAGAAATTGCTTTTCTAGTGGCAAAATAGTTTGCCTGTATGCCTAGCTGCTAGATCTAATTCCAGGAGTGTTCTTCATCTCTGGACACATCATTGGGGTCCAAATGAAACATTTGCTGCGCACAGAAGGTATTTTACAGTAATGGACTAACTATTCGGTGTATTGAGCAGAATGCTTCTGGAATAAAAAACGGGAGAAGAAAGAAGAATTGGGATAAAATTAATAAAAAGGCACATTAAGAATTTAGATCTTTGCAGGACCACACTGCATATGCAGATATAAATAGATGCAACACTTAATCAGGTTCATGTTCCCAAAATGACCTCTGGGGACCTGGGTATATCAGACCTCGTTCAAAATAAAAATTGTGGGAAAATAAACCGAATGAATGGAATTATAATGTTTTAGTGGAACAAAACAAACACTGCAATATCAACTATTAGCATGATCTTAATATACAGCCTATTCTGTATAGTCAACTAAACCTACTACTGTTCATTCTGTACAGCTAAGCAGTGTTCTTCATGGCAAAACATAGTATATAAATTATCCCAAACAAAATGACATTTTCTAAGGAAAAATTTTGTTCACAAATCTGGGAGAGTGAAAAAAAAAAAGAATGGCAGAAGTCTTGCATTACTTTCAGGCTGTTCGTTCTGCTGTAGCATCTTCATCTCAGAACTTCAGAATCACAGAGTGGTGGAGGCCAGAAGGTACCTTTGGAGGTCATCTTGTACAGTGCCCTGCCCAAGCAGGGCCACCTAGAGCAGGTTGCCCAGGACCATTGCCAGAGGGCTTCTGAAGATCTCCAAGCAAGGAGACTCCACAACCTCCCTAGACAACCTGTGCTAGTGCTCCATTGCCCTCACAGCAAAAAAGTGTTTCCTGATCTTTGGAGGGAACGTCCTGTGTTTCAGTTTGTGCCCAGTGCCTCTTGTCCTGTCACTGGGCACCACTGTAGAGAGGCTGGCTCTGTCTTCTTTACACTGGTTCCATTCTTGTTTTACCGTTTATTCCCAGACCGGAACAACAGTTTTGAAGACTTTGTTTTTGCTGTTCTTTCTGTCTTTGCATCTCCTTCTGTTTGATTTTCCAGCTTGTTTGCCCTGAAATCATTTTTTGAAGAGCCAGTTTTTGCTAGATGCTTCTTGCATCTTGGTCAGTATACTCTGCACGGCTATGATCTTCTAGCCTAATATTTTCAAGAGTTTTTCAAAAAAGCTCGGTTGGGATTGTATGATCTAAATGTTCTGTGAATGCAGTTTTGCTGATGCTTAATTGTGACCACCTATTGGTACTGAATACTGAACACACTGTATTTTAATAAAACACATTCTCGTCAAGAAAACAAAAGTTGTCTCCAAGTGAATTCCGCAGTTTTCTTTCTGTTGTGTGATGATCAGAAGTGAAGCACTGTGAGTGGGGAGGGGGAAGAGGAGAAGGGAGAGAAGTGCAAGTAATCGGACTAATTCTGATTAAACTTGCCGTGGAAATAATAGAAAATTACCATGCCAACATTCTTGTTGTTTTTAGAAAGAAACATTGCAGTACTGGAGTCTGTCATTAGCATTCCTGTGGATTGTATCAATGAGCAATATGTTTAACTGTGGTCTTAAATAGGAAAATGTGCAATGTATGGAGAAACAGAGCCTAACGCAAATAGATGTGTTCTATCCAGAGAGATGCATGCCAGTATTTGATATGACCACTGTTTCTCTGATCTCCAGCACGACCCTCCCAAAATCATTCAAGTTACTGGTCTCTTCTTAAAACAAGGAAATGGATGTGGTGATCTGAGAAGCCCTTTCATTTTTGTATAAAGCTGTCTCTATTTGGATAGCTTCCTGCTCACAGGTCTCCCTGAAACTGGGAGGAGGGCTCAGCTTCTTCTCTGTTAACTGCCATTTAGTACTTTAGTTTTTCCTAGTAAATAACTCCTTCTAGCTGTTTTTCCTCCTTGAAATTCTTTCCGTTTATCTCTCAAATACTTAGTGTCTGGACATCTCAATAGAAGATGCTTATTTTAAGGATTACATGCCAAGATTCATAAATCCAGAGTGAAGACAGTGACAGCAGAAAGGGTGTACCTTCCAAAAACGGGAAAGTACTCTTCCTTCCCATTTTACAGTAGTAGGTGATAAATAACTGTTTAAATCCAAGGCAATCAAATAAGCTACTGGTGAACTTCAGCGTCGCTAAAATACTCTGAAACACAGGAGTCCTAGTGAAAAATCTTAAACAAGCCTGTGAGCAACAAGGCAGAGATTGGCAAAGCTGCATTGTCTAGACAGGCTGAAAACTGAGAAATACACTGTTCAAATTTTGATTTATCCATAGAAAACTAGTGTGTTTCAGACTAGAGACACAAATGTGAGAATAACTATTGATCAATTCATTAGCAATTGATGCTCCAGAGAGAAAATACTTCTGGTCCCTGCATCAACTGCATCCTGTGTCAAGTCATAGCATTTGAAAAGTCATCCAGTACAAATTTCAAGGATGGTGGGTTTACAGGGGTTTTTTTATTTATCAGTTACCCTGAACACTACATTTTCCACACTTATATGCCAATGGATCTTTTAAAGAGTTTCTTCCCCTGCTGGTAAATACTTACAGATTGTAACAAGATCACCTCAATATTTTCTGCCATTTGCTTTAAAAGGGGTTTATTTAACCTTTTCCTCGAATGCATGTCTCAATACTTGTTTGTATCTCCTTGTCACTTAATCAGTAGAAGAGAAAAACACATGTATTCTGAAGGACTGTGAAAGGGCTTGCTAGATAAAGGAACGAAAACAACAGAGAAGGAATCTGTGTGTCTCAAGTAGATCAGAATGAAGAATCGATAGCTAGAGGTTAAAAATAATACATCAATAGATATCTCCAAACTTGGGTAAGCAAAAGCAGTGTATCGCAGCTGTTGCGAGATCTTGTCACCTCCATGTGAGCTCTATGCTAGAAATAAAAAAGCCCAGGCACAGCAGTTTGAACAAACACTGACCTACAAAAAAATTATTCTATTTATAAGAATACGTAAGGGTCCATAAGCTAGTCTGAAAGTAAAATTCGACAGATGCTTTTGTTGTGGACATTGGAAAAACTCTAGATGGGTAACATTTGCACCAGTCCTCAGACAGGCAATGCAGAAAGAATAAAATACTTCACTCCTTGAAAAGTGAAGGGGTCCTCACTATCCATGATCTTACAGTGCCTGGCAGCAGAAGTTTAACTAAGCCTAACCAGGCGTTTCCTTCTCTCCCAGTGTCTTTTCTCAGGGAGTGAAAGTTCAAGAGTTTTTTTGCTACACAAGGGATTAACAAGGAGATGAGTTGCTTCTGCGTAGTGAAACCTACAGACAATTTGGTGTTGATCCCAGGGAAGAAAGCAGGTGTTAGCTGTGACTTGTTTTAGCACAGTTACACAATTCTTGTGCAAAACATCCACTGCACAGACACCCTCATTGTCTTCACACCCACTCTGAGCCAGAAGTCAGGAAATCTGCACTGGTCAGGGCTGTCAGATGTAGTGTAGAACTGAGGAGTCTGTGAAGAGTTTTTTCCTGGCTTCTTCTTTGTTTTCAATGTTCTTCTGGGGTCAAACGGGGAAAAAAAAAAGTGATGACCGTGACCGGTGAAAACAGAACAGGCATGGCCCAACTATTGCTGCAAATCAAAACAGTAAGTACTGAGCTCTTCCTGTCAGGTACCTGTACTGAACTATCAGCTGCTGTAAATTGCCTGCATGCACCAGTAAAGCTAAAATTTACATGTCTAAGATGCAGCTGTGTTTTATGCCAAGGGGAAAGAAGTCAGAGACTGAACTTCGTACTTGGACTTGAGGATGTGAGCTATTTTTATCCCTGCATTTGCCTTCCGTTTCCTTTGTGATGTCTGCAACTTATTCCTCAAAATTTTCATTAAACCCCACCTAAGAGAATTAATCAAGTCACAGGGGGATTACGATGCACGTTAAAGATGCACGTCTATAGGCCTACTGGTGCTCTCGAGCTAGGATCAGAGACATGTTCTTCCTGTGACCCTGAGCGCTATGACCATGGTGTGTCTTGCTGCTTTACAGCTGAACAGGGAACCAGATACAGACTGCAATGAAAAGCCATGTCCAGGTTTTGAATGTTCTATTTTTTTCCTGAGAGAAGCCATCCTCTTTACCTGAGTGGAAAATGAAAGAACGACTCCTTCCGTCCACATATAGTCAATAGCCCAGGGGTTAGCACATCTGTGCCACACATGGAATATTCAAACTTCTCTCCTGCACAGATTAATGAGTTTATTGGTGGGTGTCTTCTGCCGGAACTGTTTTGTTATGTGGAAATTTGTAAACATTATTTGGCTAGAGAGAAGGTGGCTTTGGGTTTGTGAGGTGGAGGTTGAAGATCCTACCGTGATGAGTGTTTGTGCGTAATGATGTGTGGCCAGGCAGAGTCTGAGAGTGGCTCACTGCTGAACAGCCAACAGATGAGCAGACTCAGGTGCCAAAAAAATGTGAACCTCATTTTTTCACTCCAAAGCAAATTTACTGCCCTTCATACTGCTCAGAGCAGGACCTCTTTATATGCTTCAGAATTTAATCAAGTGGGAAGTTAACCAACAGCTCATGCAGCCTGACACTTGATTTACTGTGGCAAACTATTGTTAGTAGTGTGTTAGTACCTGTCAGATTTCTAGACATCAATCAAACCCCATCAAAAGGCAAATAAGTATATATTGTTTGTGTGATATGCAATTGCTCTGTCAGTGAAAGGCAGTGGAAGCACTGAGGACTTTCATGTGTCCAATGGGACTACAGAGAGGTACGTTGGTCATGCTATTTATAAACCTTCTCTTTGGCGGGTCTTTGACGGGTCTCCAAGGGACACCTCTGAAGAAACAGAGAATCAATAACCCCACAAAGTACTTCAGTGTTCTCAAATGTTTTCTCATCCTTGCATAACCAGAGATAAGATCCACATTATCTGTGGCTTTACATGAAGAAACTAAGGCAGTAGGAAGGTGAATTGGCACACCCAAAGTACATGTAATGTTGGTCCTGAAACTGAATGAAAATTCTATATAAACTGAAATTCATCCAGCAGTTTGCTCAAAATAAAGCTCAGGTTTGGAATTGTCAAAAAAACTCAAACTGGATTGCTTTAAAACTCGAATGGTGTCAACACTGCATAAAATCAAACTTCACCTCAGGAACAGTATAAGCAAAAAGAGAGAGTACAAAATAGAAAAAAAAGGAAACATACGGAAGTTAAATATAGGGTACAACAAGTATCCCCTTGTGTCTTTCTATTATTACTGTAACAAATTGGAATATGAGGAAATGCACGTACTGAGTAACAATCACAACAATCTTTAATACCTAGCAGTGCAACATCAGTCTGCTCATAGTTTTCAGTGGAGGATAAATACATTAGACCTTTGCTGCCTTATCATTACATCTGATTAATATTTATGCCTACCCAGTCTACAGCATATCTCCTCAGAGGGCATCCAGAAATGGAGATCAGATCACTCAAAGGCTATCTCACATACCTCTGTTTCTGTTCCTGCATATCCCTGAAAAGCCCTAACTGAGCACCTAGAGGTCTTCAGAGAAGTTCAGAGCAACTTCTCCATCTGAACAGTGCAGGAGCAAAGACTGCTGCACTGACAAAGCATAGAACCTTGCAGATGCCTTCAGGTTGGGATTGCACAGGGCGGGGTTTCCAGACTTGTGTATTCTTAAGATGTAGATATTGAGGATTTTGTGGTCAGAGTGGTAAATAAAATCCACCTGGATTGAACCTTGGCATACTCTGCTGTGCAGGCCAAGGCATCTGGTGACAGGATCTAGGACATGGTGTACCAGAGCCCAGATGCCAGCCACGTCACCTGCAGAGCTGGCCCTGAGCCTCTGGATGCCAGATCGTACCAGTGGCAGAGAGCCACAAACCCTCTCCAACCCCACGTGGTGCTGGGAAACTGCTGCCACTTACTCGGTGTCACTCAGCTGCTGTGGAACCTGGGGTATATGGCAATGGAGGGTCTCTGGCAGTACACTTGGGGAAAAGAATAAAAAAAAAAAGAATAACAGAGAAAGGTTGTGGTAGCTTCTTTTTTTGGAAGGGAAAGTTTGGTTGTTTTGTGTTTCGGGGGTGGAGGGAGACGGTAGAAAGCCTGTGAATCACAAATCCTCCACTGCAGTCATACATAGAAGTGCTTTATTTAATCTCTAACTAGGACTGAAAAGTAGAAATGTTCTGGGAGGTGTAGTTGTGTTAGGACGGAAATTTCAGGTTTTCATCTGAATTTACTGTTAAATCCTCATCTAAGGAAACCCACCCTATAAGAGGCATAAAATATCGGCTCTAATCCAGCAGGTGACTTAAGCACACTTATTTTTGCTAAGAACTTAATGTTAAGTATGTGTCTCAGGGCTTAATGGGTTTGGAATTCAAATTTTCAGCATCTTACTGGTTTTATCTTCCATGCTAGGGGAAGCCCTTTCTGAATGCTTTCTTTTGAAAAGAAAGAGGAAACAAATCTCAACTATATTACTTAACTGAGTCTCATTGTCTATACAGGCTTTGTGCCAAAACATTAGAAGCTTTATAACAATGATTAAGAGATTTTCCAGTACAGAAAAATTTAGATAAGGGAAAACAAAGTAAGCTGAGGTCTCATAAAGTCTCAAAGAATTTCCATCTAACTGTGGCCTGTTTCATTTTTAAATTACCATAATGTAAATAGAAGTGCTGTTTTTGAGAATACTATCAACTTCAGAAAATATTACAAAATGTAATTCCCAAGTAGCAAAAAGCAACAAATTCTGAGCACAGAATGTCAGAAACTAGTATTACGAGTATCGAGAGGAAGGATAATAAATCCTGAGATTCAGTAATACATCTATTTTTTCCTTAAGTAATAGAGATGAATATCTGATTTGCAAGTCTTGTGATTTGCTAGTAAACACTGTATGACTTACTATTTAATCAAATTTGCACTTAATATAGAAAAAACCCTCTATTTCTGCTTTACGGTAGAGAGTTTGCATCATTTATGAAAGTATTATTAATTTTACAGTACCAAAAAAAAAAAATTACCAGTTGCATGGCTGACCATCTGCCTGCTTTTACTTCAAGGATTAAATATTTATCGTTAACAGTTTTTGAACTGTTGAAATGCACTAATTTTTGTTCTCTGCTTTAATTCTGTTGTTTGCTTGATACTTTTTCCAACACATATGGAAGGGTTCAATAAAAAGTATATATACTGTTCAACAACAGTACAAACAGAGTTCAACAGTTTTTTATTTTCTAGTTTGTACCAAAGAAACCTTGGGAACTCCTTCATTCTATTGCTCCATAATAAGAGCAGGCCAGACCACTTGCCTCAAGAAAACTTCTTGAGTCCAAATATTGAATCTCTCCACTTACTCTTCCCATGACATCCAATTGCTTAGAAGTTAATCAGCTTCTTAGCTGATTAACTAAGAATCTTGATTTGCTCTTCAGTTTTTCCCCTTTTTCCTTCTTGGCAGTTGTGGCTTCTCTGTGTCATTTAGCCACAACAGATAGGTTGTCTTCTACCTTGATATCACTGCATACCGACCTCCAATACTGGCTGCCTTTTCAAAATATCAGCCCTGTCCTGTGCGAAGAGGGAGAGAGATGTGGAGATGAGACTGCCACATTACACTAGAAGTACTTTTTTTTGAAAATGGTAAAGCCTGACAGGAGTTTCCCCTTCTCATTCCCTGTGACTGTGGCCTTCTACTTCCAAAACACCCGTGGTACCAATTACTCCCAAATTTTGCATTTCTCAGTAGGCCTTTCCTTGCTTTTTTCATACTGTCCCTAATACACAGAAGAATCTCCTTGCAAAAAGAAAAAAGTGTGTTTATTTTATACATCTTCTTTAAATACTTCTTTGCCAAAACATACAGTAAGAGTCTTGAAAAAGCCCTGGTACCCTGAAGATTGCCTCTTCTGCTGACCAGCATCACCTCACAGTCTCCTTCCTTGGTTGGACACAGTTGCTGTGTTCTACCGTGGTCATTCTCAAATCAGTGCCATGAACTCCAGTTGCATGAACTGAATGAAGGTTGTGAACCCTCAGCTATGAATGGAAACAGGAACTGGCTGCAAAAAAGAAATTTGCGAGCCACTGGCAGTGGCTGTAAATTTTGTGGGCAGGTGATCTTCTTTACACTTCATCATACAGATTGATACCTGTGGCTATTTGCCACCTTCATTTAACTTCAATGCCTTTTCTTAAATGAATGATTGTGATCACTAGTGAGGATGATTTTATAGCTGCTGTAAATAAGCAGAGGTAAATGTAAGGTATCTAGGCCAGAAATAACAACTTTTTGGAGTCAAGTACAACATGAATTCTGAAAATCACTGTGGGTCCACTTTGGTACCAGGTTTGGGACCTGTGCCAGTGATTTACCACCTTTCTTAGCAGAAGCAGAACTGCCTGGACAATTCAATGTCCCATGACTGGGAACACGTACACAGCACCACCTAGTCCTAATTGCACAAGGAAGGGTAGGATGTCGGTTTGATAAATTGCAGCCATCAAAGAGACTGGAAGGCTATATAACATCCTTTCCTTAACAAACCACTAGCAGAGGAGGTGCAATTGAAGGAAATGGCTCATGGCTTGGATGTATCATTACATCCTGATGAGGAAGCTGGAAGCAAACCAGAATGGGTCTTGATCTTCTGTGAGGGAGAGAGCAGCTGGCGGTCAGTGGCTGGTCACCTCAGTTTCCTGAAGCTGTGATGATGGCTACTCTCCAACCTTGCACTAAGCATAGCTCAAACCCGCAGAGGAAATAGGGGTCCATGGGGAACAACTCTGTTCTACTTAGATCTTATAAATAATCCTGCAGAAATTTCATATGCCTTTTCTCATATGTCCAAGCAAACGTGGCAAATATCTTTCTGGAGAGTACTGATATCAGAAAATCCCTGAAATATCTGTTGAACATTTCACCCACTGGTGGCTGATATTTTTATCAAATGCTCTTTAATTTTACAGCAAAGGGAGAAGAGAGCTATAATCGTTCTGCACTCATGTAAACAAACACAGATCTTACTGGATAAAAATAACACATTTTGAATTCACTTTGATGTTTAATTGCTACGTATTTATCAAATTATGTGGCAAAAATTCTTCTCTGTTTGTGGCATAATTAACCTAAACTGTGTTATAATGTGATATTAGACCAGACTTTTCCTGTTTACAAAGCTGTGGCCATTACTTCCAATTTTCACATTACGTCTAAGCAGGCTGTTCTAAATGAAATTTCCAAATTGCTAAAAATACCCGCTGCAAAATTAATTCAGTAAGATGACCTTCTGGGAAAGTCACTCTGCTATAAATCATTTTGAATTTACACCATTTAGCTCCTCCCCTGAATTTTTGTGATGTTCTTATTCAAATGTGATATGTTTTGTCTACCTACAGTGTCTTTTTCAGTCATAAAATTGGCAGTGTCAAAGATTTAAAACTGCCAGAGCTACACGCAAGTCTGCTAAGACAAAACTAACTAAGCAACTCTTGCCTTGATATTTTTATCACATAAAACATTAGTACATGCTTCATTTGCAGAAGGACCATATGAGTAAGAGGAGTTTGACTACATTACAGCACTAAAGCAATTAGGCTAGATTTGAAACTGAATAATCCAGATTTGATAGTGAAAAATCATTGTTACCAACAACAAATACAAATTCCACACAGATTCAAACCTTTCTTTATTTGCTTTTACTGAAAATAATATCACAGAATCACAGAATCACAGAATGTTAGGGGTTGGAAGGGACCTCTGTGGGTCATCTAGTCCAAACCCCCTGCCGAAGCAGGGTCACCTACAGCAGGCTGCACAGGACTTTGTCCAGGCAGGTCTTGAATATCTCCAGAGAAGGAGACTCCACAACCTCCCTGGGCAGCCTGTTTCAGTGCTCTGTCACCTTCAGAGTGAAATATGATATAATAATATACTGGCACACTATAAAAAGGTGTATTATTATGAATATAATATTTTTGTTCTACATCTTTGAAATAACGTATGTGCACAGCTTAGATCTGCAGTTGCCATGACTTCATGTGCAAATACAACAAAAATAGCACAACCACCTTCTCTGTGAAAAATCACAGAGGCTAAGGATATATCTGGATAGGTGGTGAGACCTGGGCTACTCTGACAGGCTATGTATAAGAACTGCAGCTTTCCTACATTCTAACTTACTTTACCCTATTTTTGCAACAAGTGCCTTTAAATACTTCATCAGAGTCACCTGATTCTGCTTTCCTGTAAACTTTCTTTAGTTTCACATCCTCCAGGCTAATTACATTTTATCTGTGACAAAAAATGCTGCACGTCGCTTCCTTCCTACCTGTGATTTCGGTCCAAGATCTTCCAAGAGAGCAACACTCTTGACTCTCAGCCAGAGAGGACACAAAGCCCCACAGTAAGACCAAGGGGAAAGAGGCTCCTGCTGCCAGGGGTCACAGGGCATTGTTTAGCAGGAAACAGACACTCTACATATGATGTTTCTGCAGGATTTATTTGGCAGGTGGAGAGGCTGAGAGTCCACACTGTAGCAGGGCAAGTGTAGGGACAAGTTTCCTCAAGAAAATATGTGCCACCTCATTCACAGGCACATATTATATCCTGTGTCTGCTGTTGTATCTATCCCCTCCTGAAAGACAGAAGTAAGGAGATATGCTTTGAAGTATGGTCACTGCTAAATGTGATCTCGAGACCACACTGAATCCTCGCTCTGCTTCTCTTTTGTCACATATTTTGCTTAAAGTGCTTTTTGCAGAAGAAGCAGCAAGTTTCATTTTCTATGCAGGTTGGTTACAGGTATTAACGTAAGTCAATACCTGGATGAGTAGAATTGGCACAACTCAGAAGAAAGCGAACATCCTGGTCTCAATTCTTTCCGAGAACCCTTGTTTACTGTGTATGTTACCCATAGACACCTGCTGACAGTGAGATAACTGGGAGTGTGAGATTGTCATCCATCTGAAAGCAGGTCTCTGCTATCTAAGTACCTCTCTTACCTGCTCATGCCATGGGAAAGGACTGTGGTGATCTGGTCACTTGAGATGGTGAAGATATTTCTTGCTTCATTAACAGCATCAAGGACAGAATTGCACTGAACTCATCACAGAATCACAGAACGTTAGGGATTGGAAGAGACCTCTCTGGGCCATCTAGTCCAACCCCCCTGCCAAAGCAGGGTCACCTACAGCAGGCTGCACAGGACCTTGTCCAGGCAGGTCTTGAATATCTCCAGAGAAGGAGACTCCACAACCTCCCT
>Ga0065711_1030020_pt1 | contig 34042 bp, 10 predicted proteins | sample Hoacrofraction12_FD_59098 | JGI IMG/M metagenome (GOLD analysis project Ga0065711, IMG submission 59098) | Hoatzin crop microbial communities from Cojedes, Venezuela - Epithelial fraction 12 v2 (version 2) | ecosystem: Host-associated > Birds > Digestive system > Esophagus > Crop | place...
CGGGGGGGAATATTGGGGGGGGTAGGGATTAGACGTGGAGGAGTGCTAACGATCTAGGAGCAGTAGAAGCTGGTGGGGTTTTTTCCCCCCTCCGCTCTTAGAGTGTTCGTTTTAAATTCCGAAGGAATTGTTAAAACTCTGGTGACATCTAATGGATACTGTCTGAAACTCCAAGATGCTTCTGTTCTTCCCCTTAATTTGATAAAATTGTGCCTTTGTTTCCTTTCCTTAGTAGGACTTTTCTAAAAGTTTTTTTGATAAAAACAATTTGCAGACTTAACAAGACAATCATAATGTTTTCAAGTGTTAAAAGAAATTAAGAGTAGGACTAACTATAAAGTATATATAAGGCATTATCTTGTTTGTTTTTTAATTTCACATGTAACATTGTAGTGCATGTGTGAGTTAGTAACGTTATCCTCAAGTGAGACACTTTATAATGGTTCAGGGAATGCTTTTATGTTTTGTTACAGTTTACTTTTCTATGAACACAGCAGCATGTCGGTGGGTATTCTGTTAACATCTACTTAATTTATCTATCTGCCCATAACTATGTAACCATTACATAATCGCTGTCAATAATGAACCATTTGTTGCTGGGATTTAAATACTGTTTGAGTCTAAAAGCGGAGTCTAAAAATATGTGAATTTTGTTTTTTACTTGAACTATCAGTCTTTTAAGTAGGCGCATCTGCATTTACTTTAGCCAAAAACCTCAATCGGTGTTGTATGCACTATGAGTCTTGATTTGGGGTGAAGGGGGTGGGGGTGGGGGACCAAAACACTTATTTTTTAATTTTTGTCTTAGTCCACAGTTAATTATTGTAAGATGTCGTGTGTGAGGTTGTTTGTTTTTTTTTATTTTAACACACTGGCAATTACAACAGCTTTAATTTAAAAGAAATGGTTATGCCTTGTCAGTTTTTTTTTTTTTTTTTTTATTTTAGCATCAAATTGAACTGTCAAAGCTTTTGTTGCAAAACTGTTTTCATTTTGTTATGTGATGGTACCAGAATGATTACATGATATGGACAAGGGGGTAGGGGGAATGCAGGGAAACATAAAAATGTATGTCTTTAAAAACAAACATTTAAACTATTTATAATTTTGACAAGCTTAGTTTTATTTTTGTAGGGAAGTTTTTATTCCCCTTAACGTTATTACTGAAATGGCTAAAAATTGATGGTTCCATTATTAAAGTTGAAGTTGGCAATACTTAGCTATGCGATGTCTGTTTGTTTGGTTTTTTTTTCCCCGAGTTTCAATTTTTACCCGAAACTCGCGTTGCGATCGCTTTGATGGCGAATGCGGCTTCCTGGTAGCAAAGAACGATGCAGAAAAAAACTTCAATCGATTTTTCTTAAATACAACCCACAAGAAACCCACGTAGACACTCTGAAATTTACACAGATGCCTTGAAATTTGCCCTTTTCTTGCCCGCGTTTACCTGACGCTGGGCTTCCCCCGGAGAGGCGGAGGGCGAGCCGCTCCCCTTTCCCGCCCGGGCGTCGCTGAGGGAGGGCTTCCCGCCGCCGGGGCTGCCTCCTCCCTCAGCAGGGCGGGCGGTCCCCGCCTCGGAGGGCGCCCGCCGCGACGCCATGTAAGCGCCGGGCTCCGTGGGAGGAGGGAGGAAGGTGGTGGCGGCCTCCCGGTGCCGTGAGGAGAAGTCTTTCCCCGGGCGGGCAGCGGTGGGGGAAGCGGAGAGAGCCGGGGGAAGCGGGCCCGCCATGTTTTTACCTGACGAAGACGGCGGGCGGGGCCGGAGCGGGGCTTTTCTCTGTTACAGAGGCGACTCCGCCATGGAAAGAGCGGAGCAGCGGGAGCTGGCTCGCCGTAGTGGGGTGGGAAAGCCCACGGGCGAGTGGTTTCTTATAAAAAAAAATCTTTTGGAGAAACACGAGGCGAATACAGTGAGGAAGTGCCCTGGGCTGGAGGCGATACCCGGGTCGTTTCTCCTGTAGAAGTGCCTTTTGCCCCTTTTTGTCTCATGTCCCTTAAAGGCGTGTTTAGCGGTTTTCTGCAGAAACGTGTGTGTTGAATTTTCTGGTTATTTTGCGTGTTTTTTTTAAACGGTGTAACGCTCCTTAATTGAATTCAGTAGAGCAGAGCTGCTTTGCTGTTCTCTTGTCTCTCTGTTGCTCTTCACTGAGCGTTGCAGTGGGGGAGATGATAATGGTTTGACCGGTTCCATGAAGGTGGATTCACGTGAGACCCCATGGCTTTACATTTGCCAAACTTCCCTGCCAGGTCTAAAACCCAGCTAAAAATCCATATGGAAGGGGTTAAGTGCAACAACCACATAATGACTCTATGCACTTGATAAAACCTGTTAATAGCGAATACTCCAATACTCAGCTGGGGTAAGGTTGGTAAGAGGCCTTAAAGATACCGGGGTCAGCAACGCTGCTCACCACACAGGTAACTGTGCTTGTGCCTCTGCCTACAGCAGTTATGTACTACTAGAAATATAACTCTGCAAGAGCAACCTTGTGGTTTGGGGCTGGATCACCCGTCCGGAGACTGGAGGAGCTCCAGTGCAGGAGCAGAGCAGCGTGGCTGTACTGCCCCTGGAGCAGCTGGGCTGCTCCTCTCCATGGCAGGGGCTGCCAGGTTGTGGCAGTCTGCTTTGTCCTCTTTCAATCTTGATTTTTAGTACCGAAATTTTTTAACTTTTGAAAAAATTTATCTCTTCTTAGTCCCCTTCTGCCCCTGGACCTATATGTGTATCAGTATACAATTGTTTTCTTTTCCTCCCAGGTTCCCAGCATGGGGGTTTCCAGCTGCAGTCCTTGCTACCTTTGCTAGCATTTACTTTTTACCATCTCCCATTGATCCAGAACCATTCATGTATGTTCCCCTGCTTAATTTCGAAGTTCAATAGCATACTTGTATTTGTTGGGAAATACCTGTGCTTTCAAAGGTTTTCCTATACTTACCATTCTGCAGGAGCAAACGAAGCATGCTATTTAAGTTCACATGCAAGAGAAACCGTGTTTCTGGAAAATAAAAACTTTTTTAAACAAGTGAGTGTAAAGCAAAACAATGTGGACCAGTGCAGTATTCATACATACATGTAGACAGATTGTTAGCAGGTCTCAGACTACTGATAGGGAATAAAACTCAGGATGATGGCAATTTTGTGTTTGTATTGACTTCAGGAAAATAAAGATCTTCTAAATTCCCTGTAGTCTGTTTAGCCTGGGCATGCAAGCTCCGCAGAACTGTTAATTTAGTGTGAAGTAATAGTTTAACATACAGTCATAGTTTTAACAAATTATTTTAAAAAAGAGAATGCCTTGTTGCTAGTATCTGTGGAAGAAAATCATATTGTTTTCAAATAATTTTGTAGTCCTATGTTGTCTTATTTCTTTTATAATTTATTTTGTGCAGTTTTGAAAAGCCACCTCCAGCCTTAGTTGGATCCTTGCAAGTGAATAAAAAGCTTCAGAGTGGACAAAGAATCTTCACAGGACAATTGAAAGGTCCCGAGTCTTTTACTGTCGATGATGAAGGCAAATAGATAACTTCCAAATGGGTAAAGTCATGCATCTGCTACAGATTATGTGTCTGCTTGGTCAAATTATTAAAAGAGGAGGAAAAAAAAAAAAGTTTAAATCCAAAGAAAAAATAGGAATGTTTGCTAAATGATTGCTCCAAAAATATTAAGATAACTGTATGTTCTTCCATATTTTCACATTCGTAAATATTTTGCTGGAAGTATTCCAGAACATTTTGTCATCTGCTGCTTCCAAGGACACAGCAAATGTCTTGCTGCTGTATTAAAAAAACACAGACCCACAAATTGGTGATATATAGCAGTTGTATTAAAATATAATATTAAAAAGATTAAAAATGGCATATTCTTTAGAAGTAGCATGCAAAAACAGCTAAAGATTTCTGTGGGAATTCTGCCAAATGTGAGTCTAAGCTTGGGCTTTTGACATAGAGCGAGTGATATGCTTGCCTTGGTTTTGTTTCACGTCTCCAGAAGGAGTGCTAATTTGCTGCTCGAGCTCAGTTGCTGAGTTCAACATGCTCTTATTTCAAAACCTGTTATTGAATGCAGAGCCAAGGAGGGAGGCAAATGAAGATGCTTCAAAACTTGCATAGTTACCAAAACCATATTTTTACAGCAGCTTGGAATATGAAAGAACTTTTCACTGCACTATAGAACCTGCTGTTACCTACCCACATGATTCATCTTGGTTGTCTGGCAGCTGTGAGGTGGCAAAATGGTAGGTGCAGGAACCTCACAGACAAGGGGAAGCGGAGAGCTGAAGTAGTAACGTAGTACATTTTGTATCTTTCCAACAGCTCTTCTTACCCAGCGTGTGACCAAAGTAGGGACTGCAATGAAAGTTTAAGCAAAATAGAGGAGAAACACTGTGATCTTCTGTTTAGGACACAGGCTGAGTGCTGTGGACTTGAAGCTTACCTGTTCTGGAGGAATTATTTTCCTCCTGATGTGTAAGTGGATAGAATAGATCCCTGCAATAGCCGGTACAGAGAAGTAAGCAGCTCCCAGTGCAGAGCAGTTTGAACCAGGTAGTTCAGACACGCTCCCTTACTGCTGGTGCTAGTTCTATGGTGTTTTGAAGGAAATACTGAATAGCCCAGGACATGTTTGTTAAAAGATACTGTCTTGAGTTGTGTGCTACAGAGGTGAGAACTAATCAGCTGGAACGTTCTTGTTTGCCCTTATGCAAGCTGAAATTAGAAACATTTTCTGTCGTAGCAGCATAGGCCTGAAAGAGACCTAGCTCAACACCTTGCGCTGTGGCAGCCATTCCTAGCAAATGTCTTCTCAAAGCTGTTTCCTGCCTGCTTTCCTCAAAGCTGCGATTTTAAATTGTCTTTTTATTGCACTTTCTGTTCTCTACCTCTTCCTCTCCTACTTTCAGAAAGGGTAGTGTTCATGACTGGAGTTTTGCAGAGTATATTTTAAATACAAGGACTAATCCTGCAAATGTACCATGTTGCCAAGTCTAAGCTATTTCATGATGCTGTATAAAACACTGGTTTGGTTTTATTTTTCTTGAGTGTGTTAATTCTTCCATGGATCTTCCCTGAATTTAAGGATGTTTCAGGAGACTGGAAAAGTCAGTTGAAATCATACAATATGACCAAGGTTGTAGTAAGTGTTGTGGGACTGTAGCCTGACTTAGGTAAATGCTGTTTTCCATATGAATAAGACAGGATATTATGGGTAATGAGTAGTTCTGTTTTGTCTTCACTCTACTACAAATACCCATGAGAGAAGTCCAGTGCAAAGCCCACTTGCAGTAGCTATATAAATCCAAATATAGCATCATAGCCTAGTGCACAGCATGATAGAAAATAGCACTACAAGTCTAGGATTTCTCTCTTTAAATACGGAATCTGGTATGTGATCAGAAATTTCAGCTGTTTCCAACATGCCTTGGGAGGTGTTAGAATGCCAGCATGTTTCATGACAGCAAAGTTCAGCCTCTGTTTTTTCCCAGGCAAAGTTGTACTGAACAGTGGCTCTGAAGTTGGACACCTTTGGACAAACAGGTGCTTTCTGTCCTAGACAATTCTTTTAATCTAGATCTGACAGATGATACTTTGAGAATCTGTCCTATTTGCTCTTAACATTTTTCCATAGATGTGAGTGAGCAGATGCTAGACATTTTTATGTATCTTTATCTGCTCTGGTGTAAGCGGTCATTAGACAAAGTCAGAATCTGTGGGCTTTTAGTAATAGTGGCACAGAAAGGTAGCATAACTTCTTTGGAGTATCTTTTAACTCCCGTTGCCAAGTGACAGTGCACATTTTTTAATGTAGACAAGGCTAGGGTGAAAACACAGGTCACGGGTAAAGAAATTAATGTCTACTTTAGTGCAATCTATGTAGATAAAAGACAAATCAGAAGAATGTTTCCAGACAATTAACAGACTTTACACTGAAAGCGTATCTTGTTGAACAGTAAGTCTAGGATTGCTCATGTGCATTGTATGATTTCAGAGCCTGGACTAGTCAAAAGGTAGGAGGACGCTGTTTTTCAAAGGTGGGGCTTAATCACTGCTAGCATTTTTCCTTTGATACTCTACACAGAAATTTTTGAAGTTACAATACAACATCAGAAGATTTGAGGGCTTTCTGTGAGGTTTTTGCCTTGTTAATTTAAACATTTTAAAAGCAGAGGAGAAAGCAACTGCTAAGCGGGTATCCAATAAAAAAAGTGCATAGTCCTTTAATGCAGACTTACATGTTTTCGGTATTATTCTTTTGGTTCTTATTCTTTTGGTTCAAAACCAAAGCAAAACATCACAGTTAAAAAAAACAAAAACCAACGGCCACACTTCTTTTTTTTGCTTACGATTGTAATGTCCTAGGAGAAGGGTTACTTTCCTGTTTTGGATCAGTCATTGTAATGTTTTCATCTACTGAACATTTTTGCTAGCTGATAATGTGGCAGAACCCTCAGGACGAAAATGTAGATCGTGTGAGCTCTGGTCATGCTTCCACTGATTTTTATTGATGGTATGAGAATATCCCAATGAATCTGTCCTTGATGCCATTGTTTGCTGCTAACCCAGAGGAGTCTTAAGATAGCTTTTAAAGTATGATGTTTATTTAAAATAAACATATGAACAATTAATAATTTTTCAAATCTCCAATTTATTATTGCTCTTTCTGCTTTGTAAAACAGATTTAAAGCAAGCTGTATGGTTCGCTGTCTGTTTCATTGCTTTGTGTGTGCATAGAATATATGAATTAGGAGCAAGAAGGAAACGCTCACAATAGTGAAGAATGTCTTTCTTTTATAGTAAGTTTTACTTGCCTTTGTACCTTTTAAAGCAGTCTTCTAATATTCTTATATTAAGGTAATATCTACACTGGTACTGTGGATGGGAAACTGTGGATGATCAGTGGTGAGCAGCTGCATTTCATTACTCAAATGGGGCAGGATATGCCTGAATGTGGTGAGTGACGGTTTTCACGTGAAAATCACAACAAACTTGTTCATATAAATGTCACTGAATGAGAAATTGAAGTGCTATTTTAGCTACGGTTAACTTTTTCTGATTCTTTTATGCAAATTTGTAAGAGAAGCCTACTGCTATCATGTAGGTTTTCCTAATGTAGGCAACATTAAAGCATAATGGCACGCTTCTCTAGCCCTTGAGACTGACTTGCCATTTAAATAAAGAACAACATTTTACAGAAGTCCTATAAAAACTTTTTGAGGATGGTCTAAACACATGATTTATCCAATTATTTTCCTGCCTCAAGATCAAAATGTATTTTAGAAACAGTTCAAAGCTTACAAATCGGAGACTCAGAATAGCATGTCCTGGTACTGGACTGCCAAGGTTGCATTTTCTTTCCTTACTTGTAAATGAGGAAGACAAGCACTGAAATGTTTATGGTTTTACCCTGTTGCTTTTTGATGAATCAAGGAGGCCTGAAAGGCTGTTAAAATAGCTGACTGGCTGTAGCCTGGTCTCATAAGCGTGTGACAGCTACGTAGGTGCTTTCCCTGGCCCCAGAGTCCCTGTGCTATGGGCTGGTCTCCACTGAATTTGAAAGAATTCTCAAAGACTACTGAACTTTTCTGAGTCTTATGTAAATAATTTACTGTGTGGTAGTTAAGAAACCAAGAGTGACACCAAAATGATGGATCCATTCATAGTGAGACCAAAACTCAGCTGTTAACTTTTTAGCAGCTGCCAGTCAGCTTGTGTTTCTGATGTGTTACAGCTCTCGTGAGCTGTAATGGGTGTTGTCCCTTGCTTACTGGAGTACTGGGGGAAAATAGGTATCTAGGAGTAGAGGGTACTAGGTCACAGAACTGTAGGGTGTCAAGCTTTACTAATTTCACTGCTCTCAGGGAAATTACTCACTATAAAAGTACTAAACATGGTAGATCTGTTTTTTGTAGTTTTGCCGGAGAATTACTTACAGGACTCTCATGTGACCTTTGGAACTTCGGCCGGTCAACTGAAGAGCAGCAGTGAGTTAAATCTTTCCTAAAAGCCTAAAGTTTTCTCCCATCTTTTTTTCTTGGGTATATAAAACAAACAGCAGCTAATCCATTTTGGTTTACTGATTTAGTAATCCTACCAGTTTTTCAGTCATCTTTAAAGCTGTCTAGGAAAATAGAGTACAGCTAAATTTCTTTGAAGGCTGGGAGTAAATTTTTTCTTATGTAATAAGGACCAGAGATGACTAGACTGACGTTACACTGTCACTTCCTTTGCAAGTTACTTTTAGAGACAGTTTAAGGAAGCTTTAAGGACATGGTTTACTCAAGAATGATAGTTTAGTGCTTTTCAGCCTTTGCATTTTGGGATCTTCATTTTGTCAACATCCCGATTTCATGCATCCTCCTATTTGTACCTCAGGAACTCCAGACTATGAACCAGTATGTGGCCGGCCCCATGGAGTCCGAATGGATCAGGATGGTAACTTGATTGTGGTCGATTCTTATTTAGGCCTGCACAAAGTCAATCCAAGGACAGGAGAGAAAACTCTCCTGCTATCGAGTGAAAATGGTGATGCTACATTTAGTAGGGAAGTAGATTGGTCTTGGGTTTGGTCCTCATGCTTATGGATAAATTGGAAGATTAAGGTCCTTTGACCAGTTGAGATCAGTACTACTGAGTGTGGGGACTGGGACTGACTGAAAGCCCATTGGCTTTGTATTTTTAAGATTTGTTTAAAAAATAGAAGAAAATAAAAGCAATTGTATTTGTCAGAGGCTTTTGGTTTGGTATGTGTTATGTAGAGCTGCAGCCTGAACATAGTTCCCTGCAAATGAAAGTAATTTGGAGCTTGGAATTTATCTTGGGACAAATATGGAATTGCAATGTCTGAAATCTTTCGCTTGTGTGGATCTGAATAATTTTGAACACTTGGTGGTTTTGTACTTATTTTAATCAGTAGTCATTTTTATTAACCAGGTGTGGATGGGCTGCCTTTCAAATTCCTAAATGGATTAGAAATATCGAAGAAAAATTTTATTTATTTTACGGATTCAAGCAGCAAGTGGGAAAGACAACATCACAGATACGAGGTGAGGTAATCTTTGTAGGTGTTTCTTCAGGCAGCTTAAGTGTTAAATTTTGTGCTGGCAGCACTGTACCAGGCTGCAGAAGAGACAAGCTTTTTTCGATTGTGCTTGTGTGATTTAGCCAAGCATGCTATGAACGCAGCATGTTTGAGCCCTGAGGCAGAGGATGGGCTGTGCTATTCCATAGCTGCCTTTCCGGGAAAAAAACTTCCAAGTGTGACTACCCAAAGAAATTGTCAAGTGATACATTACAGTGTGGATTTTTACAGCATGTTAGTTTCTCCCTGGTATCTGTCTACAAGCATGCTCTTGTACTGCAATAAATGCAAGGTAGCAAATTGCTGGTGTACTTGAAGGTATTTTTTCTGTGTAGTCATAGCCTTTGAGTAAAACTTTATCTAGAACAAACTGTTTTTAAAGGCGCAAGTCAGTGAGGTCACAGACATAAAATTTACACTGAGTCTCGTCTTTACTACTAGAACTGTGGATAAAATTAAGCAAGGAGAAAAATCACATGGAGTGAAATATATTTAAGGAGTGGGAATTGAGACCCAAGTTATTAAAGGAAAAAAAAAGTTGAAATCTCTTCTGTGTCGCCTGGTGTCTTAAAGCTATCAGAATTGTTGTTTGGTAGTACATCGTCTTTGCTGTTTAGTATTTCAGACTTGACAAGGTGTTGCCAGTACAAATGGCAAACATAAAGGCAGTTTCCTCTTCACAGGGCTTATGTGTATATAATTCAAAGCTGCCCTGCAGATTTTTAGCAGAAGAAACTTATTAAAATTATTTCATACCAGAAGTAAAATGTCGGCTGTTTACTTGCTTTAGCAAAACACTCGTGCATGCTTTCCGGTTTGATTTGAAGAAGGTGTAATTGTTCACAGAAGCCTGAGAGGCCTCGGTATTTTGCTAAAGCAGGAACTGCAGAATAACATATTTTGAACTCTTGGCGTTATAACCCCCACGTTCCTCTGTTTTTGCAAGAATGCTGTGATCAGCCTGGGAAATGACATGAACAAAATCCTTTGCTCCTTTAGTGATGCGAGCTTATTGTTTTTTATAAAGATGTCATCTGCCGTTCTGTAAAGTCTGCTTTTATCTAATTCATGTTAATACAACTTCTGAATATTTTCTGTTCTAATTGAAACCAGGTATTTTGATAGCCTAGTTTTTCATTAGATGTATTGATTAAGGTAATCGAAACAAACCATCCTGGTCGCCTCTTGGCCTATGACCCTGTTACAAGAACAGGAAGAACGGTGCTCAGTGGCTTGTACATGGCAAATGGGATTGCACTGTCTCCCTGTGAAGATTACCTACTGATAGCAGAAACCAGCATATGTAGAATCACACGGTATGTTAAACATTATTCCCTTCCTAGATATAAAATATTACATGTTGGTTTACATTACATGTTTTTAGTCAATTTGTAGACATGATTTTCACGTTCTTTTCTGTTTTTCCTTACTTCTCTGAAAATGTAAACTGAAGATGTGCAGTTAACAGGGTTGCTATTGGAAACTTAGTCTAAATTACTTTTTTTTCTGTTGCAAGAGTCACAGGTTTTAGTTAATTCCAGGTAGAGATTAACAGATGCTCTTCCTACTGCTGCATGTTTTTTATACTGATTTACTGATGTGTTGGGTCCTAATCCCCTCAGACTCAATTATTACAATTATCCTGATGACTCCATTATTACAGTTACCACAGACCTCAGAGGACAAGTGTCTGATTAGCATAACACCCCATTTTTCCCATTTTAAAGGGAGTCAGTGTTTTAACAGTCTTCTGTTTCATGGAAGTTCTAAAGCCAAACTTAATATTAGTTTCCATTTAACAGGCACATTTTCTATGAAGAGGTTCTTTTTAATAGAACGGGGGGAGGGTGGTGTCAGGGTGCTGTTTATGTTACATGTATAAGATGAGGTTTTTGACCAATCATCATTACGCAAGTTTAGCCCCTCTCTGCATTTACTACTTCCTGCAGAGTCCTTTTCTGTATTTTGAAAAATTCCTTGCATAAATCAAAATGATGGATCTTCCATGCTGTTAAGCTTGCAGCAGTTGCTATAACTCATATAGAAATTCCCTTTTTGCAGCTATTGGGTGAGTGGAGCTAATGCAGGAAAAAAAAAGTTTTTGTGGACAACCTGCCTGGGTATCCGGACAACATCAGATTATCAAACACAGGCTTATACAGAGTTGGAATATCTACTACTCGCTTTCCTAGTTTCTTTTCTCCTTTTCTGGATGCTCTATGACCATATCCACTCCTGAAGAGATTTATTGCAAAGGTAACTTTGACACTGTGCAGTATTAACTACTGGTGTCACAAAAATGGTAACTTTTTAAGTATGAAAGAACTTGTCATTCTTCATTAGGGAACACAAGAGACTGCTTCATCTTTACCAGCCAGCATACAAACACATACTAACTTTGATTTCTCTGGAACATTTGAGGATTCAGGGTTTTTTTTTTTACATATTAAAACACAGCAGTTTTACTATTGTGGTAACATCAAGAACCCATTTATAAAATAGAAAAATCAGTATTGACAAAAGTAGTCCAAAAACTGCAAGTTCTCAGCCCGCTGTTCATAGCAACATGATATTGTCAAGGCAGGTGAAGAACCATTTGCAGAAAATATGAGGATTTTGGTGTAGGAATCAAGCTCTGCAAAGTCATTCTTGCCAAGCAAGAGTCATGGAGCTGGTTATGATTAATCATGCTACTGTTTCTAGGAACCATGCTGCCTTTTCCCTAGAACTTGCACAGGTAAAACACAGAAGTGGGTGATTCAGTTGTGGTCCATCAAGTCTTTCCTATTCCTGCTTTTAGAAAATGGGTGGCTTTTCGCAGCTGGAATCAGTTCAAACAACTTCCACACCTACTTGAGCAAGCAGGCACTGGCTGTACTTTAAGATTAGTGAGCAATTACTGGACTGCCAGGTCTAGACGCAGTCCAGTGGATATTATCAAAAGATGAAGTGACAGCTGAATCTGACTAGAGCAACAGCTGGAAAGCAATATATTAGCATTGCCATTACTTTCTAGTCATGGAATTCCTCCCCCCTGAAATAATTGTTAACACTGTGTATTTCTTTTTCTAAAACAGGTGACTCCTTTGTCATTCTACAGCATTTTTCTTCACAAACACAGATTATTCTTAGAAATTAATGACACAGGAAACATTGTGGCAAGCTTCCATGACCCTGATGGTAGCATCACTTGGGCTGTCAGCGATGTCTTTGAACATGATGGGAAGGTGTATCTAGGTAATACAGAGCTGCCTTTTCTTGTGGTGCTACAGTAAACTTTACAGTTCTCATAAGCTGGATCATCAAAAGCGAGGTAGCAGCATTGTTTCAAGCAGCTGTAAAATATTCTTCTCTACTTAATGGAAGACTGGTACACCACTGAAGGAGAAATGAAACTGATACCACATGATTAAACACAAATGAACACACAATACAGAAATACTTGTTTTAGAAGCTTGTGAAGCCTCAGACTTAAATAGGTTACAGGTACCAAATCACCTTGCTCTACAGTTCAGAAAATAGTTATATGTATATTTTTAAACAGTTGCACAGAATCATGCAAAGAATTCAACTCTGTAACAGGGATTGTGGTAAGTAGCACATACCTTCCTGTTGCTTACAGTTCCCATTTTGAAAAAAGCCTTATGTAGGATTTTATTCTTCCCCTTTCCCAGAGGCAAAACATACCTGTTTTAATTATGAACAGCAGTTTCGCCATTGTTTCTTTTGTTAAAGTTTTCCGTCTATTCAGCTACATCAGTTTCCAAGGAAATATAAGCAAGTACCGCTTGCATTTGAATTTGTTCTCTCACCTCAGTGTTTCTTCCTCATGCAAAGCAGTCATGTGTTGTCTTGCTAGACGCTGTACATGAGGTTCCCTGTGACCACAGAAGCATTCGCTAGTGGCCAGTGTTAGGAAGCAGGGCAGTAAGCAGAGAACAGGTTATAAACTAGGAATTCAGTCTTTTAAAGTGTGACACAGCTTGATCCTGTGGAACAGTTTAACTGAAGTTCAGTAACAGAAAGATAGGAAGCTTGATAGGCAGTTTATTTTTTCTTTCCCCAAAAGTGCAGCAGTGAACAGGGTCCTCTGGAAGGGCACTTTCTAAACAAATGTTCACAACAGAAGTCAAGCACGCTCACAACATGCTACAGCAAAGTATGCTCACATACAGAGAGTAATACAAATAAAATGAATTTTAATTGAATCATAATAAGTGACAGCTGTTTCATTATGATGAATATTGCATTTAGCTTGTAGAATCAGTCTTAAATTTAACTTGATTGAAAAGGTATTATACCTGCTTTAGGTGTGTGTTTGCATGTATGTGTCCCTGTTACACTTTATTCCTCAAAATGACAAAGCCCAGTTTACTGGGTAAGCATTCACTCACGCTGAACTGATGATACTGAATGTATTTTTTGGTTTAGGGTAATGTAATAAAGTTATTAACTATATTTCTCCCTGTATAGTATCTACTTTGCCAGGTCAGGTCATTAAAATTCACAGCTCTGCTTTTGATAATAATGATTTAAAAAAAAGAAAATAAATCACATTTTACCTAAACCCAACTCTGTACCAGTAAGGCCCTTTCATTTAAAACTCTGTACTGGTGAGGCCCTTTCATTTAACACAAATGCCTTTAGTAACAAGGTACAGATCCAGCCATAGTCAAATAGCATACGAGATGGAATATCCAGGAAGTGAAAATCACTTAGTTGGGAATTAGATCTAGATGGGAGTCGAAGTTCCTTCACAGCATTTTTTTAATCATCAAGGATAAGAATTAACACTGTTCATTCAAGGCTGTAAAAATACTCAGAATTAACTGCTTCATGGAAACAGACACCAGACAAGTGACAACAAACTCCTCTAAAAGCCATGGAAGGCAGGCAGCTGTTGGTTCCTGTTCTTCCTTCAACCACAGGCTTTTGCTGAACAGTTCTTAAGTCTTGATCAAAAGTGCAAATGAACTGCAATTCTGGTTAAGTAAGGACTGACTAATGTCACTCTGAATTTCAATTTAATACAACATTTACTACCTATGACAGATGTCAGGTATAGTGTGGTTCTCTGACAGTGAGCATGTAAGTTACTGAGCCTAGTTGCAGACAAAATGCTTTATAGGTGTGCACAGACAGCAAGAGTATTGATTTGGGTAAAATATCTGGTCACACATACTGCATAATCTATGTCAGTTCTGTCAACTTTCATGTTAGTTATTAGGCAAAAAGTAAATAATTCAAAAGAAAATTTCTTTGTTATGGCTTAAGATCACTTTAAGAAAAGATAGTGTTAGTTACAGATCTTAACATAACAAAGTCGGGTTTTTTTGTTTTAAAAAACAAAATAATTCACATTACTTGCACTGAAACTTAACTCAGCTAGAAACTTGACATATGACCTGGATTTGATAGAACTGTTGAGGGTTTCATGTGCAGCAATCAATGTATTTCACTCTAGCCTCCACACAGCTACCAAAATAGTTTAAGCAAAGAACAAGTCTAAGTTGCTAGAACTACCTGAGCAAAACACTACATAAATGAACTTTAGGTTTAGCTCAGTGTGCAAGAAAATGCTTGAGAGCGTGAAAACAACTTTGGTTTTGTTTTTAAAGACAAAACAGAGTCTGCAGGATATTGATGGACAATACTAAGGCTTGAGAAACAGAGAACAGGATAAAACTACAGTTCTAGTGGAGGAAAAAAATAGTCCTGAGTAATTGAAAGCAAGTTAGTTGTCTGAGTATCCAAAAACCTCTGCATTTATATAGATGCTCCAGCTGAAGAGTTACCTTTCAAACGATTTTTGTGTCTCCAAATATTTGGTCACTGTAGAGATTTGAAACCATGAGCTAGATTTGAGCCAAAACCCCTACAAAGTCTAACCTGTAGACCATCACAGAAGTTTGCACCTGTAAGCTACACGAAGGGTAACTTCTGTGCTTTGGAATTCCAAGCAAAGAAAGTTCAACTTCTCCTACTGTAGCATTGCTTGTATCCAGTTTGTAGATCTGTGCACTGGGGTATGCACCTTCACAGTTTTGAAAGAGTGATACTTTGTTGCCTACTTAATGATTACTTGGTAGAAGGTTTTAGGTGACAAGCTGAAACCATCATGCTCTCTATTTGGGTCAAAGATCTGAAATAACTAACTAAAAACTAAATAGTTGTGCCACAGTTTGTTTGACAAGGGAAAGATTATCTTGCCTGGTAACACAGCCGATTTGCCCACAAGCAACACAAACTTGTCTTGCAACAGATATGCAACTCAGTGTTTCTAGAAGGTGTTTTGCCAATGAATCTATACAGAAGTTACACGCCAGCTCAGGTCTGGGTGTTTTCAGGATTCAGAAAGACACTCAAGTCTGGGTGCAAGTAAAGGCTGCATTTCAGATAAGCCTAATCAGAAGGTTGAGAAGACAACATCACCCTTCCAAAGGGAAACCAAGTGATAGTACCGCAGTCAGACATCTGACGTCAGTCCTTTGGTGTGAAGGCCACTTACTGCAGATTCTGAGTAGTTATGTCTCAACCAAAAAGAAGCACTCTAGAAAGCACTTAAACTGCCTAAAATAGGCCCCTCAGCCTAACTTTTGGTAAGCAATGATTTATTTATTTATTTTAGCTAGTTTGCTCTCAAAATAATTTACCTTCAAGAATCTAATCAGCATAAGATGTTACGACAATTCGAGACATTTGGAGATTAGAGACAGATCAACTCTACTGTGGTGCCCTGGTTTGGTTTTTTTGATTTTTTTTAGTATTACTTCTGTTCATATATTAAAATAGATTTAAGCGTTAGCTCAAAACCCAGGCACACTTCTTTGAATACTTGTTAGTCTCAGCACTCTTGTTTAACTCACTGAGGCCTACATTAAACTCTAAGAATTTTTTCAGTAGTACATAGTAACCCATTCCAGCATTTCCAGCTAGAAGGAGGTTGAAATGACATTCTTGTTTCCAAGCTACCAAAGCTGACCTACAAAATTCATTGGTCTCATCTGAAGTGGTCTCATTGAAAGAGAATATTTAGCTAATGGGTTTTAATTTTCCACTAGACACTTGCTAGTCAGATCCTACAGTTTTGACTAATGCCTTCCTACGCTATTCTGGGCTAGTTTGCTATTGTCATTAACACCTTTGAGCTCGATACAGGAAACCTGTAATTAAACATAGCTTTTAAGAAAGTCTATAACACTGAATATGGGTGAGCATTACTGTGCAATAGCACATGCCTATCTAACCTGACTGAAATATGCATTTATTGATTTTTAGAACAAAATAAACTGTTCAGATTCATAGGCATAGGTTCACCTCTGTGCCTGTGATATGAAAAGGTACTTGAAAGACAAAGGTGGTAATCAACTATCTGAGCAAGACAGATTAGCTGTGTCTAACGATTCAGAGTTACAGTTCAGCTGTAAAATATACATATTGCACAAGGCAACCAGCTAAAGACAAGGGTTTTTCTTCCACACAGGGTTTGAATAGCCCATAGCAGTCTTCCAGCTGCGATCAACAAGAGTTACAGAGACAGACCTGCTGCAGTCACTGGAGAAACTGGTCAGTGGGAGCTGATTGCAAGAGGCTCTGAAGTGCCTTATAAGGACTGCACAGAAAACCTCCGAGCCCGGACACCGTGATTGCTGAACATCAGCCGTGGGTCAAACCTGTACCTGTAAAAAGAAACAAAGTCTGTGTGAGCTGCAGTTAGCCCACAGCGACCAACAGTTCTAGGAATAGCTTATTTCTAAAACAGCTCTGGTACAAAGGTACATGGATAGCTGCTTTCTTAACAGTACGCAGTAAGGACAGTCTCCCCACATACTACAATGGATGAATCGTAATGATACACAACTAAGGAGCTGATAGTCTCCAAAGAAAAAAAATACTAGCAACAACATACCAACAGCGTATTGGCATGTATAACATTAAGCATTCAGGAGATGCATTCTAACAGAAAGCTTTGTTGTGTCAAATTACAAACTTACACAGCACAACTGTAAGGACCTTTTAAATAGTCCTTGAAAAAGCTTCAGTCCAAATGATTACTGCTGAATTTTGCGGTAAGAAGTGCTATTTATTTGCAATAACTGACTAATACATACAGCTTAGGTCCTGCAGGAAACATTCTTTGGTAGCGGCATCTCCAGGAACAATCAGAGCAAGTATTTGGGAAATTCCTGCCTACAGAAACCTGCAGAGCTTTTGCAGGCAAACCTGAGGTCACTTGTCTCTGACTACTCAGCACAGCTGTAAGCTTCAGCTATTCTAAGCCAACAATGGCTGACAAGATTAAAGTCATAGTATTAATACCATTAAGTTATATTTGGTAGGTTACATTAAAATCAAGATTAAACATTAAAAAATAGAAGCATCAAGAAAGCATCTCTATCAAACAACAGTATGCATGTCAGTAATATTATATTCCATCATTAATACCCTCTATAAAAGCTTAATTTTCAAAATATAGTTATATTTAAAAGTATAGTAATAATTAATTGAATCGGTGTTTACCCGGGATCGAAGACACCTGGTGTACGGCAAGTTGCTCCTGAACAGGACTGCAGCATCATTAATCGATAATTCATCTTTTCTAGAATTTCTTGATCAATTGTTTTAGCAATGTTATTGATCTGGTGTGGATCTGCAGTCAAGTTATACACTTCCACAAACACCTGTAGAAGAAAGTTCCCGCACTGTATAAAGTCTTAAATGCTCATTGACATTTATTCATATTATTTGGGAAGACCACTTTATGGCAGCATATAGCCCCAAATGTTATCTTCAGCCACACTGCAGCATCCCCACACATAAGCCATGCTTAGCCATGTGGCTAAGTGGTCAAACACAGGTTGGTGTGTAGGTAAAGCTAAGGTTTTGTGATAGCATAGTATTGTTGGAAAAGGTTTTACTTCCACCTACAGTATTCATCCACTACATGTTTTTTTCTAACACATAAATGGAACCCATCTTGTAAGACCACAGCAAGAGGCCATGACTAAGCTGTCTGTCTTTTCATTAATGATCTCAAAATACACAATTTCATGACCATCACATCACCATTGTGTGCTCATCAGGTACTCCCAGCTGTCACTCAGACAGGAGTCTTGACTACATGTACAAAATATGCTGAATACAAGTATGCCATAACCCTAATACAAGAAAGCTTTTTTGTGTGCGTGCTTTGAGAAGGTTTGTCCGGAGGATTTTAGGGCAGAGTTGTTTTTTTGATACATTCTCTAAACCATTCTGTGGGACAAACACTAGTCAAACATATCTCGGTAATTGAGCTGAGGTTTTGTCTGTGCTAGATACAGTAGGAGGCGTGACTGCAGATGATGTTGATTAAAACTGGCTGGGTTGTGTCTAACTTAGATAAAGATGCATCCAGACAGACTTTGGTTGCAAGCTCTCTTGTAAGGTTCACTGCAAGGTTTTAAAAGCCACATTGCTGCATCTTCTCAATACCATTCATCTTAATTTAGCTGACCCAGATAAGCTGAGTGACCCAGAAATGCCACAGCCATACCTTCTTACTGGAGAAAAAAGTGACATGAAGTGTATTAGCAGATCAACTTTGGAGTCTACTTTTGCAAAGAAAGCTGCACCACTCATTTAACTTCTTCATAAATTGTCAGAAAGTGGAAAAATGAAGGGCAAGGTCTGCTAAACAGCATCTTGGTCTCCTACACAGTCTTTCTTGCTATTTTACTGCAAAAAACATATTGTGGGATTTTCTTCCCTGGTTTAAGTTGTTCCTTGTAGACTACCAGAAAATGTTTTGTGTGATGGCATGATAACTGGGGATACCTGCTGTTTATGCGTTCACTGCACATCTGCGGACAATGCAGTTTATCAGATTTGTGACCCGGTTGCCTCAAACCCAACATGCTCTCTGGAGCAACTGTGTGCAAACGGGCACAAGCCAAGGCCCACCCTGTAACACACCAAGTTTTGTGCACAGAGCAGGTGCTCCTCTAGTGAGATTTGCAGAGTTTCTGAAGGGGAGGGCATTACCTCCCTTATACCCAAACAACTTAAGAGAAAGTTAGAGACCTTTCTCACAGTTGTAACTTAAATACTTGTTTTTCCAGGCAAACAAGTGAGAAATGATCAGCCTGTGGTTTCAGTTCTTCCCAAGGAAAAGAGCTGCAGCTGAACATAAGAACAGCAGAGGTACAGTGTAACAGAAAATATTTGTTGCACAGAAGACACTGCCACATGAAACTGGGGTAGGACAGAGAACTGAACCCAGCCCCAGCACAGCTGCCTGTGAGGCTGTTCGGTGATACCAGAATGCGATAATCATAGTTTTGGCTATTGTCCCTTCCTCGCTCCCCTCCCACCCTTTGTTTTTTTTCTTCCCAGAACCCCAAAGTTTTGGTCAAACGTTCTCAGCAGTAGATGAATACTTCACTGTTTATCCTGCAAGCAATGCTAATCTGCTTCTCGGAGCATTTTATGGAAACCTTGAGAGCAGATAAGGGTGCAGATAGTCGCTCACACAGCTGTGAACAGTTAACATCTGCTAGTCAGGCAGAGACTTACCTCCCGGTCATCAAATTCACAGTACTGCAGATCCCAGGAAGTCGACAGTGTCCTTACACAAGCATATGTGTTGTTATAGGAATCTTCACAGACACAGTCTGGGAAGCAGTGCTGTGAAGTGAGCAGTTAACAAAAACTTCAGAGCAGGAAAAAGATGAACTAGCAATCCTTTTCTTAGAGTCTCTACCAGCTCAAGCCAACTGCAGTTAACCGATGAACACCACAGTCTTAGACTAACACATACAAGTCTCCACAGGGGATTGTAAGCAAAAAGCTCCCCTTTTCTAAATTTGAGACAGCATTGTTAAAGTCACCATGATCCAGTGCATTTTGTCTGGGAAGCTGATGTATGTACACTGAAGAGAACAGCACAACACACTACTGAAGACAACACCAATGGGATGCTTTATTTAAAGCAAACCTTCCTTGATTCAGGAAGTAGCTAGTGACTTAAATAGTCACAAATAAGAATTGTGCGATGGGATCACTGGAAGTTCAGAAGGAACACGATGTTGCTGCCACCCACTTTGCCAAGCCCACCCCTTCCTGCGTGTTTCTCCAGCCCTGAGGCCCTACAGGTTCCCACTGAAAAGCTGACTGTATTCTGCATGGTCATATGGACACATCAGTTCTGCATGGGTGGATGTCTCCCTCCGATTCTTAAATGCTGCGCAGGACCTGCAGAGTTAGCTCCTCCTTATCAAGACACCAGGAGCTTACTTATAGAACCAGGTTAGGCCACAAAGCAAACAGATTTAATTCAGCAGCTATTTTCTAATATTAGCAGATATTGTCTTGCTTACTGTGACTCCAGGTCCTAGGCCAGGACAGGTAGGATCACTGCCATTATACCCTTCTCCTTGGTACTCCACCAAGAAGTCTGATCTCCACGTCACATTTTTGTCTCCTTTCTAGGACAAGAGGTTAACATGACTTAGTATCCACTGCACTGTGAAACAGAAGAAATTATCCATGCCTGGTATAACACTAATGCCACTCACTGCTTACACAGCAGTTTGAGTCATGGTCCCTAATTTGAGTCAGTCTTAAGATAATATTTAGCCTTACATTAGAATGTCGCATGTCACTGGAAGACCAGGATCCACCTCCAAAAATATTAGTACACCTTCTTGTGAGGGTTTAAAGGGCTATCTTCAGTTTATAAAGCATCATGCAGTAATACCACATAGGAGCCACATGACCAGATACTAGTACATTGCAGGCAAGATCCCTGTTTCGAGGCTGTTTCTCTTTGGTTTATATCACACTGCCGCAACAGATGGGAAAAATGCCTTTGGCATAAGAAAAGATAAACAGCTTTAAGAAGAAACTAAGTTTTAAGCTGCTCTATTTGTACCTGCATTTTAAAATACAGAAGGAGAGGGAAGCTTAAAGTTAACATACAGTACCATCACAGGCACATACAGCAAAACAATGAGTTTCACAGTTTTGACTCCATCAGAGTTTAAACTGGACGCCTTTTACCTGCTTCTGTCTGAAGAACAGCTTAAGGTTTGGATACAAGGCTTTAAAAGCAAAGCACTGTTTTAAATCTGGATGATCTCCTACATTTCCAAGTAAGCTGCCTTCAATTTATAGGCTAAATTTAATTACAACTAAAAGGATCAGCTGCAAGCAGCTTTATTTAAATAGGCTTCTGCTCACCTATTGAAAAGGTCAGGTTTACTTTATAAAACCACAGGCATTTTTCCCAGAGTTTCACAGAATCACAGAATGTTCGGGGTTGGAAGGGACCTCTGTGGGTCATCTAGTCCAACCCCCCTGCCAAAGCAGGGTCACCTACAGCAGGCTGCAACACTGGTTCTACTGAAAATTGAGGCAAACTGGAGATTAAAACAAGCAGTCTGCTTTTCTCCTGTGCCTATGCTGAGAATTCCTAAGCAAAAGGGGAGGGAGGACGCAAGGTAGAAACACCACACAGCCTTCAAAACAGGAATTACTGCAAATAGCAGGATTAGGCAACGGATGACACCACTTTCTATTACAAAATGACCACAAAATTGTAGGGCTTATCATAATACATCTGCATTTAAGCAGGATACTTACTTTTTTCAATAAGTTATCAATGTCCTGTGTGAAAATGCCCCCAAGGGAAGAATCTGGGTTATGAGTTAACCTAGTCCATCAAAGGAAGTAGTATTCACTTTGAAGAATAACCCCTGCAATAATTACTGGTTTCTATCCCTGTCCGTCTACTTACCAACAGTGGCAGTAGTGACATCCCATCCATCTGGGTCTTATTCAAGTCATACCCCGCAATATCCAGAATAGTGGGACCCAAATCAATATTTGCAACAAGCATCTGCAGGGTGAGGAAAACTTACTTCAGAAGACCAGAACCTAACAGATGTAATAATAAGACTTCTGTACTTTAAGTTCTTGTAATTTTAGGTACACCTAAACTCTACTTAATTTCCTCGTTATAGGCTAACAGACCCTGTAACACTCACAAGCAATGGCAGGATCTTTGGAAAGTGAGCTTCAAACCTCATTTCTATAGCCCGCAATTACTTAAATGTATTGATTCAAGCAGGAGCACACAGCTTTTTAGAATGAGGTCTTTGCACTTTTTACCACTCCATATATTTAATTTCATTGATACATACATATGCAAGAGGATGAATTATTATCTAAAGCTGATAATTGTGAAACAATATTAAAAGTAAATCCATACTCCAATTTCACTTCTTACCTTGTTTGTCTGATTTGGTTTTATCCCTGGACCTCGAACTAGCAATGGAACTTTGATATCAAACTCATACAGCTGCCGTTTGTCTATTGGCAAAGAAAACTGGCCTATGCAACAGAAAATGGAAAAAGTTAAATGGCTTCTTGTTTTATGTCTTAAGAATCTTGTGTGACAATTTCCAGCAACCAACTTTAAAAAGTCAGAAGAGGTTCTTAACCTAAACTACATTAAGAAAGTGGAAGATAGGAATAAACAACTTCAAAGTATAAGCCATATCTTATGGAGTTTAACAGCTTAAGTTGTACAACATGATCCAGACAGGCCTTTGACAGATTTTTACTGGTTAACTCTTCATGGCAACTCTTCCTACACAAGAGAGACCCTTCCTCCATTTCTGTCCTCGTTTTACATATGCCAGGATACAGTGGCAGAGATCAATGCTAAAACCTGCAACCAAACAAACCCAACCAAACAATAAAAATCCCCGAATATCCCACACTGCAACTCCAGATTGTTTTGCAATTCAAATCAGCACTTCTCATGTCTACATTTTCCACAGGTGCTGTTCCCATTTTCTGGAGTGGTCATGAGGGTGAAATGTTATGCGATTCCTAGATCTTCTACAAATGTTCAGTAAACAGTGAAAATTTTACCAGTGTGGAAGCCATTGTCTGATGTGTAAAAGATGTATGTGTTGTCTAATTCTCCATTCAATTCCAGTTTCTTGACTAGATTCTCTATCAGGTCATCTACTGACAGCAGAGTTTGCCACCTATACAGAAACAAAGTAATTCATGTTAGAGTATGAAAAATTTCAAGTAATTCTGACTGCAGGTAGAGAATTCATATTCTGCTTCAAGTCAATAGTGTACGCGCTGCAAGTCCATTATTTTGCTTGCAAATTCTGAAAACAAACCTCAAAGATTACTACACTGTACTGTTTGAGACTACAACTTAAGACAAAAACAGATTGTTTGTCCTCAGTTCTTATCAATTTTATTCTGTAGTGTCTGAGAAAGACGTCAAAATGCCGATTACTTCTTATCTGGAGACAGTCAAGACCAACTTTGCAGCAACATAGTGGCAAAGAGCCAGAGTTCTCTCCTGCAAGGCCACTTCTTATTAGTTATTTGTATCTACTTTTTAATATTAAAATACAAGACTGTCATGAATTTAATTGCCTATATGGGATACTTTCTGCTTGAAAACTACACTAGCTATTTTGTATTACTCATGTCATATCAGGGTCCATTATTCCAGTGTATCTAAAGCCTTGAACATCTATGAGTTATTCTTTCCTTTGTCATGGGGTTTGTCATTGAGACAAGTGACTGCTGCTGCTAAGTCAGTAACAAGCCTCCACAGACTAGTATTATGATGAATTAACTAGAGTTGCTCCATTCTTGGATCCTGTTGTTTCCAAGCTTAATTTAAGATTTTGTCGCCTAATTTTACCTTCATGTTTATAAAACAAGATCCTGAAAACACCTTGGTTTTCCATCTTCAGACTGACAAGCTAGTGCCTGATAACCACTCAAACACTGAAAGTTAGGCTAATGTTTGTTTCAGAGCTTTTAAATACACTTACAGTCTAACCAAATGTCCTTCTTTTCTATTAAAAAGAGGGAACAAGCCGTATCTTCATTGCTCCCCACATCCCCTTTTATAAAAAGGAACCAGGCACCCTCCTTGGCCAGTCAGGTATTCCCATGTAAAAAGACCACAGACTGAGAGCCAAGGTTAATGAATCAGATTAGCTGGCAGATAAATCAATCACATTTGATGTACATCACGTAAGAATCTGGAATTGAAGTGAAGGTAAGGCCATTTTTTATGAAAGCCTGTTGTCCACTGAAAGAGAAGCAGTAGAAACACCCAGCATGGCTGGTCTTTCTTACGATAAAAGATGGCAGCACCTGGGCACAAAGCATTTCTGAAGTCAACAACAAGTTTCTTCGTAAAAAGTAAACAGAAAGTCAGATCTGCTGAGACAGATGCCACAGAACCATTTAACATCTACTGTCAGACTTATTACAACCTTTTTTAAAAAAAATACCTTTTATTTTTTTTTTTAAAACAGTAAGAGTTCAGAGTCGAAATCTTAAAGAACAAAAAAATTCTTACCGCTTTCTATAAGCATCATCAAGAAACTGTATTGAAGAGTTAGTCATTGGAGTCTTTGCTTGTCGAATTAACCAGTGCTTATTCTAAAGAAGAGAGACAAAAATATCAGTGTAGGAGAGAAGAACCAGCTTTTAAACTTTTCTTAGACCAATTACAACACAAATGTAGTTCAGGGTAAAACATGCACATGATTCTTGTGAAATAGCCAAGCAATGCTATCAGACTGACCTGACTCCAGTTTTCCCTCTTGTTTCACGTAAAATGTAAGCTGCAAGAGTAGAATACATTACAGCTCCATTATGCTCAGCCCTTGGTGAGAAGAAAATAGCTGTGGATCATTTCAAAACAGTTCAGGGAAGAAATTTGTGAAAGGAGCTAGGAAGGGTCTCCCAGAGATAAAAGTTCGATAGCCTGAGAAGGGTCTGATGAAAAAAATCCTGAAGGATTGAGCAGCATTGTAAGCTTGGACTTGGTTGTCAAAGTGAGGTTCTTTCTGGACTAAGACTGGCGATCATCCTAACATAGGCAGAGAGGTGGGGAAAAACTCTGGCATCAAAAGCAATTAGGACTACCTAATTTATGGACAGGTGAGGACAAAGATCTGTCAAGGTGCCACTATCAAATTCTTTGTAACCTATGAACTCAGGGCTGGAGACTACTGAGGGGAGCAGAAACATTATTATTTTATCAGGATTTTTTGACTCCAAAACAAGAGCATTTCTTTAGCTGAAGCGTTATCGACTCTTCCAGCTGCACCCCCAACTTTCAGAATCAGCCCCTCCCTTTCTCCCCTCACCCATCCGTCTGAAGTATCAGACAGAGAAGTGACACTGCCATGTCCTGAAGCACCAGTCTGAACTGGGTCAGCTGCTGCACAAGGACATGGCAAGGGCTGTTGTGAACAACCTGAAGGTTAGTATTAGTGGGGAGCAGGATAAAGGAGAAAGTCATGTCAATGCAGCTTCGCGCTTTTTCATTTAGTAGGTCAGTGATGACCCACTCATCACCCTCAGCCTGAGCCTGTATTTAGTTGGTCACTCTGCTCTGTAAAGCCTCTTGTTACGCAATTTCCCTCCTGTCACAAGCGAATGACTCTGAACGGGCTCAGGCTTTAGGGACTCACAACGAAGTGACTCATATCTCCTGCAATTATTCAGTTCCCCTGTTTTCTGTTCTTGCCAACTGAAGGAAAGATTTCTGGCATGGAGACTTTATACCATGTCCAGTTTATTTTTGTTCAGTTGTATTCAGATCTCTCTTTTATAGTAATTGTAAAACAATTCTCTGGAGAGATGCTACGTCTATGTCAGCAAGAAAAACACAGCATAATCAAGACCAAAGATCTAGGACTTGCATGTTGGTTGAGGGGGGAAATAAAAAGTAAGGAAGGACATCACAAACCCTATTCCCAGCTCAGCAGAAGTTCTTCAGAGAATGAAGGAGCTGGCAGTGTCACCTGTGCACCAGCCACCTTTCAGAAGAGATGGGCTTAGGAGAGGCCCTCCATAAGGCACAACCATGCTGGGTAAATCAGGCAGGTAAGTCGCCCAGTTCAGTAGAATCCTCCTCTTCTCTTTTGTGCTTTGTTCTTCCTACCTTTCTCTAAGTTTCAAAAACTTCACAAAGCACATAAACACCTTTGTGTATTTCAGTAAAATTCACACTGACTCAGAGTCCTCATATCTGCTTCCCTGTCAGTCCCTGCTAAGTCTCTTTCAATGGTTACATACAAAACAATCTACCAATCCTCCTGCCTCCCCATGTCCCATTCTCAAAGAAATTTTAGGAGCTCGAGACAGCATACCATATCTTGCCAGCAGAATCTGAACACAGCTGTGCTCCATTTTGCAGGAAAAACAATGTATGCAAGAGAAACACCTGACATCTTAATCAGCTTCTCTCTCAGAATATCTTAAATTACTCATCTGGGCTATCAATAGTCCTGCTTGGGTAACCAGACAGCTACCCATCATTCGACACAGTTCATAGCTGAGGATCCTAAGCAGAAGTTAACATGCACCTCACTGGCCAGAGTCTGACAACAGCTTAATTCCTATTTTGATGCAGAGATTCTGCCTAGATGGCTCCTTTCAGTACCCCCTGCCCATACACTGTATAAGGAACCTACGCAACATTAACACAGGAATCAAGACTGTGCAATGCAAGACTGTCTAGCGAGCATTAAAACATCAGTGACTTGAGGGTCCGAGCCCACGTGCATGTTTATTGCTATTGCAGGAATTGTGCTTGCCCCAAAAAACAGCAAAGCTCAAAGAGCAGCTAGGCTTCAAGACCACAACCCTGTCAATTGCAGAAGTGCGCACTATTAATGATCGTAGCTATTGTGTCTAGGAAGAAGGGTAACGCCAGTCTGCTCCTACTGTGAAGCCTAGTAAAACTGCTGTATCCGTAGATATTAACTACCAAACATTACGTAAGTCCGTCATTTTGCTTTGTGTTATATAGGCATACGCAGAGCTTTTGCTCCACATAAGGGAGCTCCCACACTGTAATTTTGGCTAGCTGCTGACTTCGCTGGTCAAGTTATTTCTGGCTCACTATTTTAAAAGCATTCAGTTCTTACAGTAACGGAGTCTAAGACAAAGTTAGGGATCCTTTCATGTAGAAAAAAACCACAGCCTGACTGCCACTCCCTAGTTCAAAACGTAACAGGTTGGGCCTAAAGTATTTGTTATTGCCTGCAGCCCTTTTCTCCCCTTTCATTCATGTTTTTCTATCACCCTGATAAGCAGACAGTCATTTTGCAAGCTACAATCCTCAGCCTAAAACAAGTTTCACCCTGTACTGCACCAGTCACAGTGATCTCAGAAGAGGTATCACTGGGCTCCAGATGCGCATTTTGGCAATGTTTTCTCTTAGTCTTAAGATTAGGAGAAAATCAGTTGAACATTGAACTGTAGCGAGTTCTGTATTTTAAGCTAATTGAATCAAAAATACAAAACTTCTGTAAGTTAAATATCTCACCAGATCAAGTTTGTGACTTTCACATATTGGCAGAGTAAGTCGCAGCGGATTAGTCTGAACTAGACCATATTTGGTCAAGTTTACTGGCAGTGGCAGGCACTGCCCTGTCACAAGGATGTCTGTGAGGCTGTAACATTAGGCTCAGCAATTCTCCTTACAGGAGATTTCAATACACGAAAGACAAGTTCTCAAAGCCCTCAGTGACCCTGGGCCCTGCGGTTCATGATTTCACAAAGTCCTCTGGGTAGTCCAATACACTTGTCCCCTAGGGGCAAGCTTTGCCACGAGCTCCAGTAGCAGACCACCCACCCACCCAGGAGAGCAGATGTGCGCAGGAAGGCAGGGCTCTCATCATTCTTCACCTGAGCCTTTGTGTAGCACACTACCTACGTGTTCTCCTGAACATACCAAGAGCAATTAAGGAACATTTTAAGAACCTCAGAATAGCCTTGAAATTGGACAAGAATTAACTGTTTTCCATGTCTCGATCATAATTCCATTGTACTGCCTTATTTTTTCCACTACATTTTTTTATTTACAAGATATTGATATGCAAATATCTTAAAGTCACAATAAACACATTTTACCCTGAAAGGCTGATTAACATAACTAAACAACCAGTGGTCACGGTATTAGCCTATTCTTGTCACTGTTTAAACTGAACATGCAAGTCAGGGTCATTGCCTACAGCTCTCACAAACTAGCAGAATGACCTGTGCAGATTCTTGCTAGTTGGCTTACCTTTCCATGAATATTAAAATTGCTGTTTCTTGGTGCACTGACATTCTGAAAGCTCTTTGTATATTGCGGAGCAGCTGTCCAAGGGGAGTGCGGTGCTGGGGTTGAGATCATCATAAAGAAAGGTTCAAAATTAGATTTATGCTCCAAGAAGTCCAATGACATGTTGGCCTGTGAACAGTTTTGTTGGAGATGAAAAGTCATACTTCCAAAGGAAAACAGTAAGTATTTGAAAAACCAAAACTGGACATACATGACTTTAGAGCTTGGCAGATACTGGGAACATTTAAACTATTTCAGAAACTTATTGCTTCTTGTCTACAAATGTCCAAAACAGCAGCTCATGATAAGAAAAAATCCCGAGTGTTTATGTTAAACAATCTGTCCCACATCTCTGAACAGCTTTCTACTTCAGACTTTTGCGTTATTTAGACCTGGAAAGCTCATCAAAAGTTTGTGCCTATTCCAAGTATGAACAAAATCCACCTAAACTTCGTTTTCATACAGTAAAATTGGAGGTTTCCTTAACACAGTCTGAGTCTTTCTGAGGGTCTCAGATGCCATCTCAGATGCCTGACAGATCCCAGTTTAGCAGTTTCAATTGCTTTCAGAAATAGCAATAGTTCTGGAAGTTTTTCAGCCCCACTGTTTATAGTTTATGCTCATTCTGTAGCAAGCTCCTGGTGTATCAGGGGAGCCACATTTCTGCTGGCGATGCCAGAAGCTCTAGTGAAGGACAGTGCTAAACTCCACTCACTCAAACCACTTCCCTGCACTTTCATTCTCCTTTCAGCCCATACACAATTTCAAGTAGCAAGTTCGAAGAGATTGGGAGTTCCATTTTGGCCTTCCCTTGGTCAGCATTTAAAACTGAAGCTTCAAAGGTATTACTCACAGATGAGTTCTTCACTATTCAAATCTTGCAACATTTTCCTTTCCTGACTGATTAGTATATCAGATTTTGGATATCCTTTTCCTTCTCTAGAAAAAACAATACACTAGGAATTCCTTCCTCTTCCTCCTAACTTGCACATCTAAGCAAAACTCTGTCATATAAGTGAAGTCAAGGGAGGTTAAGAACTGTGTGACGATGGAAAACCTGGTTCAGAAACTGGTATGGTGTAGGTAAACTCATAGAGGTAGCCAACTTAAATTCTGTTAGGAGCTTAAACTGCAACATGTCAGGACTACAGCACACAGATCCAGGCGTTCAGGCTGTTAATACCAGGCTGAAGTACCCAGATGTCTTTAGCCAGGATGAGAAAGCTCTGCATCACATCAAGCAATGCAGGAACATAGGCAATTTACTCCTGTGCACTGCCCACCAAGTGAACTAAACTCAAACACTAGCTCTGAAATGCTGAATACGTATTTGTAACTACAGGCAGAAGGTAGAACGCAACACACCGAGAATCATAATACACTGCCACAAGTAAGAGGTTTCTGCAGCAATGACCGGTTAGTCAAAATGCTCACAAGTTGCTGAAGGATCAAAAAAGACCAGTACGATGCCAGTAATAGGATGGTCTCACTTCTGGCTTATCAATTCCAATCTAGCTTTAGATGGCGTAAATCTAAATTTAATCAGACAGCTGTTCAACACCCTAAGAAACATCAATCAGTTCTGTTCCTAGTAAGCAGCTGTCCATGTTCAAGAACCCACTGGAACGAAACTCCATGGAAGACTACAAATTAACTGCACAAGGGGACTTCTCAGAGGAGAATTTTCCCCGAGTGCTGCGTGTGAGCTCCCAGCACTGCCAACCCACACACTGTAACAGCATGTCAGATTAAGACTGCAGCTTGGAGGGCAGGGGGAACACTCCTCCCCACGCCCCCGCTCCCCCCCCAAACCTGCAAGCCAATACTACTTGCTAAGCAGGGCCTCAGAGACCTAAAGTAACTCTTCCAACCTTCCTTTAAGTATTTGATATCTTTGTCACCTTTCTTTACCTTAAGAGGATAAAGGGGCCAAAGACTCCCCTGGTCAGCGACGCATTTTGGCACAGTCCCTGCACTGCCCTCACACGCTACGAAGGATCGATTAGCCTTTGACTTTTCCAGGTTATCAGTTTGACTAGTTAGATATTACAAGATACCGACACATCGTAACATCTAACAAACAAAACATGGTGTAAAGTTGTTTTTACATGCTTAACGTCCCACTGAAATCTTGGTCCAGTTAACCTGTTAGAGAAGTTGTGTATTGAAATGAAACGCATGCTTCTATGAAGCAATTTAAGTCCTCGCCTACATGCATCACGTTCCTCATGCACCACAGCAGTCACTACTAACCTCTCAGTGAGGCTACTGGCTAGCAAATGGGCAGCTGGAATCCCGTTCCTCTCCACAGCTCACACACACAAACTTGTCATTTCTAAATACACCCAGAATCTTGCTCTGCTGATTAATGCCCACCCACCATCATGACAGCACGATCACGTATTTATGAACTGATGCAGCCTAACAAACTATCATCCCCACCCTTCCCCAAGTCCCCAGCACGAGGCATTTCCCGGTCAGAAGCCACTTCTGTAACACAGGTGTTGCAATATTTCTTACCAGTACATCTGTCAGATAATCTACACTGTAGTTCTCACCATGCCTTCGTGCTTTGCCATTTACTGAAAGAGTATAGTTGTAGTACTTCGAATTTTTCTCCTGTGAAAAAGAAGAGTCACATGCATATTTACACAAATTAAAATGTACACTAATTAATTACTTGAAATAATCAAAATGAGCTGCCAACAAGCATGTGTCAAATAGATTAGAAGCATTTGTCATACAGACACCACAAGAATTCCCAGAACCGGTCTCCAACGACAAAACTTATTTTCGTGCTATCATCTCACACTGCTTTGGGTTTACAAGTCGGGGTTTCTCCCCAGGCACCTCAGTAGGAGTAGCCTTTGTGAAAGCCAACGGTCTGACATGCAATAGAGTAAAAAGTAGAAGAAACTTTGCATTAAGTTGTTAGATGCTCTTTGCCTGCTCCTTCATGACCAGCAAAGTTAGAACATAAGTTAGATTACAAAGCAACCGAAATCAAGTATTTAAAAAAACCAAATGGTCACATACCAAAGCATACCAAAAACTCCATCCAGGAGGGACATGACCTACTCCCCCTGCATCCTCTGCTCCGTACTGAAAAAAGACAGACCATGACTCACAGTTTCAATTATGGTGAATAAAAGCTAGAAATTATGTTTCATATTCATGCGCTTTATTCAACACTAGTCAGAAACCACATTAAGCCAAATTCCATTTCAGAATAGGAAAAAAAATATATATATATGCCTATAGCAGCACATGCATAGCCTGTTAAAGAAACCAGGGTTAAATAACTTGAAAGACAGTAACTGAATGCTTGGCATTCATCAACAAAATTTAAATTTTATTCCCTGTCCGACCTCCGCACATGAACATGCGCAGAGATCCTGGAGAATATACGGTATGAGAGGCAATCAAGACGTGAGTGCGACAAGACACTCGTAGGCTTTGTGGTAATGGTTCACAAGATACTACAGAGAATTTCACGTCGACCAACAGTTTCAGTCATCGTCCCCCAAAAGAGAGTACGAACTTCAAGCAATGCCAGCCTCTTGTAACCTCAGCACCAAATAATCTACAACAACTAGTCTTTAACCCAGCAAAAGAAGGGAAGTGTCTGCTGAACCAGTGCCAAGCTCAGAGCAGAGGGCACCTCGGAGCAACCCAACGGGTCTCCTCCAGGCTGCCCTCTCCCACCTATGTGGCTCACCTAACCACAGGGACAGGAGACAATGCTGAGTCAAGGGATGCTCAGAGGAAGCCAGCTAAGTTTCCCTTCCCCTAGCTGCCTCGGTAACACCAGCAGAAACAAGTTTGTGCCTGGCTATGAAAACTCATGTTCCAATATTCTGTTATACCACCACACTTTCCACCAAGAGATGAAAGGAAAACTATGCTGTTAAGCACCCTGTAACTCATCTAGCTCCACATGCAATTCCATCACACAAGAGAAACATCCCATCTCACAGCTTTCGGCGTTGAATTTTACAGCTTACCATAAACTGCTACAAACCACAGCTTAAAAACAGAAAAAGCCAAAGCACACACATACAAGTGATTCAGTAATAAATTGTTGGGTAACCTCTATAAAGAGCTCTGATAATATCTGTTCTCCCAGTGAATTTGCCTCAATGGACATTTAATATTTAAAATACTATAATTAACTGCTAAAAAAATATTCCCTTGATTCAAGGGGATATATCAATTGGGAATATTGAGACAAACTGATTCTTTCCTTTACCGTTATTCTAACAGTGAGCCTGCTCTGGGACTGGCTCTGTGGTGTTCACTACCACACGCCAATCATCTATGCATTTCCCCCAGTGATTAAAATCATCACCTCTAACAATTAACACATCTGAACATACTAAAAGCGCCTTTGTATTCCATCATCCTTTCAAAATTAACTTCTAAAAACACTCAGGCACCTACAGAACCTGATTTTAACCAAGTTAACTGAAAGATTTTAATTTTGCGTGGCATTTATTCCTTCTCAGCGAAGCGAGCTGCTCGCCCAAGTAACACCATTTTAAACACTGTGAGGACCCGCGGCCAGCTACAGACATAAAAAAATCAGTGGATGTTTTAGAAAGGTGGACAAACACAAGCGAACTGCATCACAGTAAAAAAAAATAAGCGCAACATACCTCATTCAAATACTTTCCAGCAAAGAACGTTTGGTAACCACACATAGTTTTGAGCAGTGCTGGGAAGGTGTACGGTTCTTGAATCTTCTGCCATAACTTGCTGCTACAGTTTCCTTCCAGGGTGTTATTGACAACATGGTGATTATGTGGATATTTTCCTGTCAAAATGCTAGCTCGACTGGGACAGCAAAGTGCACTGGGAACGTACTGGAAAGACAGGATGAAGCGATTCACGATTGGCACTGTAAAACAGTTTTACCTCAAAACTTATAGCTTTGAAGTATCAGTCAATAGGTTGATTAAAAAGTTCCCCAGCACCAAAGCATACTTCTTCCTGAACACACAGAATTACATTGGAAGTATTTCACTAGTGAAAAGCTGCACATGAAGCCAATTCTAGGTTCCTGCAGCACATGTCCTTCAGCCCCGCCCCACCCCACCCCCGATCAGATGTGGTTCTCATACAGCAGCAAGTGGTAAATGGCCATTAAAAGCATGTGTTAAAACACTGTCCGCCGGTGGATTCACGCTGTTGTTTTAGCCATGGCAAGGCATTAGAACTGCAAAGAGTGAAGCGGGTTTCCAGCACGCATGAAGCTGAAAGTTTGAAGTAGCTTCTTCTGATGCTTCTCAGTTTGTAATACAAACATTCAGATTACTCCGTTTTACTTCACAGCTGAAGGAAGTCAGCACAAGCACTTTCAGGAAGTGAAACTTTCCCTCTCAGATTCTAGACGTGACCTTGAGCTATACTCATTTTGAGACCTAAAACTAGTTAGAGTTTGCACTTAAAGACCCCCGCACCCACCCAGGCACAGACACGGTAAAACTGCTACCAGTTCCTAGACCTCAGATGAGCGACGACACCGGCTACGCAAACGGGCGCGCCTCAGGAGCCCCGAGAGCGAACGCAAACACTCACCGCGTTCAGGAAGGTCATTCCCATCTGTGCTATGAGGGCGTTCGCCTTCTTCAGGGGGGTCTGGAAGAAAGGCACCCAGAGGAGATCAGCTGAGAGCGCAAGGCCATCGGGCAGCACGGGAGCTGAAGCAGCCGGAGGACGGCCGCCAGCACCGCCGCTTCCGGGCGCTGCCCAGCCAAGCCCCCCGCAGCCCCTCTCCCCTCGGGCCTCCCGGGAGAGCAGGACCACGGGGGGGG